>ENA-ORBV01012616-ORBV01012616.1-microbial-mat-metagenome-genome-assembly--contig:-NODE-12616-length-13004-cov-4.638741_pt1 | contig 13004 bp, 8 predicted proteins | sample MGYA00237777_ERZ505514 | MGnify/ENA primary metagenome ERZ505514 (study PRJEB26160, sample SAMN06269048) | microbial mat metagenome | isolation source: Oligotrophic lake microbial mat | place...
TTCAAGCAGAAGACGGCATACGAGATTCGCCTTAGTCTCGTGGGCTCGGAGATGTGTATAAGAGACAGGGCTTCCACGGGGTGTGACGCGCAACCGTATTTCCGCATCTTCAATCCGGTTTCCCAGAGCGAAAAGTTCGATCCCCAGGGTAAATTCATCCGGCGTTACCTGCCGCAACTGGCGAAGCTGCCGACGGGAGCCCTGCATGCACCCTGGAGCGCCGCACCGCTGGAACTGCATGCCGCTGGTGTACGCCTGGGGCATGACTACCCGGCGCCTGTGGTGTTGCACGACGACGCCCGAAAAAGCACACTGGCGCGTTATGCCGCTGTGCGACGACCAGCCAAGCCGCCAGCACCTTGAAGCCAGCGCGCGCCGACCGGCGCCGCCGCAAGGGGGTCAGGCCAGGCCGTCGGCGTTCGCGGGCAAGGCGCAGTAGTGGCGTATCAACCCCAACAACTCTTCTTCGGCATAGGGCTTGCCGAGGTAATGGTCGACCCCCAGCTCACGCGCATGTTCACGGTGTTTCTCGGCGATACGCGACGTGATCATGATGATCGGCAAGGCGCGCAGCCGCTCGCTTGCGCGGATATTGCGCGCCAGGTCGAAACCATCCATGCGCGGCATCTCGATGTCCGACAGCACCACCGCTGGCAGTTCCTCCTGCAGGCGCTCGATCGCCTGCAGGCCGTCGTTGGCCAGCGCCACCCGGTACCCCTCACGCTTGAGCAGCCGCTGCGTGACGCGGCGTACCGTGATCGAGTCATCTACCACCAGCACCAGAGGAGTTTGTGTCGCTGCGGCCTGCGCTGCAGAAGCCGCCGCGCCGCCGGCGTCTGGTGCACCTTGCGGCAAGGCGCGCGCCGCCGCCTGCATCTGCACGGCCTTTTCGCCATACACCGTGGCCAATGCCACCGGGTTATAAATCAGTACCACGGCACCGGAGGCCAGCACCGACATACCTGTCAGGCCAGGTACCCGCGACAGTTGCGGGCCCAGGTTCTTGACCACCACCTCCTGGTTGCCCAGCACCTCGTCGACGTGGGTGGCGACGCGCCGCCCAGCGCTGCGGAAGACCACCACCGGCATGTGCTTGGATGGCGCCTCGCCACTTTGCCCAGACGCCTGCAACAGAGACCCAGCCCAGTAAAACGGCACCGCTTCTGCTGCATGCACAAAGGCCCCGCTGGCGTAGGCCTGCTCGACTTCGCTGGCGCTCACGCGCCTGACGATTTCGACCAGGTTGGACGGAACACCAATGGCCAGTTCACCCAGCCGCAACATGACCACCTGCGTCACCGCCGTCGTCAGCGGTACGACCAGCTTGAAACGGGTACCCTGCCCGGGGATGCTGGAGGTCTCGATGCGTCCACCCAGCGCATTGACCTCGGCGCGCACCACATCCAGCCCGATACCCCGCCCCGAGAGTTCCGTCACCTTGTCGGCGGTCGAGAAACCAGGTGCAAAAATCAGGTTGGCCAGCGCGCCATCGTCCAGCACAGCGTCGGCGCTGATCAGTCCATTGCTGAGCGCTTTCTCCCGCACCCGGCGCAGATCGAGCCCTGCGCCATCGTCGCTGAACTCCACCGAAACGTCGTTCCCCTGGTGCTGCAGCGTGATGGTGATCGTCCCGACCGGTGATTTGCCCGCCGCCGTGCGCACCGCAGCGTCTTCGATTCCGTGTGCGATGGCGTTGCGCAACAGGTGTTCGAACGCGGGTGCCATGCGTTCCAGCACACTGCGGTCCAGGTCCATCGAGCCACCAACGATGTCGAGCTTGACCTGACGACCGGCGTCTTTGGACGCCTGCCGTACCACGCCGTACAGACGTTCGGAAATACCTTCGAACTCCACCATGCGCGTGCGCAGCAAATCGCGTTGCAAGTCGCGCGCCTGGCGCGCCTGCGCGATCAGGTCGTCCTCGGTCCCTTCCATGGTGCGTTGCAAACTGCGTTGCACCGTGGCCACGTCCGAAACCGATTCGGCCATGATGCGCGTCAGCTCCTGAACCCGCGTGAAACGGTCAAATTCCAGCGGATCGAAGTCCTGGGCACTGTCCTTGGCCTGCGCCATGCGTGACTGCAATTGGGATTCCGACTGCACCTCAATCTCGCGCAACTGCTGACGCAGGCGGTCCAGATTGCCTCCGAGCTCCTTCAGTGAGGTGCGCAGTTGCCCCAAACGCCCGTCGAGCCGGGAGCGTGTGATGATCACTTCGCCAGCCTGGTTGACGAGGCGGTCAAGCAATTGCGACGACACACGCATGGTTTGACCGGCAAGCTGGCGCACGGGTGCGACCGCAGCCGAGGTCCGGCCGCGCGTGCGGCGATCGGTGATCACCGCCGCCGCCGCCGCGCCCGGCGCACCCGCAGCAACTTCCGGCGCAGGCTCACTGATGGCACTCGCAGGCGCAGCACTGGCCGGCTCCTGGTGCGCAAGTTTGCGCAGTCCGTCGAAGAGCGCCTGCAGACCATCGAAGCGCCCCAGCATCGGCTCCACCTGGCTCGCATGGAAGGACTCGCTGCCCAGGCTCTCGATCGCCGACTCGAGTCGGTGCGCCATCTCGCCCAGGCGCATGGCCCCGGCAAGCCGCGCGCTGCCCTTGAGTGTGTGCAACACCCGCAGTGCTTCATTGCGGGCGCCCAGATTGTCGGGACGCGCCGCCCACTGCCGCAAGGCGCCTCCGAGTTGCGGAAACAGGTCGGCCGCCTCCTCCTCGAAGATCGGAAACAGGTCCGCGTCCAGCGCATCAACGGCATCGGTGGCGTCGTCCGGCACCACGATCAACTGGGCGGCGCCGACTTCAAACTGTGCGCCCAGGCGCGTCGGCGGCACCGGTGCCTGGTCTGTCTCCTGGTTCGGCGCAACGCCTGGCAAATCACTGGCAGGGGCCAATGCAGGCTCGGAACCGCCGAACTCGGTTTCCAGGATCGCCTGCAGCGCCGACAGCACGGCAGGATCCGGCTCTTTCAGGAAACCGGCCGCGAACTGGTGCAGCAAGCGACGGATGTCTTCCGCCGCCTGGCTGAAGACACGGGCGTGTTCGGGTCTGCCCTGTTGGTGCAGCTGTACATGCTGCATCGCCTGTTCCAGCGCCCGCGCCACATCGGCCAGCGCATGGAAACCCACCGTGCCGGAGCTTCCGCCGAGTGAATGTGCCAATCCAACGGTCGAATCCCGCAACGGCTGGTCGATCTCGATTTCCCACTCGCTCAGCTCGGTCAACAAGCGACGCGACCATTCGTCGGCCTCGTTCAGGTACACGTTGTACAGCGGAATGCCAATGCGCAGGCTGCCTATCACGCGCGTCTGGTCATCGACGCTTTCCTGCAACGGTTCCACTGGCTGCGCAACAGCGTCCGGCGCTGCCGTCGCTTCGTCCGATGGTGGGGCCAAGGTCACACCCGCATCGGCCAAGTCTGAGGTTTCAGCACTGGGAGCAGCGTCTGCCGCCGACGTGCCAACAGCCGCCAGGTCGCCAAAATCGAAATCGCGCAAATCAGGCGCCGCATCCGGTACTGCTACAGCCGACCCTGGCCTGACCGCCGCTGGCGCATCGGCGTTGAAGTCGCCCAGTTCGGCAAGGTCAAAGGCCATCTCCTCCAACTGGGTCGGTTCGCGTCCCGCGTTGGTCGGCGACACCGACGCGGGATCGAACATTTGCGTCGTTGCGAAATCGACGTGCGGCACATCTGGTACCGCCGCTGGCGATGCGAACATCTGGGTGGCCTCAAATCCAGAACCGCGCAAGAACGGTTCGGCCATATCAGCCGCCTGTGGCGCCGGGGCTGGCGCGGCAACCGTCTCGACGGCAGGCTGCGCCGCCGCCGCGGGTACCGGCAGACCCGGCCGCACCAATTCCACCAGTTGGTTGTGCAGCCGCAGCGCTTCAGCAGACTTGCGAAACGGCTGCGCAGACCAGGGAGTGCTGGCCGAAGAGGCGATATCTTCCACCCACTGTCCAAACTGTTGCATAGCCGGGCCGCACACCGCCAACAGATCATGGTTGGCGGGTTTCTGCTCAGCCAGCCAGGTATTGGCCAGTTGTTCCATGGCCCAGGCGGCTTCGCCAAACTCCTGCAGGCCGACCATGCGCGCACTGCCCTTGAGTGTGTGGAAGGCGCGGCGCAGGGTAGTCTGCTCGCCCAGATCGGCTGGCGTGGACGCCAAAGCCAACAACGCCTGAGCGCCTGTCTGCACCACTTCGCGCGCCTCTTCAAGGAAGATTTCGCGCATTTCCGCGTCGTCGTCGTCAAGCGGCGCTGGCGCTGGGGGCGCCACGACGACCACTGGCGCCACCGGGTCGCTTGCCGCGACCGACTGCGCCGCTGCCACGTCGGCAGACTGCGCCAGCGCCGGCTGCACCGGCTGCGCAGACGGCGTCGCCGCCTCCTCCTCCTCCTCTGCAGCAAGCTTGTCGCGGCCCGTCACCGGCTGCGCAGGCTGCGTGGCCGCCTCCTCTGCAGCAAGCTTGTCGCGGCCCATCACCGGACGCAATTCACCTTGCTCCTCGTCGTACACGAAGAGTTTTTTCGCCAGCGCGCGCTGGTAACTCAGCATATCGATCAGGAAACCCATTGCGCCCAGGCTGTTGCCGAGTTTTTCGAATATCCCGGTGCCGGTGGCGGACCGTTCATCAATCTGGTCGACAAGAAACTTCTCAACACTGTCGCGCATCCGCAAAGCAGCCAGGGAAGCCTGATCCAGACCCAAGACGGAAAAAACCCCGCGCATCTGTGACAACTGGCTGGGCACCTCATGCAGAGGCACGCGATCCTGCGGATTGCGGAAGAACTGATCGAGGGACTTCTCCACCTGCCCCAGCGTGGAGCGCAATTCATCAACCACACTGCCCATGGTCTGGCGATCACTGACCCGACGGTACAGGTCCTCCATCCAGCCCTCCATCGGATCCGGCGCAGCGCCACTGGTGACATGCTCCAGGCGCCGGGCGAGCCGCTGGCTGCGCTCCTCCATGTGTGACTCGGTCGGATCGAGGTCTTCGTACGCTGCCTCCAGGTACAACACGGAGGTCGCCACTTCCATTGCCACGGCAGCGACCGGTGGCTCGCCGGTGCGCGCGGTGGCCTCGACCGCGCGCGTCAATGCATTCGCCAGGTCGACACTCTCCGGGTGCAGCTTCTGCATCGACTCTGCGACCGCAGCAAACTGGTCCGACGCCGTCTTCATCCGGTTCGTGTCACCCCCGGCCAGCGCTGCCCAGGTTTCTGCCGCCGAGGCGATGCGTTTGCGCGCCTGCGCCAAAGTGGCAGGATCAAAGCGCCCGAATTGCGGCGTCCAATAGTCGGCCGACCTGGTACGCGTGAGTCCATACGCCTCGCGTACGGCAACCAGAGTCGGTACCGGCATGCCGGCCAACGGAATGGCCTGCGCACAGAAAAAAAGCAGATCCTGGGCAAGCCGGTCAGTGACGCGGGGTTCACCGCGCGCCAAAGTGGTGTATTGCGCAATGATGCGCGACGCCGTACGCTTGACGAACACATCCAGCGGGCAGAGCTTGTGCGCCAAGGCTTCGAAGAACGCTGCGCCGAGCTTCCAGAATGCCCTGGGTTCGAGGACGGTTGACGCCGCAGCCAGACCGAGGCTGATCTGCGCCAAAGACTGCGCTGCGCCAGGATCTCCGGAACGTACTACATTCAATACCGCTTGGTCGAGTCGGCTTCGAACGCTGGCGCCATACGCCAGCGCTGGTACCGCCGTGCTCAGAGCGACATCGATCCAGCGCCAATCCTGCGGCCACAAATCGGCAGGATGGACACGGTCACCGCCTACCAGATCCAGCACGTCGCGGTATTGCGGAAACAGCGCCACCGGGGAGGCGCCCTTCCCGCGCAGAACACCCTCAAGGTATTCGGTCAAGGCAAAACTGGCCCGCTCCACCTTGGTGGCTGCATCCTCACTGCACAACTCGGGTCGCTGGACAAACTTCTGCGCCAGCGATTCCATCGCGCGCAGGACCTTCGCCGGCGAACCAAGCCCGACCATTTCCAGCGCTCCTACTGCCTGGTGCAATTGCTGGCGCGCGATCCGCAGCTGGCTGGCATCAAGCTCGGCCAGATCGGACCCGCGCGCGAGCTCCGCGTCGCGCACAAACCGGCGCAAGGCCTTGGTGGCACCGTCGAGTGACTTTCGAAGCTCGTCCAGCACCCATGCCAAGGGCCCTAGATCGTTGGCCGCAAGCTCGGCTTCGCCTGGCGCGGTACTGTTTTTTTGCATCAAGTTGTCCACTCCTGCGAATGACCCTGTCGCGGCGGCGCTGCCTAGGCGATCTTGAACCGTGCCACCGACTGGCGCAGTTCCTCGGCCATTCGGGACAATTCACGCACCTGCCCCGCAGTGGACCGTGTTCCGTCACTGGTCTGCTCGGTCACTGCAAAAATGTTCTGCATGCTGTCGGCGACCGAATTGGCGAGGGTCGCCTCACGCGACGCTGCAGCCGAAATTTGCTGGATCAGTTCGGACAGGCGCCGTGACACCTGGTCAATCTCCGTCAGGCGTGTTCCAGCATTGTCCGACAGTTTGGCGCCCTCCACCACGCCCTGCGTCGAGCGCTCCATCGCCGCCACAGCGTCCTGGGTATCGGTCTGGATGGTGCGCACCAACGCCGAGATCTGGCGTGTCGCGTCAGCCGATCGCTCCGCCAGTCGCTGCACTTCTTCGGCCACGACCGAGAATCCACGTCCGGCCTCGCCAGCCGACGCCGCCTGTATCGCAGCGTTCAGCGCCAACACGTTGGTCTGTTCCGTGATATCGGAGATCAGCTCCGTGATTTCACCGATCTCCTGGGACGACTCGCCCAGGCGCTTGATGCGCTTGGATGTCTCCTGGATCTGGTCGCGGATCGCGTTCATGCCACCAATGGCGTTTTGCACCGCCTGCAGCCCCGACTCGGCTGCGACCAGTGACTGGCGCGCCACATCGGCAGACTCCAGCGCCTGCGTGGACACCTGATTGATCCGGTCGGCCATCTGCAGCACCGACTGGCCGGTGGCCTGGATTTCGTTCATCTGTTCATTCGACGCCGCCAGCAACTCGGTCGAGGTCGCGTCCACTTCGGACGTGGTTTGTGCGACGCGCGAGGCCGTGTTCTGTACGCTGGCTACCAGTGTGCGCAGTTCCTCCACGGTGTAATTGACTGAATCGGCAATGGCGCCGGTGATGTCCTCCGTCACCGTGGCCTGTTGGGTCAGGTCTCCTTCGGCAACCGTCTGCAATTCATTCATCAGCCGCAAGATCGCCGCCTGATTGGCATCGTTGACCCGTTTGGATTCCTGCTGCAGACGTTCCGCATCCACGATCTGCAATTCAGCCACGCCCTGGCGAACACGGCCCTCCTGCAACTGGATATGCACCAGGCCCCAGCCACACAGCATGGCCAGTCCCGCCGCCAGCAGCAATGTCACAATCGTCCCGGCTCCGATGCCGGTGCCCACCGAGAGTCTCTGTTGCAACTGTTCCAGGTTGCGGCGCAAGGGCTCGCTGTCGGTGAGGATGAGCGACTGCGCGTCGCGCGCGGCCACCACGCCCTGGAAATTCGACACTACCGAGCCGGCCTGCAGGCGGGTTTGCTCGAACAGCTTGACCAGGCTCTCCAGTTGCAGGCGCACCTGTGTGTCCCGCGCTGCCGGCAGACGCAACTCGGCGCTACCCTGCAGCAGCCCCTGGGCTACATCCTTGAAGGTGTTCAGGTCCTTGCCCATTTGAAACACTGCCCCGGCGCTGACTCCTTCCATCGTCAGGAACTGGGTGGAGGATTTGCCGATCCGCTGCGTCAGCATCACCAACTGGCCCGCAGCCGAGATCTCCGCAGCCGACGCGTTTTGCTGCAACTTGAGTGCGGCGACGGTCTCGGCGATCTCGAGCAATTCGCCGGACTGGCGGTTGATCTGGCGCACCGCGGCGCCAATCTGGGTCAACACCTGCTGTTGCGCCATGATGGTCGCGGAACTCTTCTCGGCGCGATCCACAAACGGCAACACCACGCCGACATCTCCCTGGTGCGCCGCATCCACAGGGTCGAGCCGCAGTTCGGCGTCGCCTGACTTGAGCGCGCGCACCGTGCGTGACAACACGTCGGCACTTTCGCTGACATCGGCAAATGCCGAAGTACTTCCCACAACCGCCTGCGACACCGATTTGGCCAAGCGCTGGGACTGCATCAGGGCCTGCCCCACTGCGCCCATTTGCTGCCCGACCTGATCCGCAAGACGCAGCGAAAAAGCTGCAACCGCACCCAGCAGGATCAACGCCACCGCCAGTCCGATCAACAGGATTTGCTGTTGTTGCGCCGCGCTGCGTGTTCCCAACACCGGCAAGGTCACCGATCCGGCCGGTACCGGCGCGGCCGGTGCCGACGCCACTTCCTTGGCCACGACTGCGCTTGTTGGCTCGTGCATCGCTGGCTGCAGGGAAGTCTGCTCCAGACCTGGTCGGGTGTGCTGGTCCGAATCCATGATGGTTTTGGAGAAAAAACGCTTTAACCGATCAACGGACATGGTGAAGCCTCGGAAGTACACTCAAGCAGTAATGTTCAAGAACCTCGGCAGCTGAGACAAGGTCTGCAGATTGATCTCCTGCCACGACTGCCCGTTAGCGTCGGTAAACCGGTTGCCGAAATACGCCGGCCCGTCCGCCGCTGGCGCTGCGGCCGAAGTGAAGCGGTCCGGGCTGCGCAAACCAGCCAGGGAATCGACCAGAATCGCGCAGTTGACATCAAGTGCCGCATTCAGTGTGACGACCACCGGCTCTGCGTTCGAAGCGGCCACCCGCTCGGCGCCCGGTTCGACAAAACCGGCCATATCCACTACCCCATACAGTCCACCGCGCAAGTTGACCACGCCGCGAAACCAGGACTCGGAATAGGGCACCGGCTGAACCGTACCCAGAGGAAATATCTCCCCGGACTGCCCCAGGGGAAAAAGGAAATTATGGGCTCCGCAGCGCACCGCCAACCACGATACCGAGAGGCCTTCATTGCGGGCGGCTTGCAAGCGGCTGGCAAGTCGCGCCTGGAGTTCCCGTATTGCTTCGCGATTGGCCATGGTCGCGTTGTCTGTCAGCCCAATGCCTTGATCTTCAACATCAGTTCGGCTGGATCGACCGGTTTGGTAATGTAGTCCCGGGCACCCTGGCGCATCCCCCAGACGCGGTCGGTCTCCAGGCTCTTGCTGGTACACATGATTATCGGTATGCCACTGTACTCAGGGGTGCGGCTGATGGACCGGGTCAGCTGGTAGCCGTTCTGCCCAGGCATGACCACATCCATCAGGATCAGGTCGGGGCGTTCTTCTGCCAGACGCTTGAAAGCCTCGTCGGCGCTTTGGGCAGTGCGCACAGTCATCGCGTTCTTTTGCAGCACGTCCGTCAGGAACATCAACTCGGTTTTCGAATCGTCGACGATCAGCACAGTGTGAATGGCCATTACGCAATCCCCTGCTCGGTTGATCCAATCTGCCCCACCGCGAGCAGCAACTGATCTTTGGTGAATGGCTTGGTCAGGTAATCCTGGGCGCCCACCATGCGCCCGCGGGCCTTGTCGAATACGCCATCCTTGGAGGACAACATCACAATCGGAATCTGGGCAAACTTCGGGTTGCGCTTGATGATGGCACAGGTCTGGTATCCGTCCAGCCGGGGCATCAGGATGTCGCAAAAAATCAGGTGCGGCTGGTAGTCGTTGACCTTCGCCAGCGCATCGAAGCCGTCTTCGGCCAGCATGACCTCATGTCCACCCTGCTTGAGGAATATCTCGGCACTGCGCCGTATCGTGTTGCTGTCGTCAATCACGAGGACTTTAAGGGTGGGTGCGGGGGTGTTCACAAAAAGCGCTCCTGAACAGGTTGTTGCCATTGCCGCGCCGTTGCGCCGCCACCGGGATCCCTCAAATCTGTACCATCTCGAAGTCCTCCTTGCGCGCACCGCACTCCGGACAAGTCCAGTTCATCGGAACATCGGCCCACTTGGTGCCGGCCGCGATGCCGTCGTCCGTCGCACCAGTTTCCTCGTCATAGATCCAGCCACAAATCAGACACATCCAGGTTTTAGATTCGCTCACAGCTTACGGGGCCTTCGAATAGAATGCAACGATTGTATAGAGACAGTTCCAGCGCTTTGCGCATGACGCGCCCGAACCAACGTAATTCTGCCTGTTAACCGCTTCAGGCCCCGCCATGTCGCTGACTTCCGACCCCGAACTGCCCTCCGACCCAGCGGACTCGGACGGCATCCCATGTGTGCTGGTATTCAACGCAAACGATCCCAGCGGAGCCGCCGGGCTGGCGGCCGACATCGGCGCCATTGCCTCGGTCGGGGCGCACGCCTTGCCCATCCTGACCGGCGCTTACACCCGGGATACTGCCGAAATCCTGGATCACTACCGGCTCGATGAAGACGCAGTTTCAGAGCAGGCCCGCACCATTCTCGAAGACGTGACAGCGCAGGTCATCAAGGTTGGGTTCGTCGGTTCCGCCGAAACCTTGAGCGTTATCAGCGCGATCGCGGCCGATTACGCCGACGTGCCGTTGATCGCCTATATGCCTGACCTCTCCTGGTGGGACGAGGTGCAAATTGACCTGTACCTGGACGCCTTTCGTGACCTGTTGTTGCCGCAGACCACAGTGTTGGTCGGAAACCACAGCACCCTGTGTCGCTGGCTGTTGCCAGAATGGAGTTCGAGCAAAAACCCGGGCCCGCGTGAAATCGCGCGCGCGGCCAATGCCCTGGGTGTTCCCTACACGCTCGTCACAGGCATATCGTTGCCCGATCAAAGTATCGAGAATGTCCTGGCCACACCACAAACCGTCCTTTACACCGGGCGATTCGAGCGCTTCGATGCAGTCTTTTCGGGCGCTGGGGATACGCTGTCTGCGGCCTTGGCAGCATTGCTTGCGACTGGCAGTGACCTGAGTGAGGCTGTCGAAGAGGCATTGGGGTACCTGGACAAGTGTCTGAATGCCGGGTTCCGCCCAGGCATGGGTCACCTGCTGCCGGACCGCCTTTTCTGGGCCCAGCCCGATACCGACGAAGACGCAGCCGATGACAGCGCAGGCTCGCCATTTGATTTTCCAGCCCATGACACCAAACACTGATTCCAACGAAAGTCTGTTCGCGCGTGCCCAGCGGGTGATTCCTGGCGGGGTGAATTCGCCAGTGCGCGCCTTTCGTGCCGTCGGCGGCACGCCCCGCTTCGTCAAACGCGCCCAGGGCGCCTGTTTCTGGGACGAAGAGGACAAACGCTACATCGATTACATCGGATCCTGGGGACCGATGATTCTTGGCCATGGGCACCCGGCCGTGGTCGAGGCCGTACGCGCTGCCGCACTCGAAGGTTTCTCCTTTGGCGCACCTACCCGACGCGAAGTCGAGCTGGCCGAAACACTGCTGGCGCTGGTACCGTCGATGGACATGGTGCGCCTGGTCAGTTCCGGGACCGAAGCGGCGATGACTGCGATCCGTCTGGCCCGTGGCGCCACCGGGCGCAGCAAGTTCATCAAGTTCGAAGGCTGTTACCACGGCCACGCCGACGCCTTGCTGGTCAAGGCCGGCTCCGGCCTCGCGACTTTCGGCAACCCCACCAGTGCCGGCGTGCCGCCCGAAGTGGTGCGTGACACACTGGTACTCGAGTACAACAACATCGAACAACTGGAACAGGCCTTTGCAAGCCATGGCGCAGCGCTCGCCTGTGTGGTGATCGAACCGATTGCCGGCAACATGAACTTCGTGCGCGCCGGCGTGCCGTTCATACGGCGTTGTCGGGAGTTGTGCAGCGAGTCGGGCGCCTTGCTGGTGTTCGACGAGGTCATGACCGGCTGCCGCGTGGCGCTGGGCGGTGCACAGAGTCTGTACGCCCGCGACATACCGGGGTTCGAGCCAGACATCACGATCCTGGGCAAGGTGATTGGCGGCGGCATGCCGCTGGCGGCGTTCGGTGGCAAACGCGCGGTCATGGAACAGTTGGCGCCACTCGGGCCGGTGTACCAGGCCGGAACCCTGTCCGGTAATCCGGTCGCGACCGCCTGTGGCCTGGCAACACTGCGCGAAGTTTCCCGGCCCGGCTTCTTTGACGAACTCTCGGCCACGACCAGGGCCTTGGTGGATGGCCTGCAGGGCGCTGCGGACGCGGCCGGCGTGCCGTTTTGCGGCGACTCCGAAGGCGGCATGTTCGGCTTTTTTTTGCTCGACGCATTGCCGCAGAACTATGGGCAGGTGATGCGCACCGACAACAGCCGCTTCAACCGGCTGTTTCATGGAATGCTGGAGCGCGGCAGCTACTTTGCGCCCGCCTTGTACGAGGCCGGATTTGTCAGCGCGGCCCATACCAGGGCGGACATTGCCGACACGGTCAGCGCTGCCGCCGAGGTATTCCGGACCTTGTAAACCGATGCTGCCGACGCCTGTGCCGGCCCGCTTGGCAGACTCGTCCTGCCAATTTCCAGACCGTGCAAACAGCGCCAAACAAGGGCGCTGGCCAGACTGTCAGTCATGCAAACTGAACCACGGGCCAGGCCCTGAAACGACTTGCCTTGCTGATGGTTTTTAGCCCCGCAGCAGGCATGGGCTTGGCCCAGGATCCGGACCGTGTGGTCTCCAGCACGGCGCTGGTCAACCAGGTCAGCGTGCTGCGTCAGGTGTGCAGCAACGAAACGGTCCAGTTGACCAGCCAATCATCCGGTGGCGGCGCCGTACTGGGGCGGTTGCGGGCGGCACAGTCGGCAATGCGATCGGACAAGGCAGTGGGCGGGCCGCCACCACCCTGCCGGGAATCGTCGGCGGCGCCATGCCTGGAGAGCGCATCGAGGGCCCGGGCACCGTCCAGAACCAGAATATCCAGCGCTGCAGCACGGTCGGCATCACCGAAAACCGGGTCACGGGCCACCAGGTGGTTTATGAACCTGGAAACCGCAGTTGGACGCGCCCGAGTGGGCTGAAGTGGGGTGCGCTGGCAAGGCTGAGCGCTGCGGCTCCAGGTGTGCCCGCGCACACCT
>ENA-ORBV01012621-ORBV01012621.1-microbial-mat-metagenome-genome-assembly--contig:-NODE-12621-length-13003-cov-4.592449_pt1 | contig 13003 bp, 7 predicted proteins | sample MGYA00237777_ERZ505514 | MGnify/ENA primary metagenome ERZ505514 (study PRJEB26160, sample SAMN06269048) | microbial mat metagenome | isolation source: Oligotrophic lake microbial mat | place...
GCCTTAGTCTCGTGGGCTCGGAGATGTGTATAAGAGACAGGTGAAGGGGCTGCTACCGCAGGGGGCCGTGTTATCGATTGCACCGGCATGCACATCACTGCAGGTGTTATCGATGAGCACTCGCACATTGCAATTGCACGCGGTGTTAACGAAGGAACTCATGCCGTTACTACCGAGGTGCGCATTGGCGATGTTCTAGACCCCGATGATGTAAATATTTACCGTCAGCTCGCAGGTGGAGTCACAGCCTCGCACCTTCTGCACGGCTCTGCCAACCCAATGGGCGGTCAGCTGCAATTCATTAAGCTCCGCTGGGGCTCTGTTGCCGAAGACCTAAAAGTAAAAGATGCTGTCCCTACGGTAAAGTTCGCCCTCGGTGAAAATGTAAAACAGGCGAACTGGGGTGACAAGTACACTGTGCGTTATCCGCAGACACGCATGGGCGTTGAGCAGATAATGAGCGATGCATTCCAAGCAGCCAAAGAATATGAGCGCGACATGAAAACCGCAGACGCTTCCAAGCTGCCGGTACGACGCGACTTGCAGCTAGACGCACTGGTAGAAATCATGCGCGGTAAGCGCAACATTCATTGCCACAGTTATGTGCAGAGCGAAATTCTCATGCTCATGCGCCTTGCCGAATCGTATGGCTTTAAGGTGCATACGTTCACGCACATCCTCGAAGGATACAAAGTCGCAAAAGAGATGGCCGCACACGGAGCAATGGCATCATCGTTCGCTGACTGGTGGGCATATAAGTTTGAAGTGTACGATGCAATTCCACAGAATCCCGCCATCATGCATGAGCAAGGTGTAGTAACATCGATTAATAGCGACGACGCCGAGATGGCGCGCCGGTTAAATCAGGAAGCCGCAAAAAGTATTAAGTACGGCGGCGTGTCTGAAGAAGACGCGTTGAAGTTCGTAACGCTTAATGCAGCGAAGCAGATGGCTACCGAATCACGCATGGGTACCATCGAGGCGGGCAAGGATGCCGACATTGTTGTGTGGACCGGCAACCCGTTGTCGAACATGTCGCGCGTGGAGCGGACGTTTGTAGACGGACGTGCCTACTTCTCCCGCGAAACCGATGCACGACTGCGGACGCGCGATCGCGCGCTCCGCTCATTCCTCGAGCAGGAAGCAATGAAGTCCATCGGCAAAGGTGCGCCTGCGGCAAGGGGCGGCGCTGCTCCGCGTCGCCTACGTCATTGCGACGACCTCGAGGACGAAGTCAGAACTGCGCATGACTGACACGACATCACGTGTAATCGGTAAGACTCAAGTGCAAGGCACCGACGCTCGTCGTTTCCCTTGGACGATTCTTCTGGTGTGCGTTATCGTGATGTTGCCCGTGCTGGCGTTTCCGTTCGGACAAGATCATTCGACGTTTATTCGTGGCGGTCGTGCAATTCTTGGGGGTGGCACGCTTTACGTAGACTTCATCGATGTAAAGCCTCCACTCATTTACATTCTCTACGGCATTGCAGATCTACTGAGCGGTGGCTCGACGGTAGTAATTCGCGCTTTTGAAGTTCTGTATCAAACGTTAACAATTGGTGTATTGCTCGTTGTGCTACGCGGGGTAACGCAACAGCGAATCTGGTGGTGGTCTACAGCAATTGCGTACGCATTGTTGTATGCCACGTTGGGGTACTCGCAAAGTGGACAGCCCGAAGCGCTGTGCGCGCTGCTGATTATTGGTTCGTTGTGGTGTGCTATGCAAGAGTCGGGACGTAGGCGCTGGATTGTTCTGACGTTATGCATGGCAGCCGCCTTCCTCCTCAAGTACACCCTTGCCGTAATAGGTCCGGCCGCCATGCTCGTCTGGCTGTTACGCGACGGAACACGTCTATCTATCCGCCCCATTTCGCTATCGTTCCTACTCGCTTTTGCTATTGTCACCCTAGTCGCACTACCATTTGTGTTATCGGATGGCTTCGTGCACGGCTGGCGAACAACGATGCAGTACCTGGAGATCTACGCGGCGTATCCGCCCCTCGGCATACCATTCGTAACGAGTGCGCTGAAACTCATTGGTACATACTTCGGCGATCACGTTTCGCTCTTGTTTACACTACTCGCAATTGGTGGCGCGATGTCGTTGTTAGGCACACGGCTCTCGGCGTACGACCCTACAGAGGAACACCACGCTACCAAAAAGGCATCCGCTTTTGTGTCTACGACACTCGTCATGTTTCTCGTGTTAGCAGCGACCGTGGTACTCGAGCGGAAGTTCTCGCCATATCACTTCTCTCGGATCTTCATTCCGTTAACATTTCTCATCGGTGCGGGTGCAACGATGTGGCCGACCTTGCGCACTAGTTTTCGTGCGGCGCCTACCGTTGTGCGCTTCTCGATTGGCACGTTGGCCATCATGTTCCTTGCTCTGAGCCCCCTACCCCGCTACGTAAATGTTGTGCAGTTGGCATTGCGCAGCATTGGAAATCCGCAGGTGTACGATGCGTATCTCACGCGTATAGAAATGCCCGGCTTCAACTTCACAGACATCCGCACGCTAAAGAACGACCTCAGTGCTCGCATGCAACAGCGAGGTCCGTTAATGCTCATGAGTATGATGGCCACACCTATTCTCGCAGACGTTTCGAGAACACATGCGTCGTCGTTCGCCGATTCGCATTTGTATTTCGGCGTAGGTGCTGCCCCCGAGTGGCGCGCGCTTGCAGCCAAGGAAATGCGTGAAGCGGGCTTGGTAGTCGTAGACACAAACGATATCTGCGAAGGCGTAAATCTGCATGAACGAACATCGTGGCAATCGCTGCAGCAAGATTCTACAATGATGCCAATTCTTACATCACAGTTTGTTGCCGTTGATACAGTTGCATGTTTTATCATCTTTGAGCGTGCCACGTGGTGAACTCTACACCATTGAATGCGCTGCCCTCTACCAAGCTGTTTGTTGACTTTCTAAACGGCGTCGATGCGATATGGAATCGTTTCGAACACCGTGAAGTGACGGCTGACTTTATTAAGCAGCGCTCACGTCATGGCGCTTCGCGCAAGCGTCTCGTTGCACTTGTTCAGCAAGGCATGTACAACGTAGAGCTAAGCGCAACGCAGCAGGAGTCCCTGCGCTTGCTCGGAGAGCAGGCCGTGGTGGTTTCGACAGGACAGCAGATTGGGCTCTTTGGCGGACCGCTCTATACTCTGCTGAAGATTGCATCGGCCGCTCGGCTTGCGCGCGATCTTTCGCAGCAGCACAGCCACGCAGTTGTTCCCGTGTTCTGGCTTGAAGACAACGATCATGATGCTGCCGAGGCTTCAACAACCCATTTGCCGCAAGATTCTGCGGTGCGTTCCGCTACGTTTTGGGACGGCGAAAACCCTCGTCAATCGGTTGGCACCAAAACGTTCACCGCGAGCGACGTTGAGAAGATTAACGCATTGATGCCCTTGCTTCACGGACCGTTTGAGTCGGACGTAGACTCGTATTTAATAGGGGTCTATGCAGAGGGGGCTAGTTGGAGTGACGCATTTGTGCGTCTACTGCAACCATTTCTTGCAGCGTGGGGTGTGCTCGTACTGCGCGGCTCGGATGTGATTGCGTCTGGACTTCATGCGCCAATTCTGGAACGCGATCTTGCGATGCGCGGCGAGCTCTCCGCTCTCGTTCGCAATGCAGGCACTACGCTCGAAGAAAGTGGCTATCATGTGCAGGCTACGCCCACACATTCGTTGTTCTTTCGACACGACAAGGCCGGACGTCAACGCATCGCGCCCGAAGACAACTTCGTCGATCTTGCTCATGAGCAACCTTCCTTGTTTTCACCGAATGCTTTGGCCCGTCCAATTGTGCAAGACGCGATCCTTCCAACGATAGCTGTTGTGTTAGGCGCGGCAGAAATCGCATACACTTCACAACTGCGCGAAGCTTATGCAGCATGTGGCGTACCAATGCCGGTGCCGTACAACCGCCACGCTGCAACGTTCCTTGATGCAAAGACTGTCAAGTACCTTGCGAAAGAAAACCTGAAGCCAGCGACCATGTTGCGTCCATGGCAGACCATCGAACGCGAAACGGTGTCGATGCTTGGCGAAGACACCATGCCATCGACAGAATTATCGGAAGCTGCATTAGAATCGGTCTTTAGGCTGTACGATTCGGCGGCATCGGAGATTGACAAAACATTGTTGTCGACGGTGCAGGCGGCGAAAGCGCAAACGCGTAAAGCGCTCGAAGCGGTGCGTGGGAAGATGCGTGCTGCATTAAAAAGAAAAAACATCGAGCAATTGGAGCGCCGACGTGCAATTCATGTAATGGTCTTTCCGTTAGATGGCTTGCAAGAGCGATCATACCCTGTGGCATTGATGATCGGACGGTTTGGAATCGACGGACTTCGTATCATTGTCGAGCGCGTAACAGCTCAACCTCGCTTAGATCACGTCATCATCGGCAGCGAAAACCTCGCGACTGCCCATGAAGACCTCACGACTGTCCCATAGGATGTTGAATGCAACCACACGTACTTGTTGTAGATGATAACAAGATCACGACCAAGCTCATGCGTCGGTATCTCGAATCAAATGGCTTTACAGCCGATGATGCGGGTGACGGTGTGGAGTGCCTCGAGAAAGTTGCGATCCGACTTCCAGATGCAATTATTCTTGATGTAATGATGCCTAGAATGGACGGATTTGAAACCGTCCGAGCACTGAAAGCCGATCCGAAAACTGCAGTTGTGCCCGTTGCCATCGTAACGGCTCTTAATGACAGCGCAACGCAAAGCAAGGCTGTGGAGTCTGGGGCCGACGACTTTCTCACCAAACCCATCGAAGAAAACCTGCTCATTGCGAAGGCTCGGATGCTCACATCCCTCGGTATAGAGCGCCGCAGAGTCCTCCGCCTCACCGAAATCATTCACGGTCTCCTGCACGACGGCGACAGCGATGTTGGAACACTTCTTCGAGAAGAAGGCTTCATGCAATAGCGGTTGTGCGTATTGATGACGCTGTCAACCGTTCACGATTAGAACACATTATATAGTATGTTGTCCCCCATGATTCGCTTTGTCCTTATCCTCGCCGTTGGCCTGCTGACCTCTTGCGCCGCAGTCCGCGACATAACAAACACGCTGACATCAATCTCTCGCCTGCAATTCAAGCTTGGCGCCGTGAACAATTTCCGCTTGGCCGGAGTTGACATTTCGAGGATCTCAGATCCTTCGAAATTGTCCATTTCCGACGGCTTTGCGCTCGGTCGTGCGTTCACGAACAAGTCTCTCATTGCAACATTCACGCTGAACGTCGACGCCAAAAACCCGAACACGGGTGCCAGCGGCACGCGTCAGACGCTGGTTACGCTCAACGACCTCGATTGGCGATTGCTGCTCGACGAAAAGCCAACCATTAGTGGTCGCCTGGGACGTCCATTCGACGTACCTGGCAACGGTCAAACTGTCGCAGTACCACTGGAAATGTCGCTCGACCTCTATAAGTTCTTCGCGGAAAAAGGATACGACGGTATTCTAAACCTCGCACTCGCTCTCGGCGGACAACAAGGTAGCGCTGCGCGCATCAAACTTGATGCAATGCCAACGGTTGGTACCCCATTCGGTCCGATCACCTATCCGAGCCGCATCGTAATCGTGGACAAGGAGTTCCGCGGTAGCTGATGGACATTCTCGTTCTTTGTGTCGGTGTATTCGGAAGCGCATTATGTGACTTCCTAGCTGCTGCGTTGCTGAACATGCCGGGCTCTGTCGTTGTAGTAATGGCAGAGGAAGGGGCTATAACGGGGCGACGACTAAAGCGTGCGCTTGATGAACCCGATGAAACCGGACTAGCACTCAGCCTGCTCGATGCCACGTTCCTCGTAGGTGCGACAATCGCCGCATCGCTCATCGCAATGAATGGCGCCGAAGGTGTTCGCTTTACAGCGTTAACGATTGCATTCCTTGTTGCGGTAATCGTCGCTAAGACCATTGGTGGCATTATCGGCTCTCGCTTCGCCGACCGTCTGCTGAAGTTCAGTGGCGTGCTGCTCACAGCCGCTCGGGCACTTGCAACACCAATCTTGCTTGGCTATACAGCGCTAATGAAAGTCACGCGTCGCACTAACGACGAAGACGAAGCACGCGAAGAACTCGAAGCGCTTGTCGAGACTGCTCGCGAAGAAGGTGCACTCGATGCGGGCGAGTATCGAATCATGACGAACATTATGCGGCTCAGCTCTATTGAAGTGGGCGATGTTATGACGCCTCGGACTGTTGTGTTTAGTCTCGACGAAGACATGAGCGTTAGTGACGCTGTAGACGTTCCAGAGCTGCAGATGTATTCGCGCTTTCCGATACAGTCGGAAGCCGATTTGGATAGCGTAAGTGGATACGTGATGACGAAGGATGTTCTTCGCGCAGCCCTCGCCGGACATCGCACCGATCCATTAAGCAAACTCAAACGTGACATAGGTTTCATACCAGAGAACATCACACTCGAGAAAGCACTCGAGCAGTTCCTGGCAAAGGGACAACACATTTTAACAGTGGTAGATGAGCATGGCGGCGTCGAAGGCATCATCACAATGGAAGACGTCCTAGAAACTATGCTCGGCGCGGAAATCGTAGACGAAGCAGACCACGTCGTAGACCTCCGCGCACTTGCAAAACAGCGTCGCGACCAGCGCGTGCAGCGCCTAAGCGCCAGCTCTTAGGTAAGCGCCAGCTCTTAGGTAAGCGCCAGCTCTTAGGTAAGCGCCAGCTCTTAGGTAAGCGCCAGCTCTCACACCAGCCTCTAAATCGCAGCCGCGGCTAGAGCACAACGAGCGTCCCAGCTCCGTTGTACGAATGCACATCGTCGTCGTACATGGCGTCAGCACCGATTGGCCCCATGCGGAAGCGCCCCTTACTCACAGCTCGAACCATGTAGTAGTAAGTCTTTTGTCGTGGCTCTGCGCGAACGAAGAGGTTCATTCTGTCATCGCGGTAGTCGTAATACTCGGCAGTTGCTTCATCTTTCGCCCACGAGGCATTGTCCATACCGGTTAGACGCGGGTTCTCGAGCTCGAAGCCTGCAGGCAGAACGTCGCTTATAACAACGTTTTCGACAGTGCTGAGATCGGTCGTCGCTACTGTAACCTTAATTACAATAAGCTCGTTCTGTTGAACGCGAAGGTTCGGAAGCATCTTGCCATTTCGATCGAGGAATTCGCGTCGCACTTTAAGCACAACGTCCTCTTGCTTAAAGCCGCCATCAGCACGGACACCTTCGACGCTCCAGAAATAGTACACCGGACCGTTTTGTGCGCTCACCTTTATGGTTCGACCAAGTGCATCAGGTACACTGGCGGTGCTGCCGTCCATGGTTGCCACGGCCTTGCCGTTTGCAGTGATGGTGGCTTTTACACCGGACTTCATTGCACGATTTGCAAGCTTACCGAGCGCTAGAACAGCGAAGGCGTTTTCCTGCGTGGAGTAGATGTCGTCGGCCTTCATCGTCTCAGACAGCCGTTGCGCAAGCTTTGCCGTTTGCGGGTTATCGGGAGCGGTAGAAACCAGAGCATACAATGCAAAGCCCATGTCGCGAATGGGTGATGCAAACGAACCTCCGTCCATTGGACGATACCGCTCGACGTTAAACGACTGGGGCAGCAATGCCTCGTACGACTTTTTATCGCCCAACGCGAGGTACGTACACGCAAGCATGTATCTGCTGTCTTGCGCCATCATCGATGTCTGGCCCTTGTAGTAATTCATTGTCGGCACGTCCTGACGTCCCTCCATAGCCAACAAATACAACGAATAAAAAATGTCGCGCGCCGCGTAGGTGCGCACCACACGATTTCCATCGCCGCCGTAGAAGTAGACCTCTTCTGTGGTACGTCCGCGCACCTTCTTTGCAACGTAGTCGAGCATACGTCCGAGAGCCTTGCCATTAACTTCATAGCCGGCACGGCGTGCCTCACCCATGAAGTGGGCAGCGTAGACAGTTCCCCACCATGTCACCTCTGTTCCGCCCGGCCAATACGAGACACCGCCATTGTAGGTCTGCATCGACTCGACTTTGCGAATTGCCTCTTGCACATTAAAAGCAGGGTCTTGCTGGCGCGTGAGCTTGGCGTTCCACGCTTTCACTAGGTCGGCAAAGTAAATCTGCGGGAATGCTTTCGATACTGTCTGCTCGATGCACCCATACGGATAGCCGAGAAGTTGTCCGAGATTCTTTGTTATCTGCGTTGCCGGAAACGTACTCACAACGAGACGTGCAGATGTTGTGCCTGGCAGGAACGATGACCGTAGCGTGATGTCTTTCGAGGCTCCGGCTGTTACAACATCGTAGCCGCTTTCCTCCGCGAGCGGTGTACTCGGCCGTACACTTATCTCTGTCGTTTGCGCGAACGTTTCGCCTGTGCCCGTCACTTCCGTTTTCACCGTTGCAACACCGAGTTCATTCTTTGCAATCACCGTGTACATCACAACGCGTTCTTGCTGCGGTTCGAGGACTACGTCTTGCTTCTCCGGACCCGCAATGTAAAGCGGTCCGGTCGTTGAAAGTTTACTCGTAATCGTCGCCCGCTTACCAGTCGTATTTGTCAGCATAACAGGCACTGCAACAGAATCTCCGGGTGCAAACACGCGCGGCAACGCAGTGGCTATTACAATCGGATCTGCTATCGTCATCGTCTTCTCTGCAGACCCAAACGATGCGTTTTTCCATGCGACAGCCATAACACGCACAGCGCCACTAAACTGCGGTAGGTCTACCGTAATGGTTGCCGTTCCGTTTGTTGTAGACACGATGCCCGACCAGTAAGAAATAAGCGTTGCACGTTTCGCTGCGAATGGGTTGAGCCTGTTACCTGCTGATTGGTCGGTTTCGTCATCACCAGCCCCATACGCGGCTCTCGCCATCTTCAGTTCCGGAAACAGGAATGGATACATATCGAATGCATCGACTTGTAAAGCGCGTTTTCTGTAAAAGAAGCCATGTGGGTCTGGCGTCTTCGTATCGCGAATCTGCAGGATGCCTTCATCAACGACAGCTATCGTTACTTGCGCACCCGCTTCAGTTTTGACGGTAATCTTCTGTTGACGTTGCGAGCGCGTGCTAACGGCTGCTTCGATAGAAACGGGCAGCACACTTTTCGGACGGTTAACGTTTAGGGGTTGATATCCATGTGCGACGGTCAGGGGCATGTCGCTGTGGGCATGGGGCTTGATAAGGGTCGCAGCGATAAACACGTTCGGCGCCCACGCGTCCTGAATTTTTAAATCCATCGATGCCGAACGACTGTTTGTTTTTAGCGTACGATACTCGATAACTCCATCACGTTCGATGGTAACGATTAGCGACCCCCCGAATGGCGTCTTGAACAACACCTTCGCTGTTTCACCGGGCACATACGATTCTTTGTCGAGCGCAATGTCGATGAGCCCTTCTGTATTTACTTCGAATGACGAAGCATTGTTATCCGACCAGCCGTATGCCCAGAACTCTCGCTCCACAAATGCCTTGCCACCCGGTACTGAAACGCGCACTGAATACTCACCGCTTGTTGTTGGTGTAAATCCAAACGCATAGTTCGTTCCGCTGATGTCCATGTCTTTGTCCATAAGCACCAACTCACGCTTCTGCGACACATACCGGTACGAAGAGTAGTTACTCTCCATTACTGTATGCCATTCTGTTTTCACGATTTGCACATGGGCACGCCCGTTTGTTGGTATGCCCTCATACGTCGATGCGATTAACGGAATGCGCAGCGGACTTCGTAGTCCGACGTAGTGGTCGAATTCTTTGATGCCAAATAGCACAGGTTGCGTGTGTACCGGACGCGTAACGGCGCGGTGTATGGGGCGCCCCCCTTCGTCAAACACCGTCACAAAAAACGATGCTTCGAGAAGTCCGCTGTTGCGAATTGTAGTGTCAAGCGTATACGACTGCGTAGCGTTTCCTTGTGCATCAAGTACACCCGTACGCGTTACATCGGCACGTTGTCCGGAATTCTCCGACTTAATTGTAAAGTCATAATCGGGATACTTCTTCGCAGCAAAAGCCTTTTTGCGAAGACGCATGTTGACTTCATACTTACGATTTGCACTCGGCGCACCAAAGAACGACATAGCGTTTACTGTTACGTCGAAAGGTTCGAGCGGACGCACCACTTCTACAGAAGCCTGTACGTTGAGCTTGATGCGGTCTGGCAGGAACTCTTCGACTGCGACGTTGTACGAACCAATGATAACGTCGGTGGCCGTCACCGCTTCAATGTGATACGTACCGGTAAGCGCGTTTGCCGATAAAGGCACCTCAGCGGCAGCGGCCCCTTGCTGATTTGGAGTAAGGCGAACTGTTCTGAATTCTTTGCCGTTCGGCATTAGTACACGCAGCTTGAACGGCGTGTTCACGAAGGGTTTCCAGGCGTTGTCACGCACGATGGTATTAAGGTGAATCGTTTCGCCGGGACGATAGATGTCTCGGTCTCCATAGATGAAGGCCTGGAGTCCACTTGCATTATCGCGCACACCGCCAACATCGAAGCGCGATTGATCGACGCGTGTGTCCTGAGTGATTAACGCTGTATAGTCTTCGCCTTTCTGTGCGGTAATCATGCCGAGCTTGAAGTTGCCGTATGCCTCGCGAAGCTTTTCGAGATTCGCAACCCCATCACCATTCGTGCGAATGGTTGTTATGACTTGGTTGTTCGTGCTTATAAGCGAGAGCTCGACGCCAGCGAGTGGCTCCGCTGTGCCAATACTGTTTGCAAACACAGTGAGTTTGTCTTGTCCTTCTTTCGCAATGATGCCAATGTCAGAAAGCGAGACAAGCTTCGTTGCGCGCATCCACTCATCTTCTGTGGACTGAACTTTTACGATGTACAGCCCTTTGCGCTTTGTATGGTCGCTCACATCTAACGTGAACGCAACGACACCCTTCTCCATAGCACCAAGTGATGTTGTCTCGACTTCTTGCGTCATCACGGTATCGGCCAGGTCTTCGAGTCCGAGATATTCGAAGTCGTAGTACGTACCAGATTGCTCCTCCCACGACCCATACGAGCGTGCCTGACGTACTGCATGCAGGAGATTGTTTTCGTAGATGCGAAATACAGAGATGCGAACGCGAGGCACATTCACAATGCGCATAGCAAGAGCACGAGAGCCCTTTGCACTTAGGTACATGCCCCTCTTCGACATGAAAGCAATGGTTGGCGAGAGCTCACCAAAAACAATCTCTTTCACGTACGCGGAAGTAAGCTGACCGCCAACGGTGCCGCGCAACGTTGGGCCGATCGTTAGCTCATAGGTTTGTCCAGCGTCAAACGTTGCATGAATGTCAAAGCCCGACTCGGTTAACTGCGTAGTGAATGCAACTGCGGGTGAGAAGCTTATTGACTGTTGCAGTGTGGCCTCATCGATGCTCTGCGATACAGACACATGCACAACACCGTGCATGTCTTGCCATTCAGCAACCGCGTCGACGATGGCGAGGGTGCGCCTTGCTGGTACTTGCACGTTGGTTACGATGTCTTCGCTCGGACGTCCGTGGCCGTGTAGCGTTATGCCTTTGTCTATGCGCACAGCAAGCACAACAGCGTCATCGGTATCGAACGATGCATTCGGAATTGTTACGACTATTTCACCTACACCGTCGGGATTCTGCACAGCAAACGGCAACTCGGCACCATCACGAACGATGTGCAGACGCGTGCTAACATCACTCGCTTTTATGGGGTAGTTGAAACCAACGCGAATGCGCGCTTCGACAGCGCCCGTCGTGACGTTCTTCGTCCATAGCGCCATGGTCTTAACAATGTTTACATATGCCGTATGAAACGAGAACATCTTCGTGTCGGGCATACTTGCGGCAGATGAATGTTTCGTAACCGCGTCGGTAATCTCGGCTGTGTAATCTGTTGCTTCTTGAAAGCCTGTGCCGGGCGAGAACATCAGTGCTTTGCGGCTCATCCACTTGAAGCGTCCGGCGACGGCCGGACGGAATCGTACATACTCTGTACCTTGATCCCACACGTTCGTCAATGAGTCCGGAACCATGTCTTCGGCGAACGTAAACACGAGGTTCTGCTGTTGAGCGACCTCTTCTCCGAAGTTGGTGCTCACACCTCCGTCACTAAGTGTGGAACAGGCAGACACAAGGATGCCTAGGCACGCGGCAATTGCACCGACGCGACGAATCATATGAGACACTTTCACAAAGGAGGTTTGGGGGATTCGGAGGATTTGCGGAGTCGGAGGTTTGGGGGAGTTGTACGACGCAAACATAGCTTTTCGCGCAACAGAAAAGGGGGCGTCTGTTACGTCATAACCACGGTCTTTACATTCACGAATTCCAGGATGCCATAGCTGCCCAATTCGCGCCCATACCCCGAATGCTTAGTGCCCCCAAACGGCAAGCGGACATCACTCCGCGCATACGTGTTTACAAACACCATTCCAACCTGCAAGTCACTTGCGAAGCGCTCCGCTCTCTCCATATCCGACGTAAAAACTGCGCTTCCCAGCCCGTACACAGAGTGGTTTGCCAGAGCAATGGCTTCGTGATCGGTTGTGAATGTTGATACGGCCGCAACGGGACCGAACAACTCCTCATCGAATGCTGCATTGCCGGGTCCAACGCCGGTGACGACAAGGGGGCTGAAGAGATTCCCCTCGCCGGAGACTAGCGGCCCCGTAAGAATGCCTCCGCTTGCAATCGAGCGTCGCACCTGGTCTACTAAGTGTGCATGCAGGTCTGGTCGAGCAAGAGGTCCGATTTGAGTTTCTTCACGCATCGGGTCGCCCACGACGCGCTCATCCATAAACTTTTTTAGCATCGTTGTAAAATGCTCTGCAATGCCTTGCTGTACGATAAAGCGTTTTGCGGCAATGCAGGACTGTCCGGAGTTGATGCATCGCGACTCCGCACAGAGTCGAGCGGCTTCTTCGACGTCGGCATCTTCGAGTACCATGTAGGCGTCACTTCCACCCAGTTCTAGCACACTCTTCTTGATCTGTCTCTTATACACATCTGACGCTGCCGACGAATAGAG
>ENA-ORBV01012622-ORBV01012622.1-microbial-mat-metagenome-genome-assembly--contig:-NODE-12622-length-13003-cov-3.278663_pt1 | contig 13003 bp, 10 predicted proteins | sample MGYA00237777_ERZ505514 | MGnify/ENA primary metagenome ERZ505514 (study PRJEB26160, sample SAMN06269048) | microbial mat metagenome | isolation source: Oligotrophic lake microbial mat | place...
ACCTGCTCGTCATCGCTTCGAAAGAAATGAAGTAGCAACCGCTCGTTCCAAGCAGTTAGATTCCATGTCTTCCACTCGCTCACTGGACACCCTCGGACCGACAGCGTCGCGCTACTAAAGCTTCTGCGCTCGTGCGCTAAACCTCCGCGGGTGAAGCCGCGAGCATCCTCAGAAAAAACCCAACACCGCGTGGCCATTGAGACGACGGTTCGAATGAAAGCCGCGCGCCAGCGCGACACGGCCCCCGATACGGCGGTTCATCGAACTCGCCATCAAGTCCGAGCCAGTCATCGAATCCGCCAAGCCGACCGGATATTGAGAACAAGACGTCACGGTTGTGCATCTTCGTTCACCGGTTCTTGCTGTAGCCAGTCGATTTCATGACGCACGCCCCTGCTGTCGCTCCGTGTTATGGACGTGAGCCAACAGGGCATCTCCTAGTGCACGCGCTAGCGCCGGGGGTACGGCGTTACCAATCATTCGGGCGATCGCCCGACGGTTCAGCTTCGCCGTCGACGGCCAAAATTCGTAGTCGAGTGGGAACGTTTGAAACAGGGCGGCCTCACGCAAAGATATAGCCCGGTCTTGTTCGGGATGACCGAATCGTCCATTGCCTATTCCGTTGCAGAGCGTCGTCATCGTCGGAGCGGGGCGCTCCCACCACATTCGACCGTAGATGGAGCGATACCTAGAACCGCTCTCTTTCTGGTGGCACACAAGCTCTAAGCGCTTGGGCCAGTGGTCCTTCGTTCCGCCATCGTGCGGCGTTGCCCGAATCCGTCGCATGTTCAATGGCGAGAGACGTACCGCGGCGTGAAGGGGATCGTCGGGATGCTGAGCGCCAGCGGAGAGGGGCGGGAGATCACCGATAGCCTCATTCACCGTCTTCCACTTACTTGGGCCGGAGTAGCGGCCCTCGGGTATCCGAATATCACCAAGCCGGGAGGCCAGAAGCACGAGTCGTTTCCTCGACTGCGGTGCGCCGTAGTCGGCACAGTTTACGATTCTCCAGTCGACGAAATAATTGTTGCGCTCAAGCTTGAGAAGGAACGCGTCGAACACCTCACGCCCACGCTGAGCAAGTTCGGGCACGTTCTCCATCGTGACGAGTTCGGGGGTTATGCGTTCCACGAAGCGTCCGAAATTGCCGAGCAGGTCCCAGGATCGGTGCCGTTCTATTCCATTCGTCAACTTCGAAAATGGCTGGCAAGGGGCACACCCGGCTAACAGTCGGTGCTTGCCTCCCGCGAACAACTTTTCGACGGATGGGTAGTTTTTGCGGGCGACGTCCCATTCCAGGAACCGCGCGTCCGCATTGTTCGACCTGTAAGCGTGTCCGGCAGAAGAATCGACGTCAATGCCCGCCTCGACTCGGATCCCGGCGAGCAAGAGACCATGGGTGAGGCCGCCCGCCCCGCAGAAGAGATCTACCGCTGAAATCGGGCTCGCATCTAGAACGGACTTTTTGAAACGTATCATCGGTACGACTCGCACTCCGTCACGCCCCGGCGGGGCGGAATCCCTGCTAACCACTCAAGGCTCACTTCTTCTTCCCACGGCCCGCCGATCAACACGCAGACAATTCACCGACCCGAACACCTCGCCTAACAGGATTGCGGGACTAACGTTACCGAATCCGTGTGCCTTCGGCAAAGGTGCGAAGGGCAATTTTTCTTGCCGGGCCGGCCGAGGCCGGATGATTTGGGCGCGGAGCTAGCCGGGATCATCGCCGGCGGCCTGGGCGACGGTGCCGGCGCGGAGCGGCGGGTCGCTCGGGGCCGCCTGGCCTTCGAGCGTGGCGACGGTCTGTTCGTAGTAGTGCCACGGCATCCAGTCGGCCGGAGCGGCCTGCAGCGCACCCGGGTGACGTAGCATCTGGTGCAGGTATCCGAACGGATCGACCTCAGCGAGCTCCGCGGTGTAGACGAGGCTCATGTAGAGATCGCCGACGCGGGCTCCGTTCTGCGGTTTATTGAAGAGTGCGTTCTTGCGGTTGAGGATCGCCTTCTTCAGGCCGCGCTCGACGCAATTGTTGTCGAGTGGCGCGCCCGGTTCACGAAGGAAAAGCGTCAGCTTCTGCCAGTGCTTGATCGTGTACTTGATCGCGTCGCCTGCACCCGAGTTCGGTTCCACCAGTTTGTCGTCGAGCTGTGCCTGCAGCCACTTCGCGAGCGTTGCCATGCGCGGGCCGCTCTCGGCTTGATGGTGAGCGAGGCGTTGCTCGGCGCTCATCTGCTGCGCACGCGCCTGGGCGTCGACCTCATAGACGTGTTTGAGTTCGGTGAGGACATGGCGGCACTGCTCGGGGAAGTTGACGGCGACGTCGACAAACTTCCTGCGGGCGTGCGCGATGCAATTGGCAACGATTGTCGTGAACTCCCCGGCGGTGTTGTGCGAGAGCGCGTCGCACATCTGAATCGGTGGCGGCAGGTCCTTTGCGCGTCGCGCCAGCAGGTCCCCCAGATTCTCGCCCGCGTGGCGCCGGCCGGTGAAAAACAGCGCGATCTGGCGCTCGGCAGCCTTCGAGATGATTCCCGTGGTGTACACCCCGCGCCGCTCGGTGCGGTCGCCGTCGCTGACCGGGTCGAATTGCTCGCCCCTGTTGAAAGCGAGGATCTTCATGGTCGTGTCGTCGTTGTGAATCACCTCGCCGGCCGCTGCCTGGCGACACATCTCCTCCCACACCGGGTCGAGCACGTCGGCGGCTCGGTGGACGAGATCCCATTGCGTGGTCGCAGGCAGCGCAATGCCCAGGTTCTTCTGCAGCTTGGCGATACGATAGAACGGTAGCCCGCAGCCGTACTTGAGCAGCGCAATCATGCTCGACACCGACTCGTCGTACTTCGCCGAGCCGATGTCCGCCGGTGGGGTGGCGGTGGTGATCTCGCCGCAAGCGCCGCAGCGCAGCCGCTCGCACTCGTAGACCGCGGCGCTAATCGGCGCCATTGCCCGAATGCGCACCAGCTTCTTCGCTTGCAACTGGCTGTACAGGTTGCCGCGCTTACAGTCCGGGCAGCGATCGCCGTGGCGCAGCGAGGCGTGCGGGATGGCGATGCGCTCGGCGGCGCGCAGCTTGTCGGCCCCGTTGCGACCGTGGCCCGGGCGCGGCTTGCGCTCGCCCGACGCGCGGCCCTTGCTATCGTCTCGCTTCGCATCCGTGTCGCCGCCGGCCTTGTCGCTGCCGGCTTGGTGCCCAAGTCCTGCGAGCACCGTGCTCGTCTTCTCCGTGCTCGCACCAAACAGCAGACTGCGCAGACGGCGGATCGAAACCCCCTTCTGTTCCAGCTCCACGCTCACCTCGACCAGCGTGTCGACCGCGGCACCGAGTAACTCGCGGTCTTCGCGGGTCAGTGCCCCTACTGCCGTGCGCTCGACGAGCGCGTGCAGCGCGGCAGCGTCCACCTCGCGCCGCTCGCGCTTGGCGCGCCGCTTCATTGCGCCCCCTGAAGTTGGCGGCGAAAGTTCCGCACGAGCGGATAGCCGAGCACTTCCTTGAGCGGGTCGGCCGCCAGCACCGTGCGGCAGCGTTGCGCGAGCCCGTCAATTCCACACCGAAAGTCGGCGGGCGCGACTCCCACCAGCACCCGCATCTGCGGCGTGATCTGTATCACCGCGCACGACCAACAAAGGCGGCGGTCACCGCTTCGACGTCCACCCGCTACCCACCACCGACGCGGATCTTCAGTCGGCTACCGTCGCTTCGCTCGACCTCGACTGCCGTAACCCCGCCCTCTCCGTGCGCCAACAGCTTTGCGACCTCAACCTCGACGAACTCTGCCTCGTTGTCTGCGCTCGAGTCTCTGCGCGCTCCCGCCTCGTCTGCCGCCCGCTGCCTCGGCGTTTCGTATCTCAGGCCAAACTCGCTCGACACCCGGTACGCGCCGTACTCGCGACTGAGCACCGTTGCTGCCTGCCACAGCTCCTCCGGCATCCGCTTGCCCGGCCACCCTGCGCGTCTCCACCGCTCGATCCGTAGTCCCAACGATCCACCATCCGTGAGCCTTCGCTGCCGTGATCCTCGTCCCATTCCTTCGCCTCCTCGTCGTTCCACGACGATAACGAAACGGGACCGCTCACTTCACGCACGCTTGCCGAAAGGACACGCCTGGTGCACTGGTTCCGCGGCGATCACCGCGAGTTGGCGTCCGCCGGGGAGAGGGAATTGCTTGGCGTATTGCGAGCGCTGGGCGAGGTTCCCGCCGCCGGCCCCGCGCGCCGACTCAGCCCGCAGCGGCGCGGCGGATAGCGCTAAGAGCAGAGCAGAGCAGAGCGCGCCGAGCGTCTGACCAACACAGGTCGCTCGCGCCAACGGACGATAAGCCCATAGCTTGCCATCTCACAGGCTGCGCGCGATGTACGCATACTGCTCTCCATTACCAAAGCTTCACACAGGGAGTCGACTCAATAATTGCACTGGTTATGTCAAGTGCCTTTCACCTTCCAGTTGTGTCACTTCATTTCCGTTCGTGCTGAGCTTGGCGAAGCAGGAACTTCTGGATTCAACAGCCCTTCGACAAGCTCAGGGCGAACGGAGGGAGAAAGGACCGGTGATGCCGGGGATCGTGACCTTCCCCTCCAACATCCGTTCGTGCTGAGCTTGTCGAAGCATGAACTCCTCGTTCCAACAGCCCTTCGACGGGCTCAGGGCGATCGGAACAGGTGGACTGCTGATGCCATCCTCAGAACAGATGTGCGTTTACCTCGAACGCCCGCGCGCAAGCATACTAACAGCCTGCCAATCACCCCGAATGAGCGCTTCCTTCTTCGCGCGGCTCCATCCTTTGATCTGTCGCTCCGCCGCGAGTGCTTCGAGGCGCGTGGCGAACGATTCCGAGTACACCAGTTCAACCGGCCGCCGTGTGCTCGTGTAGCCGCGCAAGTCTCCCGATCGATGCAAAGCGATTCGGTGCTCGAGGTCGTCCGTATGTCCCGCGGAGTATGAACCGTGTGCGCATCGTAGGAGATAGAACCAAAACGCCATTGCGACTCACTCTTACTCCGGAGTACGCGCTACAGCCACGCTCCACTCGGGTCACGTTCGTGCTGAGCTTGGCGATGCATCAACTTCTGGATTCAACCGCCCTTCGATGGGCTCAGGGCGATCGGAGGGTGGGCGCGGGGATGGTGGCGACCCGTCCTGATCGCGATGCCGTTCTCGAGAGGAGGGGGCCATTCCATTGTCGCAGGGCGCCGCTGCAATTTCAGCGGGCCGTCAACGTCCACGAGCCGCCGCTCGCGGTGGCGCTGATCAAGAGATTGCCGCCAGCGGCGATCTGCGTGCGTAGTCCGCCGAGCCCGGTTGCCGAGACGATCGGTTCGCCATGGATCGATGCGGGATAGAAGGCGAGCAACGCGGTGCCTGCGTCGGCATCGACTCCCGCGGCGCGGAGTGATCCGTCGGCGGGGTCGTACACGGTTTCGACCACGCGTCCCGGCCCGGCGCGTACGTAGCCGCGGGTGAGCTGGTCGATGAGTTCCTGGCGCGGGCCGAGAATTTCGTTGGTGCGGCAGTCGACCTCGAACTCGCCCCAAACGTAAGCCGTTCGCCCGGCGAGGTAGTCTGCCGCCTTATGCGGGTCGCCGCACGATTCCCGCCACGTCCAGAGGGTCGCACCGAATAAGTACTCGTCCTGCATGCGTTGGTGGTCGCGGAAGTACGTGTCGGACGGATTGGCGGCACGGTCGGGCCCGCTGCCCCATTCCCCGGTGAGAACGGGAACGCCGCCGAATGCTGCGGCGTCGGCGCGCGCATCGTCGAACTGAGGTGCGAGCGGACCGGTGTCCAATCCTCCTTGGTAGAGATGCGGTGCGTAGGCGACGTTGTCGTCGCGGGGGAAATCGAGGGGGCGAACTCTGAACGAGGCCCAGAGGGCGGTTGGTTCGAAGATGACGACGTGGCCGGGGCCGGCGATGCCGGCTTGGGCGTCGCGGATTGCCTGCCAGGCTTCGCCATGCAACAGCGCCAAGCCTTGCTCGTCGCTGGGCGTAAAGGAGTTCGGTTCGTTCATCACGTCGAAGCCGGCCACCGCGTTGTCGCCGGCGAAGCCCGCGGCGAGATGCGCGAGCATGCGGGTGTAGCGGGTGCGAATGCCGACGTTTCCGGGGCCGGACGCATTGGCCCAGAAGGCACGAAATGCGCCTACGACCGCGGGGCTGAGCTCGCGTTGTCCGGGTGTGCACCGCGAGCGACCGCCGTCGAGAGTGGCCCAGCCGGGTGCACCGTCCCACCCGAGTGCCGGAGTGGTGCTTGGTCCGCAGACCTCGTCCGGCCGCGCGGCCAGGGTCGGGCCCCAGGCGTCTTGGTGTAGGTCGATGATCGAGTAGATGCCCTGGGCCTCGAGCGTGCGCACCGCGGCGTGCAGAGAGTCGATGTAGGCTTCGTCGTAGATCCCCGGTTCGGGTTCGACGCGCGACCAGGAGGTGAGGAGGCGGACGACGTTCCAGCCGATTGCGGCGATGCGCTCGGCGTCTTCCTCGCTGAACGGAAAGGTGGTCGGGAACGGCGTGCCTTGCCAGTATTCGACGAAGCCATTGACGTTGACGCCGCGCAGGATCACGTGCCGTCCGGCGTCGTCGACAAAGCGGCCGCCGTGGATCGGATCGGCGACGGCGTGCAGCGCGGGTAGGCGGAGAAGGTCGATTGCGGGAGCGTCGTTGTCGTCGTTGTCGCCGCAGCCGGTGAACAGCGCGAGGGCGACTGCAGCCGCGATGGCAACGGTTCGTGGCGACATGCGCTCACGCGAGGCGTTCATGGAAGAACGACAGGACCCGGTCGAGCGCCGCGCGCGTCGGGTGGCCCTCCTCGTCGACGAGGTCGTTGGTGACGACGCTGTGAGCGGTGCGCGGAATGCCGTGCGCGTTCCCGCGCCCGGAGTCGATCTCGATCGCTTCGAAGCCGTCGCCGAGTTCGCGGCGCAAGGTCGCGAAGCGCTCTGCGGGGCACATCGGGTCGGCGGTGAACCGCATGCCGAGAACGCACCCGCCGTCGCGCACCCGTTGTTTGACGACGGCGAGGTTCTCGGCGGAGATGTGCAGGCCGGCGCGGCGCTCGGCGCCGATGCCGAAGGGCAGCGACGGCTGCGACAGAACCGGCGCCATGAGGCAATCGTCCAGCATGAGCGCGAGGGCGAAGTTGCCGGTGATGCACATGCCGATGGCGCCGACGCCGCGCCCGCCGATCTCGGCATGGAGCGAGCGTGCGAGCGCGCGCAGCCAATCGGTGATCGGGCTGGCATCGTGCGCGGCGAGGATGCGGAACTCCTTGCTGACGCACGCGCGCAGGAGTTGTCCGGCAGCGTAGGGAACGGAGAGCGGTTGGTTGGGCGTGCCGAATAGGTGCGGCAGCGCGACCGTGAAGCCTGCGTCGGCAACGCGACGCGCGAACGCTGCGACGGGCGGCGTGATCCCGGGGATCTCGTGCATCACCACGACGCCGGGTCCGGTACCGCGACGGTACACCGTCCGGGTCGTTCCGGCGTGCGCGAAGGTCGTCGACTCGAATCCGTCGATCATCGCTTGCGCTTCTCGAGCATCTTCGGATTCGCGCTCTTGTGTCCGGAGCGACTGAAATCCATCACCTCAGAGCTGATCGTGACGTAGATCATCTCCGGGTCGGTCACCGGGATGATGGTCTCGGTCTGTTTGTCGTAGATCTTCGTGCAGACGGTATCGCAGACCTTCATCTTGAGATTACCCTGGAAGAAACAACTCTCGCGCCATTCGATGCAGTCCATCTCCACGGCTCCGGCGGGCGCCTCGAGAATTTCCTTCTTGGTCTCGGTATGGCGCATGGGCAGGCGGATTCGCGTGATCGTATCGATGTCGTAACCAATGATCTTGTTGCGGGCCGCACGGGCGATCATCCGTCCGCGCGAGTTGAACGTATGGATGAAGTTGTCGCCGTCCTCGAGCGTGGCAGCGGTGACGCGCAGATTGATCTTGCTCTTCCTGTCGGCGTGGGCAGGTGGCACCGAAGCGATCGTCAGCAGAGCGAGCACGACCAAGGCGTTTCTCAACATGGGTTTCTCCTTCGCGTTGGGTGGAGTCTAGGCGCTCCGCTGGTCGTTGCCAACCGTCTCGAGAACGAGGGCCGCCTGGAGTAGTTGCCGCGTGTAAGGGTGCTGCGGAGAGGCGAATACGCGCGCCGCCGGACCCTGCTCCACCGCCTTGCCGCGGTGAAGGACGAGGATCTGCTGGCTCATGGCGCGCACGACGCGAAGGTCGTGGCTGATGAAGAGATAGGCGAGGCTGTGGTCGCGCTGGAGGCGCAACAGCAGGTCGATGATCTGCGCCTGAACCGACCGGTCGAGCGCCGACGTTGGTTCGTCGAGCACGACGAGCTTCGGATCGAGAATCATCGCCCTGGCGATGGCGATGCGCTGGCGCTGTCCGCCGGAGAACTCGTGCGGGTAGCGATGGCGCGTTTCCGGATCGAGTCCGACCTCGTCGAGCATGACGATGATGCGATCCTCGCGTTCGGCGGCGTCGCCGCCGACGCCGTGAACGATCATGCCCTCGGCGAGAATCTGTGCGATCGAAAGCCGCGGGCTGAGTGAACCATATGGATCTTGGAAGACGATCTGCATTTCGCGGCGCAGCCGCAGCAGTTCGGCGGCGTCGGCGCTGCGCAGGTCGCGCCCGGCGAAGCGGATTGTGCCGCTGCTCTCGATCAACCGCAGTAAGGCGAGACCGAGCGTCGTCTTGCCCGAGCCGCTCTCGCCGACGACGCCGAGGGTCTCGCCTGCGCGCAACTCGAGGTCGACCCCGTCGACGGCGTCGAGCCGACCGATCGTGCGCCGCAGGAGTCCTCCTTTGATCGGGTAGGACACCCGGAGTTCGCGGCAGGCCACGACGGTCTGGGCGCCTGCGGGCACGGGCGGCGGTGCGCTCGCGGGCTCGGCGGCGAGTAGCTTTTGGGTGTAGGGGTGTTGCGGATGTGCGAGTACTTGGTGGGTTGGTCCGCTTTCGACGATGCGCCCGCCGTGCATCACATGGATCGTGCGCGCGATGGTACGCACGATGTTCAAGTCGTGGGTGATGAACAGCAGGGCCATACCCTGCTCGCGTTGCAGCCGGGCGAGGAGCTCGAGAAGTTGCGCTTGTACGGTGACGTCGACCGCGGTCGTCGGCTCGTCGGCGATCAGCAGGTCGGGCTCGTTTGCTAGTGCGATGGCGATGACGACGCGCTGGCGTTGACCGCCGGAGAGCTCGTGCGGGTAGCTGTTGAGTCGCGTCTCGGGATCCTCGATACCGACCCGGCGCAGGAGTTCGAGAACGCGTTCGCGTGCCTGGGCGCGGGTGACGCCGCCGTGGATGAGCATTACCTCGGCGATCTGCTTCTCGATGGTGTGCAGCGGATTGAGCGAGGTCATCGGCTCCTGGAACACCATCGAGATCTGATCGCCGCGCACGCGGCGCAGCGTGGCGGCCGATGCGCCGAGGAGTTCCTGGCCTTTGAAGCGGATGTGGCCGCGCGGGTGGCTGGCCGCAGGGTAGGGCAGCAACTGGACGATCGACAGAGCCGTCACCGATTTGCCGGCGCGCGTGCCGGCGTGCTTGCGCAGAAAACTGCCAAACACCAGCGCGTCGCCGCGCATCAGCGCCGAGACGACGGGATTGCGCTGCAGTGCCAGCAGCGCGCAGCGATACATCCCGCCAATCGTGCCGCCATTTGGATCTGCCTCAACCGATTGCATCCAATGCTGCGCATAACGCTGCATCTCGCGACGAATCAGCGCATCAAGCAGGCTCTCTTTGCTGTCGAAACCGAGATAGAAAGCGCCCTTGCTCACGCCAGCAGCCGTGGCAATGTCGGCAACCGCGGTCTTGTCAAAACCTTGCCGCACAAACAGTGCGGCAGCGCCGTCCAGCAGGGCTTGCTGGCGTTGTTGTGGCGATTGGCGCGTCATCGGCTGATCCAAATTGACTGATTGACCGATTATGCACAAATAGTCAATCAGGCGTATAGATAAATTGAAGGACGCTCGCTACGACGCCCAGATTGGCGGTTAGCTGATCGCTATTTGGGCGCTTTGGCGCATCACGTTGCGGTAAATAAAGGAGAAACAAGGACAGGCATCATTCTGCGAGCCCGCCGCGAACCGGCGTGGGCCGGGGGCGGAAGCGCGAACCGGGAAAGCCAGACTCTGAACTGGACGCACACCGCTAACCGGTCGTGGTGGAACCGAACGGCAGGCTGGATTGCTCAACTGCGAACGTGGAGACCAGGCGACGCTCGGCGCAGGCAACCCAGCGGTTGCTCGATCGGGTGGCTGATCAGCGAACTCTGATCGCTGCGCGACCGATGCCGCATCCAACGCCCTTGAGCCAACACTGCCCCATCGCGCGCGCCTTCTCCATCATGGCCTCTACCGCACCAACAGCGCGCCAGTAGTGCGTCTCGATACCCGCCGCCTGCGAGTGCCAGTGGTCGGAGGAAAGCCCCAGTCGTGCAATGGCGGCCGGCGCATCAGCAGCGATCGCGCCGCGCTTGTCTGGCCGCCGCGCCCTGCCCGTGCAGTCAGTCAGTGTCAGATACTCATTCAGGGTGACGAGCATCTGCGGCGCACGGGTAGCCCCCGCGACTGGATGCAGCGGGGCTTGCGAGGTGACGGCGGGCTCGGACAGACGACGCTGCACCGAGGTGTGTGGCGATGATGACAAGTCAGCGGCCAAGCTCGCGCGGATCGGGTTCAGGTCCAGGTCCAGGTCCACGTAGCTCATGCAGGCCAGCACGGCGACATCATCCAGCAGCGCCTGACACTTGAATCGGGATTCCCAGAAGTGACCGGTGCAGGCGTCTTCCCGGTTGGCGCGCCGCGCGATCGGCTCGTTGAGACATTTCATGAACCACGACAGGCTGCTCAGCCGCTGGCGCAGGATGGCGATGCGCCCAAGGTTGCCGGCCAGTGCTGGCGCTTTTGCGCGGCAAACAGCGGGATCGATCTCACCATCGACGCATATCGGAGTGAGTTGCACCCAGCGCTCGGCAATTTCATCGGCCGACCATGCCACGGTGGCGCCTGGATCGACGTAGAGCACGCGGGGATTGGAGGCTTTTAGTTTGCGAACCGCGTTGAGCTCGCGATCAATGCCGCCGAAAGGAGTGGAGTGGCAACCGCAGGGTTCCAGAGAGCCATTCCGCCCAGACTGATAAAGAATCGTTACCGTTGAGTCCGTCACTGGCAAGCTGTCGCCGGCATCGGCCACTTGGGCAGCCGGTTCCGCCGGCTTGCTGCTGCAGCGGCTTGCTACAAGAAACACGGATAGAAGCGGGATAACTAAATAGAAAAAGCGGGGGTTCGATTTCATTTGGGTTCCTAAGGGTTAACGCGAGTTTTGGTTACCGCAACTTCTGGCAAAATTCCATCAACAACGGTTTCTAACGTCTAGTATTTCAAGGCTAACCCAAAAAGGTTGCCTGAACGAGGCCTCTGCCTTATCGTTGATTTAAGTACGTTAGATTCGTTGAGCGAAAGAGGATGACGATGCCAGATATCGAATTTTACAACGTTAAAACTCGCAGCAAAGTAATGGTTCCAGAGAGCCAAATTCAAAAGACTAAGTTTGAGCGCACAGGCAAGAACGGCGCAATTCAAGTTCGTTACGCCGTGAAAGCTGAGTACGAAGGTACAAAGCTCACCAAGTTCGTCTCCAAAGACGCTTGGGACAAGCTTACGGCCCCCGAAGTTAAGTCCTAAGTAGTTCGGGTGGTTTTTTCTGGCTTTGCGCGGAAAAAAAATACTTTTTGTCTGTGGGTCTCCCAATCAGACAAGTCAGATGTACCAAATCTCGGAGTTCCTCAAAGAGGACTTCGAGTGTTTTTTTACACCTTTCTATTGTGACGGGATTTACCGCACCTTCCAGAAACTTGGTTGGCTCGATTTCACCATCATTGGTGGGCAGAATCGCCGCCGCACCGAAGCTTTTCTCGCCGATAAAAAAGTCAAAATCGATTATGCGGGTCAGTCCGGGGATTATGATCTGGCGCTGATTTGCACCGATCTCATGGTCCCCAAAAACCTCTTAAAAAAACCGCTAATCCTCGTCCAAGAAGGAATGACGGATCCTGAGAATATTTTCTTCCACATCGCGCGCGTATTACGTCCGGTGGGAATGCCGCTTTGGATTGCCAGCACGTCTACGACGGGGCTTTCGGATTCGTATGATAAGTTTTGTGTCGCGTCGGATGGTTACCGCGATTTGTTTATTCGCAAGGGTGTAAAGCCCGACAAGATTGCTGTCACCGGCATTCCTAATTTTGATAACTGCCAAGAATACTTAAAAAATGATTTTCCTCATAAGGGCTACGTTCTCGTCGCTACGACTGATACGAGAGAGAATTTAAAATCCGACAATCGTCCGGCGTTTATTAAAAAATGCGTCGAGATTGCGAAAGGGCGGCAGATTATTTTCCGCCTGCATCCGAATGAAGATCCAGTTCGCGGTCGTCGCGAGTGCGCCCAGTATGCGCCGGGTTCTTTGGTCTATGACGTTGGAAATACCAATCACATGGTGGCCAATAGTGAAGTGGTGATCACGCAGTACTCGTCGGTAGTCTATGTGGGAATCGCTTTAGGTAAGGAAGTGCATTCCTACTTCGAGCTCGACTCTTTGCGTCGACTTTGTCCCATCCAAAACGGCGGGACTTCCGCGTCCCATATTGCCAAAGAGTGCCGAAACTACCTATAAATAGTGGGTCGTTGCGAGGAGCGCAGCGACGACGCAATCTTTGCTAGTCGACCTAAGATTGCTTCGCTCGCAACGACTGGTGCGTTCGCAACGACTGGATGTCCATTGAAGGTTCTCACACTCCTGCAGGCTCGCCTCGGTTCGAGCCGTTTTCCAGGAAAAGTTCTAAAGCCGTTGGGAGAAGGCACAGTGCTTTCCGAAATAGTGAGTCGCGTGCGCGCGGCTAGGCTTGCCGGCACAGTGGTGGTTGCGACGACTACGAATTCCCAAGATGACGCTATTGAAACCGAATGCCGAAAACTGGGAGTAGAAG
>ENA-ORBV01012626-ORBV01012626.1-microbial-mat-metagenome-genome-assembly--contig:-NODE-12626-length-13000-cov-5.589414_pt1 | contig 13000 bp, 11 predicted proteins | sample MGYA00237777_ERZ505514 | MGnify/ENA primary metagenome ERZ505514 (study PRJEB26160, sample SAMN06269048) | microbial mat metagenome | isolation source: Oligotrophic lake microbial mat | place...
AGGGGCTATCTCGCTAGCTAGTAGGGAATGAGTCAGTCATCAGTCGTGAACAAGTTGCATTTTATTATGGATCCCGAAACAAAGAGAACCCGGATTTGACTTTGGACGCAGAATTGCTTCCTGCAATTGAATGCGATGGTTGGTGGCTTTTCTCTCTCAACTGTTATTCAATTGGTCGTGTCCGTTGACGTGTACAGCTAGCTAGCCAGCTACGTCGTAGTGAGTTAGTAATATTGGGTTGTCTTCTTGAAGCTTTGACACCACCGTCAGATACGTTGTTTTTGAAATAGTAGTCAAGTGTGAAACACAACAGGTCACCGTGAGCTACCAACTAGCTAGTAGTAGTAGACTCTATTAGCTAGTAGCTACGACGCACAAAGAGCCTTGCTAAAATATTGGTAGGCGTGAGGCGTGAGTGCTTGAATCGGACACAGTTACTAGCTATCAGTAGATTCATTGAAGACAACAGAGACCTGATCGACAAGACACCTGTTGATTCTGCAATTCGCTTTACACTGTGCTGCGTCATTCACACATCTTTCATTCACGGCAAACAGCGTGTCACTCGGGTCAAAAGATCGAGCGAGCGAAAGAGAGCGAGAGACTCCCCCGCAGTCTACGACTCCATTCATAATAATTCGAAAATTGCATTCAAATACACAAACTCATATAGCATGGTCCGAATACGTTGTTCGCCACCTTGGCTGGTGCTGGCAGTGATATCCGCGATTGTACTTTCTGCTGTGCCAGGATCGAGGTGAGTGCCGAGGAAGTAAATACGGTAAACGAGGAAAAAACACTATTATGGATGACTACAATCGGGACTCTGAAATCTCTACAATTTTGCCTTTTCTCTGACCCTGTCCTCCCCTACTTTGTTCTTTCTCACGTAGCTTTCAGAGTGCAGCACCACCTTCCTCTTCCCTCCAACGACAGCATAGACAACAACACACACTCACTGCGCAAAAAGTCAATGGCGCCGACGATAAGACAACAAGCAAAGAAGAAAAAGGCACTACTGCTTCATCTTCGAGTGGTGCTTCCGCAGACGGCCAAACAGAGAATGATGCACCTTTGCAGGACGCCAAAAATCTTCGATTTCCTCAAGTTCACTTACCCCCACGTTTAGCCCCTGGGGTCGCTTGGGATCATCATCACCGCTCCACTGTACAATTTGTTCGAGACCGGCAAAGCAGACAACAACAACAGCAACAGCAGCAGCAACAGGTGCAGCAACAACTGCAGCAGCAACAATTACAACTGAAGCAGCAACAGCAAGATTCGGAAGTTTTGAACAAAGGCGCAGAGGAACAACAGCAAAATCCTGTCGTTGGTTTTGTGTCCAACATTTTCCCAAACAACAACTCTCCGTTAGTATCTGCCACTCCAGAATGGAAGCGACTGCAACAGCACGCACAATACATCCAGTCAACACATCTCAGAGATTTGCTTCAGGACAAGGGAAGATGCGAGTCCTTGTGGGCAGAACACGACGGTATGTACTTAGATTATTCGCGTCAAAGAGTGACGCGAGAAACCATCAAATTGTTGATCGAATTGGCAGAAAAACAAGATTTGAAAGGACAAATTGAAGCCATGTTCAATGGCGAAAAAATCAACTTCACAGAAGAACGTGCTGTCCTCCACACCGCCTTGCGAGCTGATAGGAGCAAGGAAGGGACAGTCATTGTTGATGAAGTCGATGCTATTAAAGAAGTCCACGAAGTGCTAGACCAGATCAAGGAATTCACTCAAGGCGTACGGTCGGGAGCGATCCGCGGATACACTGGAAAGCGCTTGAGAAATATTGTGTCGGTCGGCATTGGTGGGAGTTATCTCGGACCCGAATTTCTTCACGAAGTCCTCAAGACAGAACCTGAAGGAAGCAATGCTGCGCTGGGGTATAGCCTTCAATTTCTTGCAAATGTCGACCCTGTCGATGTCGAGCGCACCTGTGCGGATCTGGATCCCGAAGAAACTTTGATTGTTATCGTCTCCAAGACCTTCACCACCGCCGAAACCATGCTTAACGCTCGGGCCATGCGTCAGTGGTTGTGGGACTTTATGGGAAACGACAAAGAAGTCGTCCGCAAACATGTTGTAGCGTGTGCGTCTGTATCGGCAACGGATAAAGTGCAGGACTTCGGCATTGACACAGAAAATCGGTTTTTCCGCTTTTGGGACTGGGTTGGTGGTCGCTACAGTGTTTGCAGTGCCGCCGGAGCCGTGCCCTTGAGTCTTTTGTATGGATTTGACTTATTTGAAAAGTTCCTCCAGGTACGGTCTCCTGTTGTTGGCGATGCTGTTGTTCGTATGGTTGCAATTCGCTCACTGTTTACGGCTCTCTTTTCATGAAAGGGCGCGCGCTCCGTGGACGAGCACTATCGTACTGCCCCAATGGAGAAAAATATTCCTCTTCTACTGGGACTGTTGGGCGTCTGGAATATGTCTTTTATGGGATATAACACGCGAACAACTCTTCCTTACGCAGAAGCTTTGCTGAAGCTGCCAGCACACATTCAACAATTAGATATGGAATCGAATGGAAAATCCATGACAAAGTATGGAATTCCGGTGGACTATCCAGTGGGAGAGATTGATTTTGGTGAACCAGGCACCAACGGCCAACACTCCTTCTACCAGCTTCTTCATATGGGTCAAACGGTACCCTGTGAATTTATTGGTTTCGTACAGTCGCAGCACGATTTGTGTTTGGACGACGAAAAGTTGTCTTCACATGACGAATTGATGGCCAACTTCTTCGCCCAGCCGGACGCCTTGGCAAACGGTAAAACTGCCGAAGAAGTGAGAAGAGAGGGAGCGAAGGAAGAATTGGTACCCCACAAAGTATTCGGAGGCAATAGGCCCAGCGCATCCTTACTTCTTCCAAAGTTGACTGCCTATGCTACTGGACAAATATTGGCCATCTACGAGCATCGCACCGCTACGCAAGGATTCCTTTGGGATATCAATTCCTTCGACCAGTGGGGTGTTGAATTGGGGAAGAAGCTTGCAATTGACATACGAGAAAAGTTCTTACAAGCTCGCCATGACCAACAGGACGCTTCACTGGCCTCGTCCGGCGAAGACCTAGTGGAAGCCGAAAATCCTGCTACAACGAGAATATTGAATTACTACGTGAAGAACTCAGATTCAGGCCGAGGCTGCGATGATTCCGTTGACGACAGCAGGAGCTCCCAGAGCAGCTCAAGTCGCAAAACACATGTCCCACCACAAAGCAATGACCTGCGCGGAAAGAATGGGAAGCTATCTCGATAGTCCGCGATAAGGCAAACCAACTAGCTAGCCAGTACTGTAAAAGTTAAGTATGCTACGCGACGCTCCCGCTTTATGCTTTCCCAGATTACAAACTTTTGTGGGTTACCCATTAAAGAGCGAACTCGCTTTCATTTTCTTACCTCGTGACTGTCTATGAAGTAGCTAACTACACTCGTGCCTATCCTACTAGTACCTACTCCCACTCGACCCTGCTCCTCTTACTAGTTAGTATCATCAACTAGACTACCCGGTACTCTAGTACTCGCAGTATGAAACAGTGGAACTGCTGCTGTAGCTACTGGCGATCAGCTCATACCTACTACAATAGCTACTCGTACGTGCTGAACAGCTGATACATGTACAATCGACGATGTTTTCGTGGGAAGCAAAATGCGAGATAATGTGCGACCTTTATTTCCCAACTGACAGGAAAACCGTTCGTGTATGGGTGCACCAATGTTTTCGTCTAACTACGGTTGGCGGCCGTTTTATTTTCGTTTGAATCCCCGACCATGACAAGATTGACAACAGGTGGGATAAGATCACGTCTCTCCTCTTCTGTTGTGGATGTCAAGGACTGTAGCACCGCAGAAAGCCCAAGTAGCGTTGCGAGTGTCAATGGCAAAAGAAAAACTTCATTGCTTACAACCTGGAGCGACGGGTTGTGTGCTCAACGGCCGCACAAGGTTGACAATAACAATCAGGACAAAACCATCATGAATCCTTGCCTTCGCCTGACCCCACGAAGACAAGGTGATAGGTCGGAAAAAACGGAAGGAAAAGTTGTTAACATTGGAAGCGACAGTATCATCGATCCTTATCGCTTGTTACAAATTAGAAGGGATGCCACCAGAGAAGAAATCAAGCAAGCATACAGTCGTGCTGCATTATGGTACCACCCTGGCCGCACTTGTACTCAAGTCTCGCTGGGAAGGAAGGAAAGGGATGAAAGGCTACGCATGTTTACTGTTCTCGCAGCCTGCTGCCAAACATTGCTGGACCGTGAAAGTCGAGTCCGCCTGGATGCTCTTTTGAAGGGACGACGAAAGCCCTTTGCTTCTGATAGCAAACGGAACACCTCATTCCCTTCCATTCACCGTAACAACAGTGCACCAGAGGTATGTGAGACCTCTTGCTCCCCAACAAATAAGAACGGCAGGAAATCTCCTCGAAGAGCATCATTCCTGCAGAGCAGTAGTTCTGGAATATCATTTCCTATGTTGTCCCAGACCAGCTCATCAGAATCAGATGACGACAACCAGGCGAGAGACTATGCAGGAGAAGAAACCTGGATGGAACGTGCCCGCAGAGAGACACCAGGCACAAGCAGAATCAGTAAACGACGTCCTAATGTGTTGGCGTCCTACAGTACCGAGGATATGGATCACATTCACTATACAGAGGCGGAAACGGATCGTCTTTTTGGAGGGCCGTTATCACTTTTGTACCAAGCGCGCTTGTATAAATCCTTCCTGGACCCATTTGCCTTTTTTGAACAAGTATTTGGAAGCAAACCGTTTCCATCCACCTCAATTCCAAAACACACCAGTGGTATTGCGCATGCCTGGGACTACCTTACTGCACCAGCAAGCCCACACAGAGCCAGTACTCGTTGCGAACCAACAGCGAGCCCCGAGCGCTCGTCGGGGTCTACCGGGCTGGTAAGGACATCCGCTCATTGGAAGGGATCACGCAGCACTCTGCCGGATGGCAGTATAGTTTACACCACTTGCCATACTGTTCATCGACGTAAAGTGGTCAAAGTGGAGCGAATAACAATTGACCCAAAAACCGGGAAAAAGCACTCAACAGTAACCGTCACTGCGGAAGATATCGTCGACGACGAGGATTCCGACGAAGCTGACGACGAGCCTGATTACAGTGGGGAAACAAGTGAATGTTCCATCAAAGTTGCACGGAAGAAGAAGGACGCGGAAGAGGACGAAGATCTTAGCAGCGCTGACAATTACTATTGGAGTTGCTGCAGTCCAACCCTTCTCTTCGCAGCGGCTCCTACAACCGAAAAAAGGAAAGCATCTAGTGACGAAGCAGTACACGCAAGTTCGGGCAAGAACAATCGCATATTTAACCAAGCACCAATGACAATCCTTCGTCGAATAAATTGCGTGGTGTAATATTCTGCTACTACAGAAAATCAGTTTTGTCTTCGTAAATCATAATCATAACTGCTAGATTCCACGTCTTTACATTCAAGTAATACTAGAAACTCATCCGACTCGACTTAAGGGTACATGCTGCCTTAGGATGACGCTCTTAGAAATTATTCGGACTGAAAGCAACGCGCACTGAAAGCTTAGAGAAAGTCTGAGCCCCCCAGTTGCGGCAAAATGTACGCGTCGAGCTCTGATTTCTTGTTCTCCTTCCGAGAAGGCGCTACGTTTGTTGGTCTCTGGCAAATAGCAAATTCTAAAGAAAAAATCCTATTTTCTCCTCGCTTCTTTAAGTCATGATTCGATTTAAAGAGCAAGACAAAATGAGCAGGACAAGGTACACCAGTTCTTCTATTGCTTGGCCCTCACTCGGTCACCACCGTAAACTAGAGAGGACCCAGCATCGATATCGCCTTCTACATCTACTAGATCTACTGGTACGCACCAGCAGGGGAAACGACCTATCGTGCCTTGCGCCTACTTTCTACTGGTAGCTAATAGCTTGCGGCTATCTGCCTAATCGAGCTAGCTAGTAACAGTGCTAGTAGGCAATGGTATCGATAACGCTAAACCTTCTCTAATAATAGTAGATGCTACTACTCGAGTAGCTAGCTACAGTTCGTCTACTAAGAACCCGAAGAGATTTGCACCACAAAACTGTACTACGTATGTAGTAGCCACCCGGCGTAGGAAATTATCTTGCCGGTTATCAAGCAGCAAACATAGAGCAAATGTGGGACCGAAGTGAATGACGACAACAAGGGGACTGGGCTGGGCTCCGACGACACACATGCTTGCAGCGATTGATACTCCGACCACCACATCTACTCTCACTTTTCATTCAAATTCTTCGTTTTTAAGATTGTTCCCCGTGTTGGGTTGTTGTTGTAACGGTTGTTGTATGCTTTTGTGGGCTTGAAACCGGGACGCAAGGTAAGTTTCTTTATCCTGAAACTTCAGCTCTGAATCTCATCTTCGTAGTAGATCTATCTTGTTGTCGTGAAAGTGTATGTAGCTGTTAACGTTATCAGAAGCCTACCTGTCTCTGTTGACTGGTTGTCGCCTTGACGGTCCCTTCAGGGAATTCGTAACGGAAGTGTGGGTTCTGTGATATATCTTAATTTCGAGGTTAAGAACTGCACTTTTCATGATCCGACACTTTGAAAGATTTAATAGAGGTGCGGCTGTCCATAAGAAATTTCCTTACTATTTGAGTATAGAGAATTTCAGTGTTTATGCCGAGGTCTAGTTCGTCGAGACTTGAAAACTATTGGTTTGAACTGCTTCGGAACCTTCACCGCTGTCTCTTTGGCTGTCCAGGGAAAATGTTACCTGTATTTTAATTTTTTCAGGAGGAGACCTACTGTAGTTGCCTCCCCTCGTTTGAAGACAAATGCTTGTTCTGGATCACGTTCCTCACTTTTGAAATCTCGACGTACCAATATTGTGACCTGAGCGTGGATACTCACGAAGTTTCTTTCACTGCGATTAACGTTTCGCTAGGTTTTATCTTCAAATTCATACCTCCCACGCACCAACATCATCAATATAAGTATCGGAGACGACACCACTCCTCTTTGGAATTGCGAGAAATCAATCAATCAACAACCTGCTCTTCATTCATTTGATCGGCTCATAATTTGCTTGGACCAAAAAGAGAAACACTCCGCACGGTTTGGTTCTTGCAAACGGCCACGCTGCATCAGTTCAAGTTCAGTTCAGTTCAGACTGTTCAGCTGCACGCCGCCACGCTAGCCACAGCGAAACAAAAACACGATCATCTCATCCCATCACATTTCAAACAAGCAAGCAAGCAAGCAATCCTTTGGATACTGACTACCTTACGACCTGTAATTTCCATCGATTACCATCGTATGCCCCCTCCGCAAACTGACCCAATCTATGACTAGAGACCCTCAGCGAGAAAGAGTAGCCAACCAATTCAGCAATCAATCAAGCGATCAGTCGTCAAAATGGCGACCACAACATCCCCTCGGGATTCTCGAGATGGTTCGGAGCCGCAGGAACAGCAGCAGGGTCAACAGCAGCAGCAGCAACAACAACAAGGCGCACCACCTCCTATGGACCACTATGCACACTCAAGTTCCTATCAACATTACTCTTATGGAAGACCTAATTTTACCAAGTACGAAACCACAGCGGATGGCGACATTGTCGTTTTGGAAGGGGATGATCCCTCCCAAAAGGATCAGCAGCCATCGAATTGGCAGTCACACACTACTACTAGTGCTTCTTCTAGTAGTGCTGCCCCACCTAGCAAGTCGGCTATGAAGCGACGAGGGGATCGGAGTCATTCACGCAATCTGTCGGCTCATTTTTTTGACGCCACGAAACTGAATTCGGAAGATGACGATGGGGCCGATAAGAAATCATACGGCATGCAACAGCAGCAACAACAACAACAATTAGTAGGAGGAGTTAATATGCCCTCCTCCACTGGTGGTAATAAACATAGGCGTATGTTTTCGGGAGATGTGACGAACCCACCATTGGCACATCGGCGTCTCAACTCGATTGGAAATGCTGCTGCCGTGGACCGATTCTTGCAGCGTCCGAGGACGCGACACCGTCGCGAAGATTCCGCTGGTTTGGATATTTTGTCGGCGGCTGCCGGTGTTACCAACCAAGAGTTGGCAGATGCGGCGGGGGCAGGAACAAAGTCGCTTTGGGAACCTCCGCCCCCGGGAGCAGCGAGTCACCACAGTCGTCTGAGCAGTGCGACTATGGATTATTATGACTACGGAGCTGCTTCGGGACAAAGTGCTGCGGCTGCTGCTTCTCGTACACAAGTAGCGACATTACCGGGGCCGATGAAACCGCCGCCGGCAAGAAGTTTTCCACTCCCACCCGCGACCCCGGCTGGATACGGACCACCCCCACCAGCACCAGCAGCGTCGGTGGCGTACCATCATCCGCCTTATCATCACCCTCATCATCCACCCCCCTCGTATTATCCTCCCATGCCACCACCGGGAGTTCCTGGACACCATCCACCACCCGCAAGGACGGCAGCTCCTTATCCCGTGCAGTATTCGCATCGCCCACCACCGCCGCCAATGCACTCCTATCCAGGTGCCGCGGAGGGTGTAGCAGGTCGTCAGCCGTCGCCTTCGGGTCCTTACGGGAACGAAAAGATTGAATCCGATGAGAGGCTTTTTACCAATACCAACAAGGGTGCACCACTTCCATCCGCTGCAGAGCAATGGAAACAGCAAGCTAAACATGCGTATGCCGCGGCCAATGGAGACTTGACCGATCCACTCCTTATGATGGCCAATCCTTCGGCTATGAGTGCCCATCATCGGAAGCTTTCTTCCTTCTCTAGTATTGGTGCATTGCTGGGTTCGACCATTTTTTCTGCCCCCGGAGGTGGCGATGGTAGCGCCGAGAATAATCATCCCTTGAAAGGTCATCATAGGGCGACTTCGTCAACCGTCTCATTCCTACAGGGTCTCGACGTTTTGGAAGGATCGGACGTCATGTTTCTTCGCAACTTGCAGTCGACCACGGCGAACTATGGAGGTCCCACTGTGACTAGTGCACCGCAACAAAGTCATCAACCAACGGGCGGCGGCATGCCAACCATTGCTTCGTCAGAGAGCAGCCAAGGCAGCCGCGGCAGTGGCACTGGTAGTGCTACTCCATCTGGTGGCCCGAATGGTTTCAGTATGGGTGTTGCTGGTGATAGTGATGGTAATTCAGCAAGCACAAAGCTTGCTCCTGGCGGAACTAGCAAGCGTGTTCGCCGCAAGTGCACCGTTGCGGACTGTCCTAATCGTGTTGTACAAGGTGGTCTTTGCATCTCCCATGGAGCCAAGCGTAAGACGTGCAGGCACCCTGGCTGTAACAAGAATGTGAAGAAGGCTGGATTATGTAGTACTCACGGCCCAGCAAGAAGGCGATGCGACGCAGAAGGCTGCTCGAAGGTTGCTGTACAAGGCGGACGTTGCATTGCCCATGGAGCGAAGAAGAAGATGTGTTCAGTGGACAATTGCAAGAAGCAGGCGATCTTGAGTGGAATGTGTAAGAAGCACCACGACAAGTTGAGCGGCGCGGACCCAAACAACCCGCCCATGTGCGTTGTCATTGGAAGCAATAGCGATGCTGAAAATCGCCCCAAGGCGGGTCATCAACGTGGTTTGTCTATCTTTCAAGATTTGAGTGCTGACGCTGTTCAGGGTCTGTTGGAGGATGACGATGAGCCATTGAATTTTCCTGGTTGAGAAGTGCGCCTCTCTGCCATCCGGTTCTTTTCCGAGGAAACAAGCGTAGAAGTGGAACAATATTGATGTCATTCGACCTCGCGTTCCTGGGGGCGCGCTATCTGATTTATTTTCGAGAATCAAGTTGCTAGTGGTTATGGTAGCAGGACACTCCAACGATATTTTCAAACATTAAGAACAGATAATGGTATTATAAAATGTTGGGTATAAGGTTTTTCAGTCATTGTCTATTATAGAAATGTCCTTTTTTTGTAAAAACTTTTAGCAGCAGAAAATGCAACATCGCACTATTAATTTCGATAACACAGGGACTAGAAGCAGTAAAGCGCGCGCCTATTGATCCAGTTTGAGCACTGCCATGAAAGCCTCCTGTGGAACATTAACCTTTCCAAACTCTTTCATCCGCTTCTTTCCCTTCGCTTGCTTTTGCAGCAGCTTCTTTTTTCGTGACAAGTCACCACCGTAGCATTTAGCCAACACGTCTTTCCTCATAGGAGAAATACTCTCGGATGCAATGACTTTCACACCTATTTTATTAAAGTAGGAAAGCAGTGTGAAGCTTGTGTGTAAGAACGTAAATGAAAAAATTGTTTCAGCAAAGTCTTTTGCTCGCCCTACCTATGCAAGCCTGGATTGGCACTTTGAACATCTGCCGCGGGATCAGCTTCTTCAAAGATGCCACAAGTTTTCGTCCTAAAGTTTGCGCCTTGTCACGGTGAACAATACAAGCTAGCGGAGGCGCGATTTCATAATTGATCTTGACGTCCAGTCGGACAAGATCACTTTCACGATAATCGATCACAGAGAACTCCATACTCGCATATCCTTTTGTCCTCGATTTCAGTTGATCGAAGAAATCAGTAATGACTTCGCCTAGAGGTAGTTCATAGGTGATTGTTGAGCGTGTTGGGGTCAGGAATTTAATATCAATGAGAACGCCTCGTCGTTCTTGTCCTAGCTCAATGATGGCTCCATTATATTCGCTCGGTGTCAAGATTTCCATTTTGACATACGGTTCCAAGGCCGAATCTTCTCGCATTAAATCCGGCATCTTTGCCGGAGAGTCCACAATCATTTCTTCTTGTGAGTTTCCGCGCTTGATTTTGTATACAACACTAGGAGCAGTTAGAATGAGATCAAGATCATATTCGCGGCTTAATCGCTCCTGCACAATCTCTGCAAGGACAGGTAAAAAGGGAAGGGCATTCATAATTAGCAAGGACTGAGGCATCACCATCTAGCATGGTTCCGCAGATTCGCCACCATTAAGCATACGCCCTCAAATCAACGTGCAACAGTATCATCCATCTCTGTCATGATTCATCACCACTAAACCGGTTTCATGTCAACTCATCGTGATCCATTGGGATCCATAGTGTTTTACGTACCCATATGAAGCAAACCCAAAAAGCCACAACGGAAGCCAAATCCCATTGCACCCGAAGATTCAGGCTCATAGGAAAGGGCGGCGTCATTCAGTTTAAGTTTCCCGAGAGCATCTCGAAGACTTTCGTATTGATCAGCATCGAGAGGGAAGAGTCCACAGTAGACCATAGGGACGCTATCAGCGTACCCAGGAAGCGCAGAAAGTGTTTCTCCCTTTTGAGTAGCTTCTTTATACTGGGACGCCAAACAAATCGTGTCTCCTACCCGTGCGTCCAAAACATCTTTGATGCTTCCAACTAGATATCCTACTTCTCCAGCACGCAAAGCGTCAACAGGAACTTGTTGTGGCTGCATAATACCGACTTCGGTTATGTCGTGTTGGGCCGCTGAGGCAAGGAATCGTACCTTTTCGCCTTTCTTTACTTCTCCATCGATCACGCGGAAAAAGACGACGACACCACGGTAGGAATCAAAGTACGAGTCGAAAATCAGTGCTCGAAATGGTTTTGTTGTGTCAGCGATGGGCGGAGGAATATACTCCACAATCGCTTCGAGGATTTCGTCAATACCGATTCCCGATTTTGCAGACGCAAGAACGGCATTACTGCAGTCCAAGCCTATAGTTTGTTCGATTTCTTCCTTCACACGTTCCGGATCTGCAGCGGGCAAATCAATTTTGTTCAAAACTGGGATGATCTCCAGATCATTATCGAGAGCAAGATACACGTTTGCCAACGTCTGCAAAGGTACAATGCATGCCCGATAGTTGGTTTCCAAAAGACCGAGTTAGCCCAAAATTCCCTAAAAGTACCCCAAGACGCGTAAACCATGACACGGCAACAAAGTGTTCAAAAAGACAAAAATTAAACAAAGTTACCCACCTGTGCTTCAATACCCTGAGAGGCATCCACCACTAGCAGTGCTCCCTCGCAAGCCGCTAAACTTCTAGAGACTTCATAACTAAAATCGACGTGTCCTGGAGTGTCGATGAGATTGAGGACATAAATCTCTCCATCCTTTTTGGACTTGTGCAATACTCGCGCTGCCTGTAATTTGATAGTAATTCCCCGCTCTCGCTCAAGGTCCATATTGTCTAATAGTTGTGCCTCCATGTCACGTAGCGCTACCGTTTCGGTGGCTTCCAACAGACGGTCCGCCAAAGTACTCTTCCCTGCAAAAAGAAAAAATGGGTAGGAATTCATTTGGTATGAGCTTATAGAGGAGGACAACGTGTCATTCCTTCCAACATACAAATTCGTACCATGATCGATGTGGGCAATAATACTAAAATTTCGAATGCGACTGGCATTGTATTCCAGTGCTGGTCCACTTGGTGTATTAGAAGACGGCTTCTTTGACTTTTCCGAGGTGGAGGACATGTATGTCCGAGTCAAGCTTCTAGTAGCACTTGCGCCATCATTTGCCAATTTTTGTTTGCCGGAAGGAGTCCCGACGGAGGTCGATGGACGGAAGGCCCCCACGAGAGCTGAAAATCCGACAAGAAGGACCGCCGTCAAGACCTTCGGAGTGTAGGGCTTTATCATGTTCCTCTACCTCAATTTCTACAAGGAGCTGCGTGATGTGAAGTGAGCCAGAGGGCAAATAAAATTGAGGACTTGAAAAGAAGAACTGTAGACACTTCTTTGCAACTCTTCAACAACAACAACCAAAGAAAACAAAGAATCAATGCATTATTAAAGAAAAAGTACGTGTTCGATTGTGATTCAACGATCATTCAATTGATTCTTTGTGTGGTGCGCGAGAAAGGAATAATATCGTTTTAGCCCTCAACGGTAGGTAGGGTTATTCTTTTTTTTGAGTCCCGGTGTGACGTCTGTCTGCGGGTGGGTCACATAAGGGGCAGTTGAAGTAGAGGTTGGTCTGTCCATCTGTCAGACCAGAAGTGGTGTCAATGGATCA
>ENA-ORBV01012627-ORBV01012627.1-microbial-mat-metagenome-genome-assembly--contig:-NODE-12627-length-12999-cov-4.121421_pt1 | contig 12999 bp, 8 predicted proteins | sample MGYA00237777_ERZ505514 | MGnify/ENA primary metagenome ERZ505514 (study PRJEB26160, sample SAMN06269048) | microbial mat metagenome | isolation source: Oligotrophic lake microbial mat | place...
CCTCATCCAAGCCGCGGGCCTTCACCAGCACCCCCGACCCGCTGGCCGTCGCCCCAATCGCTGATGGGCCCATCCGGCAGGCGGCGAACGGCGTACTGAGGCTCACCGCCAGCACCGCAACCATCACCTCAAAGGGCGCACGCCTGCAAGGTAAAGGGACCGACAATCCTCACATCGGCAGCTGGAACTTTGGTGAGGGCGGCGTGGAATGGGAAGCGCTGATCGACCGTCCTGGTTCGTTCGAGGTCACCATCACCTACGCCTGCAATCGCAGTGGTGCTGGTTCGAAAATTAATTTCAGCGCCGACAATCGTTCCATTTCCGACCTTACCGTCGACACCAGCTCCTGGGATGCGTTCAAGCCGCATCGGCTCAGCCAACCGCTGACGATCAGCAGAGCGGGACTGATCAAGTTCACCTTGGTCCCAAACCACAAGAAAAACGCCGCTTTCATGAAACTGTCCGGTGTCCTTCTCACTCCGGTCCCGACGACGCGCTGATCATCACCACAGACTCGGTTCTCTCATGAGCCGGCTGACCCAGCGAATAGTAGCCACGGGATTCTTCAGCCAATTCTGCGTCATCCCCGATTCCTGCAGTGGGACCATCGTATGGTTGATATGAGTGGCATGGTCTGGGCTGTTCACCCTTAGCACGTGAGGCAATCACTTGCCGAGGCAGATGACCTTGCCGGACGCAGTGCTCACATACAGCCGGCCATCTGCCGCCGCGAGGCCGTCAAATACCGGGGCTTCGAGACGTTGCTCGCCGAGCTTCTTGCCGTCCTCGGTCGACCATATCTCCAGCACACCAGCCTGTGACAGCAGAAACAGTTGTTTGCCAGCACAGACCAAGCCGTGAGCAATGACTTTCTTGTCGTTGTCGACCTTCCATTTCGCTCCCAGGCCCAGGTAACGAGTCACCGGCGAAGTCGATGGCAGCTTGGCCATGTCGACATCTTTGTCGGCGTCCGCTGCGGCTCCTTCGAGGTCGCCAAAGGTCTTGCCTTTGGTGAAGTCGACGCGCATCAGACGTGTCCCAGGCCCCTTCGGCAGCATCGTGGTGAACACCGATGATCCACTGGTCACCGCCAACGGAGTACGATGGTCCTCACGCCGTGGGCCATAGCTCCAGGTGCGCCGACGCATCCAGACATTGGTTTCCGGAACCTCATAAAATGCGCTGAGTTTACGCAGCTTGGCCGATCCAGTGACGAGATCGAATTGCCAACGCGACACCGCCACGGTGTTGCCGTCTTGCACCGGCAGATCGAAAGCCTCGTATTCGCGGATGGCGGTGGTGCGCCAAGGATTGTCGCTCATTGCCAACGGCGGTGCCGAGCCATCGCTGCGCGGAGTGGTCCAGCCGTCACGCTCCTCGTAGCCAAGCGACGTGTAGCCCTTCTGCCAGACGATCGCGCCGGTGGCCGGCTCGATACAGAACACCAGCACACCATGGTCGGCTTGCGGATGAAGACCCGCACCGATGTAGAGCTTGTTGTTGATGATCACCGGACTGCCCGGCACCGGGGTCGGTGATTCGACCTGACCGAATTGGGAGATGCGCCGATCGTCTGGCGCCAACCGCAGACGCCACGCCAACTGTCCGTCGCTCGCACGTAGTGCGAACAACCACCCACTACGGGAACCGAACAGGCACAGTCCTTTGTGATAGGTCGGCGGACCATCGATGCGCCCGTTGGCGGTGAAGCTCCACTTCGGTTGGCCGTTTACGGCATCAAATGCCAAGACCTGATGACTGTCCGGCTGGGCGACAAACACCATGCCGCCGGCAATGGTCGGCTGGGTGATGATGCCCGACAGGTATTGATGCTGCAGCCATTCGGCGGCGATCTCATCCTTGGCGTAGTCGGGCGTGGCGATCTCGCGCGTCCACAGGACTTTGAGCTGGGTCGGCACGTCGCAGGACAGCGCGCCCGTGCGTGCGGCATCGTGCCGGTACATCGGCCAGTCTCGCGCACCATCGGCTGGCGCACCGGTGGCACCGAACGCCGGTCCCTGCACCAAGGGATGTGCCGGGGCCGGCGACGTCGGATACGCCATCGCCAGCGCAGAATTGCCATCAAGCATCGGGAAACACACGCAGTGTTTGGGATGCACGTAGATCATGCCGTTGGCCGGCAGGTATCCGACGCGCATGCCGCAACCGCCGCGCGTGATCTGATTGGAGGTGTGTTCCTGGGTTTTCAGGTCGGTGAAGTTGAGTTGGCCGTAGATGTAGAACCGTTCAGTAATGGTCGGCGGGTAGCAGTGGCCGAAACCACGATCGCCGACGTCATTGTCATCGAAGGCGATGTTCTTGGTCAGATCGCTGATGGGATTCATTACGATGCCGCTTTTCTGGCCCACCCCTTTGGCGTCGGTGTTGCGCAGCATCGCGTTGTTGACCCAGTAGGCGACGTTCCACTCGCCATGGCGAGCAGCCGCGCCGCCAGAGGCGGTCTCGCTAACGGTGGTGCCATCCTTGGCTGACAACACCACGATCCCGCCTTTGCGCGCCTTGGGATTCTCCTTGTAGTATTCCTTATAACCACCCGGCCAGCGACGTGGCACCTGCAATTCGAACGCCAACATGCCGTACCCCATCGAACATCCGACCGCGAGCGCCGGCCACGGACAGGGCTCGGTGAAATCACTGCGCTGCCACAACACCTTGCCGGTCTTCAGGTCTCGTGCGAAGATCTCGACCGCTTCTTTCTTCAGGAAATCACCGGTAATGTAGTAAACTGCTCGGTCATCCGCGACCAGGTGCTGTGGAATTGAGGCCTTCTGCTGCCATAGTAATTTTCCACTGGTGGCGTCGAGCACACGTACCGACTCCTGATCGGCCAATACCAAGGTGTGGTTCCCACTCGTATCATCCACCAGACGCACCAGCAGCGGCGTTCCGGCGTCGCGGTAGGAAAACTCCAGCTTCTCGTCCGCCGCACTGTGGGCTTTGAACACCCCGTCAGGCGTGGTGAAGTAGACGCGTTCGCGATCAGCGACTAGGCGATCAAGATTGACGTAGCCGGCTTCCTTCTGCTCTGGGCTGACACCGAGCTTGGCGCGTTTGCGCCACAGCGGCAGGCCATTGAACGCATCGCGCGCGATCACCTGTTCGTCCTCATAAGCGAAGAAGCGGCCACCGGCATGGATGGTGAACGTGCGTTCGGACACCACGTCCCGACCGAAGGTCCATTGTACGCGCTTGGGGACTTCGACATAGCGGTCCTTCGACACCATGTTGCCGTCGGGGCCGTGGCGCCAGTGCGTCCATTCATCGGTGCCGTCAATCCATGGCTGGATCGTACGCGACCAGGTACCGCCGCTCTTCACGGTGATCTCGCCCAGCGGACGCACGACGCGTTGCTGTTCGGCAACCGGGACCGTGGTAGCGCCAGGGATCACCAACAAGGACACCAGACGATCCGCATATGGCAGGGTCGGTGCGTTCCACCGCTCAACCGAAACGCGGCCATACAAGCGTTGCTGCCGCAGACGCTGGTCGAGCGCCGCGACCTTGGCGGGATCGGCCTCCAGCACATGCACGAGAAATGGCCCCTCCTTGACCAGTCGTTCGGGCAGATCCGCGTCGTCCGCTCCCAGCACCACACACAGACCGCCCTGAATGCGGCCGGCGTCCGGCGCGTTCTGCGCGGCGGATAACGACACCCAACATGCGAGTAATATCCCAATCCAGATGCCACGGATCATCGACGTCATCTGCGCCTCCGTCAGGGGAGGCAGTGACGATAAGCGCCCAGACGGCCGGTCTTGTACCTTTTGCCTGTCCCTCCCAACGGAAACGGACGAGATCATGACACGGACGAGCACCGCACCACGCGCGAGTACCTGGCGCTGATCCAGCGGTTGACTCATCACAGCTGGGTTGTGAGCGTATTTTCCATGTCCGATGCTGTTCCGCCCTTTGGTGTCCGCATAGTGCGGGCGGGAGTTCGGCTCAACCATGGGCCGGATTACGTGGTCGATCGACCGCACGGCACCGGTGATTGGCTGTTCGTGCAGTTCCTCACACCCATCCTTTTTCTGGATGAGCAGGGCGAACGACCGCTTCCGCCCGGCACCTGCGTCCTGTACTCGCCTGGAAGCGCGCAGCGCTACCGCCCACTTCCAGGCCGTGGCTACCGGAATAACTGGTGCCATTTCGCTGGGCCAGGAGCCGCAGCACTGGTCGCACGTTGTGCACCACCGGTGGACCACGCGATTTGCTCATCTGATGCCCAATCCTTTGGACGGATGTTCACCGCGCTGGTCCAAGAACTGACGCGACGACAGCCACACTGGCCAGAGGCCACCACCGCCCTGCTGACCCAGATACTGGTGGCATTCACACGCCGCGCGCATGACCGATCAGTCGACCACCTCGATGACAAAGTGCCGGAACTCACGCAGCGACTGCGCGACCTGCGTCACGCCATCCATAACCAACTCACCAAACGCTGGACCATCGCACAGATGGCCACGTTGATGCAGTTGTCGCCGTCTCGCTTCGCGCATTGCTACCGCGCACTGATCGGCACCAGCCCGATGGATGATCTGCTCGACGCCCGCATTGCTCGTGCGGCCGACCTGCTGCGTCGACCGGCTATGCTGGTGAAAACCGTCTCACTTTCTGTCGGCTTTCGTGATCAGCGACATTTCAGCAAAAGTTTTCGTGCACGCATGGGGTGTACGCCGGCGGCCTACGCCAGGGTCCAATCCCTCACGCTACCCTGATCCGCCTGCACGGCGGCGCGACACTTTGGGTTAAATTCCCCACGTCAGGCGACGGCAGGCGCAAGATTGTTCCAGGACCAGCGGAATGATTACCCTTATTCTCTGAAACGCCCCCACATGGCACCTCGTGCCGGCAACCGCTGTGGGAATGCCTGATCACCAGCGACCCAGGTAGGGACCAGTATGAGCGCTTGGCGAATCCCCAGCCGACGTTTGTGCCTGGGCCTGATTCCCGCCATCGCGCTGGGCCTTCCGCCCGGTGTCATGCGATCAGCAGCAGGATCCCACCCATGCGCGACAGCTTCTCGCCCCAGAAATTGCGGCATGTATTCCCCGATCGTGGGATTGGACAGCAGACCTCACGAGGAATCCCCATGAACCTGCGTCGTAACTGCATCACCCTGCTGTTCCTGCTGGCCGCCAACGTTTCAGGCGCCGACCTGCACCGCGAGGACCACCACGCCTGTTCGACCTGCAACGCCGCACTCGCGCGCAGCATGGACTACCTGCGCAAGAATTTCGACAAGCAGGTCGCCACCGACGGTTGGTATGCCGGCATGCTCAACTCGTTCTGGGGCGGCTTCGCCTTCCTCATCGACGGCAACAGCCCGAAGGAAGCCAAAGTCTGCGCCGAACGCATGCGCTTCTACCTTGAGACCTGGGCCAAGAAGGGCATGGGCTACGACGGTTGGTTCGCTTCGATGGCGATGTTCTACATCAGCGAATATTGCCTGCGCTACGGCGTCACACCGGAACTGAAAGCGGCGCTCGAATTCGGCGCCAAGTTCGCACATAAGACCCGCGAATCCGAAGGCGGCTGGTTCCACAATCCGCGCTGGGGCGGACCAAACTACGCGATCGACATTTCCGGCGTGGGCTGCGGTTATTTTGCCGCGGTACGCAACATGGAGCGCCTGGGATTGGAGACCGGACCGGCACTCGCCGATGTGAACGACTACATCAGCAAGGTTTGTGACGGCCGTTCCGTCGCCTATGGCTTGAATGGACGCGGAGGATTCGCGCTGGCCTCGACGTCGTACGTCATGATCGGACTCACCAGCAGCGGCGCAGGTGATGATCCGCGGGTCTCCGCCATCGGCGGCTTCCTGTTGGACAACGTCGAACGCATCCGCAATGCGCACGCCAATGGCAATATGCATCACTTCGGCGTCGCGGCGGCCTTGCACCGCACCAGTCCGGACGCCTACGCGCGTTTCGCCGGATTTTACCTGCATAAATACTTCATTGCCAACATGGCCAGCGACGGCTCGATCGCACCTTTCCCCAACGACAACACCAAACCACCAGAAGAAGCCTACGCCGAGTTGAAGAAGGGCGGTGACTACGCGGCGACCGCAATCCTGACCAGCATGCTGCTGATGACCCATCAAGGCGCGTTCAGCCCCTATCCACCGCGTAAGCCGGGACTGCCGTCGAACCAGGACTGTTTCGCCAAGGCGCAGACTTTGCTGGCCGCTGGAAAACTGGCCGCCGGACGTGAACAGTTATCGAATGTGCTGCCGGGTGGTGGAGATGACCAACTCATCCCACTGGCACAGAAACAGCGCAAAGCACTGGAGGATCTACTGAGCGCGCGCCTGACCGCCATGCGCGCGGCGCTGACCCAAGCGGATCCCGCCGACCGTGACGCAGCGGGGCCGCAGGCCATCGCCATCCAGGCCACCGGCGTCCAGGCTGCGGCGTTGGAAAAGCTGCTGACCGGATTGCCGCAAGCCGCGGACGCCAAGGCCATCGCGGCCGACGCGCGCAAACGCCTGACGCGGCTGCGTGGGAAGTTCGGCCCGCAACTGGCCAAGGGCAGCGAGTCCAGCGTGAGCGAGCCGGGAACGGCCGCTGCGCCTTTCGCGACGGATCCCGAGTTGGCGACCGGCATGGAACAGGTCCTGACGCTGGGAAAAGGCACCACCACGGGCGTGAAGTAGGAGGCTGGTCCATGACTATTCACCGACTGTTGCTTGCCAGCGTGCTGCTGGCGTTGATCCCCATGATGTCGGCGGCGACATCCGAACGCCCAGCACCCAACGCGCTGCGCATCGACTGGTGTTCCACGACCATCACCGCAATCGTCGGTGGCCAGCCGATCACGGATCGTGATCTGCCAGGGCGCGTCGTGCTGCTCATTCAGAACGGTCTCGGCGCGGATGACGCTTGGAACTCCTTCGCGGTGCGGACCACCATGGAATTCGCCGGCGCAGTACCTGCTGGTGGCCTAGTGCCCTTGTTCGTGGTCGACGACGCCAAGGCCAATCTCGCCGCGTGGACGGGAAAGGGTGGCATCGCGACGGTTGGTTTTGTTGAACGCAAAAACCTCCACATCCCAGGATTCCTCTGGGGCGGTGCTCCGCGTTTCGTGCTGGTTGACGCTGATGGCACCGTCGTCAGCGACATGATCATTGATGGCCGCGATCTGTCGGGCGGATCGCGTTACCACAGCCGCGGCATCCTGATGAAGCCCGACGACGTTCGCCGCACGGTCGAGGCCGGGCCTGGGCCAGTGGTACCCGCCGGCACCTGGAGCACCTGCAAGGCCGAGGCCGAAGCACTCACCGCCGCAGCCGTGACATCCAAGCCCATCGGACCGGTTCTCAAGTCACTACGGGACCGCAGCAAAGGTAGTGACAAGGCCGAGGCGCAGAAACTGCTCGAAGCCGTGCGCCAACATCTGCAACGCCAGCAGGCAATCGCCGAACGTAATCGCGCCGGCAATCCGCTGTTGTACAAGCGGATCATTGAACGCCTGCAAGCGCAGTTCGGCAGCGACGAACTGGCCAAGCCGCTTGATGCCGTGGCCAAGGCCATGAGCGCCGACAAGGCCTTGCAGGCGGAGCTCAAGGCCGCCGAAGATTTCAGCCTGGTCGTGCGCACCGCCGCCGAGATCAGCTTTGGCGTCGGCGATCCCGACGCCCCGCGTCCAGCCGATCGCATCAAGGCCGTCCGTTCCGGTTTGCAGACCGTTCTCACGCGCCACGCCAAATCACAGACCGCTCGCCTTGCTGAAGCGCAGCGGGTGTCTTGGGACGCCTGGGTGGCCAAGGCCATCGATCCATTGCCGTGGTGAGTCGGTGTTCAGACGCGTGCCGCCGAGACCCCATGCGACCTAGATGGCATTGGATGCGGGCTTACTTCCGTTAGCCGAGCGTTCGCAATCACCGATCCGCTTCCCGCACCTCCAACGCGATGTTCAGCTGTGCGGATTCACCCGTGTGACCCGTGATAAAGTGCCAAGATGGCGAGCCTCGTCGGGCTAGGCTGCGCGCATCACGTTGCGGAGTCTACGAGTGCCCATCTCGCCCATCTCGCCCATCTCGCCCATCTCGCCGCAGGTCCTGCCCGACGTCCTACGCGTCATCGATTCGCATACCGGCGGTGAACCGACCCGCTTAGTGGTGTCCGGTGGCCCCGCCCTGCGTGGGCCGCTGACCCAGCAGATGGAGGAACTGCGCCACGACCACGACCGCCTGCGGCGCATGGTGCTGGGCGAACCGCGCGGCGCGCAGCACATGGTCGGCGCCCTGCTGTGCCAGAGCCCGGATCCACGCTGCACCGCCGGCGTGATCTTCTTCAACAATGTCGGCTACCTCGGCATGTGCGGCCACGGCCTGATCGGGTCGATCGTGGCGCTGGCGCATGCCGGCATGGTCAAGCCGGGCTTGGTGCGCATCGACACCCCCGCCGGCTACATCGCCGCCGTGCTGGGGGCGAACGGAGAGGTGACGTTCGACAACGTGCCGAGCTACCGCAAGCACCATGACATCGAGCTCTACCTGCCGGGCGTCGGCAACGTCCCGTGCGACATCGCCTGGGGTGGCAACTGGTTCTGCCTGCTCGAGCAGCACGAGCAGAAGCTCGAGCTGGCGAACGTCGCCCAGTTGACGAGCTATTGCACCCGCGTCCGGCAGGCGGTCAGCGATTCCGGTTTTCCCGCAGTGGATCACGTCGAACTCTTCGGCCCGTCGACCAAGCCGGGCGTGAGCAGCAAGAACTTCGTCCTGTGTCCGGGCGGGGCCTACGACCGCTCGCCCTGCGGCACCGGCACCAGCGCCAAGCTGGCGTGCCTCGCGGCCGACAACCAGCTGGCCCCCGGCGCCGAGTGGGTGCAGGAGAGCATCGTCGGCAGCACGTTCCGGGCGAAATATCGCAAGCAGGGTGACAAGATCGTCCCCACGATCGCGGGCACCGCTCACGTAACCGCCGAGTCGACGCTGCTGCTGGATCCGGCCGATCCGTTTGTCTGGGGCATCCGCTGAGCCCATGCGCCAGAACCGGTCGGTCATCATCGGCGGCGGCGGCATCATCGGCCTGAGCTGCGCCTATTACCTGGCCCGCGAGGGCTGGCGCGTGACGGTCGTCGAGCGCAATGCCGAGGGCGCCGACTCCTGCGCCCACGGCAGCGCCGGTTACATCTCGCCGAGCCACGTCATTCCGCTGGCGGCGCCCGGCATGATCTGGAAGGGGCTCAAGTGGATGCTGAGCTCGCGCAGTCCGTTCTACATTAAACCGCGGCTGGACAGCGACCTCATGCGCTGGGGCTGGCTCTTCGCCCGTGCCTGCACGCCCGCCCACACCCGCCGCGCCGCGCCGGTGTTGCGCGATCTCTGCCTCGGCGGCCGCCGGCTCTTCGTCGAACTGGCCGACATCACCGGCAATGCCTTCGAGCTGAAGACCGAGGGCCTGCTCAACCTGTGCCAGACCCAGGAGGGGCTGGACCACGAGACGCACGGCCTGGCGGCCATCGCCAACGAGCTCGGCATCGAGGCGCAGGTGCTCAACGCGCAGCAAACTGCGGCGCTGGAACCGGGGGCGAAGCTCACGGTCGCCGGCTCGGTTTATTTTCCCATCGACGCCCATGTCACCCCGGGGCGGCTGATGCCCGCGCTGACGAGTTTGCTCAAGGAGATGGGGGTGAAGTTCTCCTGGAATACCAGCATCTACGGCTGGCGGGCCGAGGGCGGCCGGATCGCGGGTGTTTCGACGACGGCCGGCGACCTGTACGCCGACGAATACGTGCTGGCGGGCGGATCCTGGTCACCGTCCATGGTGGCGGGCCTCGGCGTGCGGTTGCCGATGCAGCCGGGCAAGGGTTACAGCCTCACCATCACTCAGCCTCGTTTGCAGCTGACCAAGTCGCTCATCCTGACTGAGCGGCGCGTAGCGGTGACCCCGATGGGCGACCAGCTGCGCTTTGGCGGCACGATGGAGATCGGCGGCCACAGCGACATGGTGCGGCCCGAGCGGGTCGGGCAGATCATCGCGGGGGCGCAGGCTTTCTTTCCGGATATCACCGCGGCGGATTTCGCCGGCATCAAGCCTTGGTTCGGCTACCGCCCGGTCTCGCCCGACGGACTGCCCTACATCGGGCGGCTGGGGCACTACACGAACCTCGCGACCGCGAGCGGACACGCCATGCTCGGGCTCACCATGGCCCCCATTTCCGGCCTGCTCATTTCCGAGGTCCTCTCCGACCGCAAGCCGTCGGTTGATTTAAGCCTGTTGAACCCCAATCGGTATGCGTAGTCCTTTGCGCAGGTGGAGCGCGGTGTCCGAACGCGCTTAAACCCGTCCAGAGGCCGGGTTCCACCCCAAGCAATCCATCACCCCATGAACTGGAAAGGCGTCCTCCCCGCTATCACCACCAACCTGAAGGCCGACCTGTCGGTCGATCACGACGCGTTCGCGGCCCATTGCCGCTGGATGATCGACAGCGGTTGCACCGGCCTCGTCTGCTGCGGCTCGCTGGGTGAGGCGCAGACCCTAAGTTTCGATGAGAAGATCGCCGTGGTGCGCACGGCCGTTGCGGCCGTGGGTGACCGCGTGCCGGTTGTGCTGGGCATTGCCTCGCTCAGCACGGTGGAGGCGGTCGCGATGGCGAAGGCGGCCGAGGCGGCCGGCGCGCAGGGCCTGATGGTGCTGCCGCCTTATGTCTACACCTCCGACTGGCGCGAAATGAAGGCCTATGTCGTCGCGGTCATCGCGGCGACTAAGCTCTCGTGCATGCTCTACAACAACCCGCCGGCCTACAAAACCGACTTTCTGCCGGATCAGATCGCCGAGCTGGCGCAGGATCATGCCAACCTGCACGCGGTGAAGGAGTCCAGCGGTGACGTTCGGCGGGTGACCGCCATCAAGGTGGTGCTCGGGCGCCGTTTGGAGATCCTGATCGGCATGGACGATGCGATTGTCGAGGGTATCTACGCCGGCGCCACGGGCTGGATTGCCGGCCTGGTGAACGCATTCCCGGAGGAGTCGGTCGCCCTGTTCGACTATGCCAGCCGCGGTGACAAAACCCGCGCGGGGGCACTTTACGAGTGGTTCCTGCCGCTGCTCCGGCTCGATACGGTCCCGAAGTTCGTCCAGCACATCAAATGGATCCAGGCCGAGGTGGGGCGGGGGACGCCCCATGTCCGGCCGCCGCGGCTGCCGCTGGCCGGGGGTGACCTCGAATTGACACAGGCGGTGCTCGCCAAGGCCCGGGCGAATCATCCAAAACTGTAGAGGTGGAACCCGGCCTCCGGATGGGTTTTCAGGACGTGGTGCAACCAACCCGTCCGGAGGCCGGTTTCCACCTTTCGGCTCGCGAGGTCACCATTCCTATTCACATTTTTACCCCATGAAACCAGACGGCGGCTCTCTCATCGGCTTCGGTTCCAGCGGTCTCGGCGGGACCACCTTCAAGGCCTTCGATCCAGCGAAGAATATTCACCTTGAGCCGACCTTCCTGTCGGCCGCCCCGGAGGACGTTGATCGCGCCGTCCAGCTGGCCGTGGAAGCGGCGCCAATCTGGGCAAAGCTGTCCGGAGCGGCGCGCGGCAAGTTTCTGGCCGCCATCGCGGAAAAGCTCGAAGCCCGCTCGGCCGAACTGGTGGCCCGCGCCATGCAGGAGACGGGGCTGCCCGAGGCGCGACTGAAGGGCGAGGTCGTGCGCACCGCTGGTCAGCTCCGGCTTTACGGTGAGACGGCGGCCCGCGGCGACTGGGTCGATGCGCGCATCGAGACGGCGCAGCCCGACCGCAAGCCGCTGCCCAAGCCCGACCACCGTTCGATGCTCCGGCCCATCGGCCCCGTCGTCGTGTTTGGCTCCAGTAATTTCCCCTTCGCTTACTCGGTGGCGGGCGGCGACGTGGCTTCGGCCTTTGCGGCCGGTTGTCCAGTCATCGTGAAAGCCCATCCGGCGCATCCCGGCACGAGTGAGATGGTCGGGCGGGTGATCCTTTATGCCGTGCGCGAGTGCGGCCTACCGGAGGGCACGTTCTCCCTGCTGTTTGATGCCGGCTTCGAGGTCGGCCAGACGTTGGTGAAACACCCGGCGGTCAAGGCCGTCGGCTTCACGGGTTCCGTCAAGGGTGGCCGGGCGCTCACCGATCTGGCGGCCGCACGGCCCGAGCCGATCCCGGTCTATGCCGAGATGGGCAGCGTCAACCCGGTGTTCATTCTGCCCGGCGCCATCGCCGAGCGGGCGGCGGGTCTGGTCGAGGGGCTGTATGCCTCGTCCACCGTCGGCGTCGGCCAGTTCTGCACCAACCCGGGCCTGATCGTGCTCCAGCGTTCGCCCGCAGCCGAGCAGTTTGTCAAGGACATGGCGGCCCGCCTGAGCGCGACGCTCGAGGGGGTGATGCTGACGCCTGGCATCCGGAAGGCTTTCGTGGCCAACACGTCGGCCCGGGCGCATCAGCCCGGCGTGAAGGTGCTCGCGCAAGGTAATGCGACCTCGCTATGCAGCGCCGCCCCGGTGTGGTTCGAGACGGGGGCGCAGGAATTCCTGGGCAACCACGCGCTGTCCGAGGAGATTTTCGGGCCGAGCTCGCTCGTCATCTGGTGCAAGGACGCGACGGAGATGATGGCGGTCGCCCATGAACTGGAAGGCAGCCTGACGGCGACGGTGCACGTCGGTGCGACCGAGGTGAAGGAGCAGGGCCCGCTGATCGACCTGCTGGCCGCCAAAGCGGGGCGGCTGATCCTCAACGGTTATCCGACCGGCCTCGAGGTCAGCCACGCCCAGGTGCACGGCGGGCCTTATCCATCGACGAGCGATGGCGGTCGCAGCACGTCGGTCGGCACGCGGGCGCTCAATCGCTGGGCGCGGCTCATTTGCTACCAAGGTTTCGCCGACGAATTGCTCCCGCCGGAACTGCAAAGCGCCAACCCGCTGGGCCTGAAACGGCTCGTGAACGGGGAGTGGGGCGACGAGGAAATCGGGTAGGGGCCGTTGCCCTCAACGGCCCGGGCGCTTGAGGGCAAGCGC
>ENA-ORBV01012629-ORBV01012629.1-microbial-mat-metagenome-genome-assembly--contig:-NODE-12629-length-12998-cov-4.438434_pt1 | contig 12998 bp, 11 predicted proteins | sample MGYA00237777_ERZ505514 | MGnify/ENA primary metagenome ERZ505514 (study PRJEB26160, sample SAMN06269048) | microbial mat metagenome | isolation source: Oligotrophic lake microbial mat | place...
GAGGGGGGCGCTTGGCAATTAGTCAGCCTGCTGTGTTGTCTGCACAGTAGATTGCTTCTCTCAAAGAAAATCTTATGAAAATATTCCAAGTATTTTCGTTTGGCCTACTGATTGTCATGCTTAAGTTCCTGATTCCAGAAATCTTTTCTGGTTTCCAGAATACGCTCCTCGTGTTCTTTAGTACCATTCAAGGAATATTGACTTTAAGTCAGTCTTCCATGACCGCCGGTTTCCTTCCGGCCATCCCGCATTAGCGGGCAGTAGCCAGCCTCGACGGCTGGTTTTTTGTTGACTTTTTAATTACATATTGTATTGTAACAGGAGGAGCCTTTATGAAATCAGCATCGGACTTGATTTGGAAGGGGGACCTAGAGGGTCTCACGCTTGTGCACATAAGTGTGCACTGTCAATTATTGTCGGCGTATCTTTCTTACTATGAGAGTGCGCCGGTATGGAAGAGGGTGTTGTATGGGGTGCGGATGTTGTGGTATACACTGTTCTTGCTCCGCCATCTCTTGGAGCTCAATCATAAGCAGGTTGATATTCTGCTAAATGTGCTTATAAAAGCTTGGCCATGGAGTCGAGTATTTGTAAGCCATGCTCAATTAGAAGTACTGGCTTCGCACGCAGTTTTGGACGCTTTTACATGTGGTTTACCTCATGAACAAGCGTTAGCTTATCTGAACAGGGCGCAACTGAGGATTCTCATGAGTCCAAACAGTCCTTTTCTAAAAGAATTAGTTGCTTATGATGTCAATAATGCAATTGAACTCGAACAGTCTATCCTTACAGAGGATGATCGTCTTTATGGGCGGCGCCAGCTCGTCCGGATTTACCGGAAGGCAGCCGAACTGATCGTTCGGTGGGACAAAAGCCTGGCTTGGCAGTATCTGGTCAAAGCCTTGGATTTGGCACGGGGAGGTGTCAATATGAATGAGCAAGTAAAAAAAACACAAGCTCTCCTGCATGAGCTTGAAAATCAGATAGGTGCGTAGTATGGTAAACTTAAAGGTCTGGTGTGTACAGAGTACACACCAGACCTTTTCTTTTACCTTTTTTTCTTGCTACAATTAAACTTATGAAATCAATCGATCTTTTTATTATCCATCTTGCGCGAAAATTATCGGAACCACTTTCACGCTTTGGATTGTTTATTGTTTTTTTCTGGTTTGGAATACTTAAAGTTTTTGAGCTTTCTCCAGCGAGCCCACTCGTCCAGTCTCTGTTTGAGAACACAATGCCTGTCATGCCGTTTTCTGTGTTTATTGTGCTGTTTGGGCTTCTTGAAATGCTTATCGGAATCATGTTTCTTGTGCGTGGCGCAGAGCGAGCGGTGATACCACTTCTTTTCTTCCATATGGCAACCACACTGCTTCCACTGTTTCTTCTGACATCCATCACCTGGTCTGGTTTTCTCATTCCAACAATAGAAGGGCAGTATATTATTAAAAATATTCTCATTATCGCACTTGCAATTAACATTGCTTCACATGTGCACCCGATGAAAAAAAAAGAAAGTGTGTAGAGATGTTAGAGATGGGCACCATCTCTACAATTTAGATGTCAATAGTGGCGACCGAAGTACTCTCGTATCCGCGTTTGGTGGTAGCTTGAAACGATGTACCTTCGATCTCACTGGTCGTAGTAATTAAATTTAGAAGGGGCGTCCAAGTTTCTGGACGCCCCTAGGTTGAAGATTATCGTTTTTTACCCATTTTAAAATCTTTCGCAATCTTTGTACCATACTGCGCCACAACCCGACGACTTGCTGGACTCCCATAGTCCAGCATCCGCAAGCCACCTTTGTAGACGCAGAAGTTTTCGATGTTCGTGAAGTGGTGGAGGTCACCCACCTTTCCTTCGGTCAATTCATCGAACTGAAACCACAGATCTTCGCATTTGAGAAGACATGGCTCGCCAGCTCGTTGAATATTCATCAACCCAAACAATGAGAGATAGGTTGGCTGGAGAAACGCATTTCCTGTCTGCCAGTAGAACAAGAACTCGCCCCAGTTCGCGGTCAAACCTCTGAAAAGAACCCCCACGATCTCGTCGAACAATTCCCAATGATATTTCTGCTTACTTCCCATTCCCATATAGCGATACAACAGCCTCACCACGTTCCAAACGTGGATAATGGGAAATTTGATCGCAATCCCTAACGATACTACCACAACAACAACGCGGTCTTGACCTTTTTTGAATTTCATTCATCTCCTCGTTTGTTTGATTTGGAAAGAACAACTACTTCGCTACCCTACATTACTTTATATTTTTCGTCAACTCTCTCACAGAGAATAAATTTACTTTAATTTTAAGGTAAACTTATTTTCGTATTGATAGTTATGTAGTCACTCTATAAAATTTGGTTTCTTTTGAAAAGATTCTTTTTCAAAAAATTCCTCAATCTTTTTATTAATGACGTAAGACGAATGAAATGAGAAAGCAAAAAAATTGCTTTCTCGTTGTCTCCGCTGAGGAGTTAAAAGAAATGGCACATGACCTCCGGGCTTCTGCCCTGCAAAAGTACGAGCAAAGCGAGTACAAGATTGGGTCCAGAGCTCTGCCCTGGGGTTCAATACCATTTATTTCTTTTAGGTTGTCTCAATCTTTGGTATAATTTCAAGCAATGATTTTATATAGAAGATACTTTTTTATATATTTGCTTATTGCTACCTTTCTTCTAAGTGGTGTGCATTCGACATTTGCCGCAACGGTGAACTATTACGTTGATCCTGCCGGTACCAACTCTGGAGCTGGTACTTCTGCCGGCGCAAGTGCGTGGCAAACAATACAGTATGCGGTCACCAATGTTGCCAATCCGACTACCGACACAATCATTATTAATATTTCTGCCAACACCTACACGACAAGCAACGATGATATTAGTATCGACCGTGATTTCCTCAATCTTACTCTTCGAGGAGATTCTGCGACCTCGACCATTGTCCAGTCAGCGGTAACTCCAGAGAGCTCTACGGCACGCGTCTTTGTGGTAGGTTCGAGTGAAAACGTTATATTCGAAAAAATGACTATTCGCTACGGGCGTATCACTTCAGGTGCTGGCTCAGCGATTAGTGGAAGTGGTGGTGGATCGATGATTATCCGCGACACCGTAATAGACGACAACGACGGCTCAGGAAGCTTCGTATCGGGTGGCGTATTTTCGAATGCGTCGACCACGATAGAACGCACCACATTCACAAATAACAACGGCGGTTACGTCAACGCATACTTTGGGAATAGTACGACCAACACAATCACAAACACGACCTTTTTCAATAACACGGGTGGCACGGTCGGTGGTCTGTATATAAGTTCCGTCGGTAACACGACCTTTACAAACTCGCTCTTCGCGTCGAGTTCGCTCTTCTATCTCCAAGACACACAAACTGTCAGAATGAAAAACTCGATACTCCTTGGAACGCCTAATGGAAATGCCATCTATTACTATAACTTTTTTGGTACGGTCAACGACAATGGCACCAACATCATCGGTGGCGAGTCGGGCTTTGGAGGCTCAGTCGGCCCCTTTTTCGTGAACGGTGTTAATGGTACGGTAAAATTAGCTACTTCCGCCACTGTGCTCACTATTGGTGTTGCCAACTCACTTGCCGACAATAGCTCTGCAAACGGAGTCCCGACACTGGCAATTCAGGCTGGGAGCCAAGCTATTGACGGCGGCTCGGGTGGTGCGAACAACAGCGTCACTATTCCACCAAAGGATGCACGCGGGCTATATCGCGGCTCCGTACCTGATATCGGGCCGTATGAATATAATGCGACAGCGAGTGCTCCATCTTTTTCCACACCTACCGTCGCAGCGACCAGTATTTCTATAGGGTCAATCTCGGCAGCATCTACTACTATGTCGTGGACGAATGGTGATGGCTCAATGCGCGCTGTATTTGTAAAAGCTGATGCGACGAGCGGGGTGGCGTCCCCTGTGGACGGAACCGTGTACGCGGCAAGCAGCGCCTTTGGGAGCGGCTCGCAAATAGGTTCGAGTGGTTGGTACGCGGTGTACAACGGTACGAGCACCTCGGTCACCGTCTCTAATCTAAACAGTACCAAGAATTATCGAGTACACGTAGTTGAATACAATGGGCCGTACGATGCGACAACCCTTTATTTCACTACCGCAGGGAGTGGTAATCCTGCAACAAAAAGCATATACGTCGGCACTACCATCTATTCTAATAGTTCAAGCGGCAGTGACTCAACTGGCAATGGCACGAGTGGTACTCCGTACAAAACTTTTCACAAGGCATATACGGTAGCAGTTGACGGAGACACGCTCGACTTGACCGGCACGTTCAATTGGACTGATGCCGGCGAGACAGGTGATGTTTCGACCCACGGCTACCGTATCTACAAAGGTAACCTCACGATACGTGGGCAAGGAGCGGCAACAACAACGATTCAGGCTTACTCTTCACTCAGCGCCGCGAACGATCGCCGCGTGTTCACTTTTTACACCGCGGGCATCTCACTCACCGTCGATGGCGTAATGGTCCGCCATGGCGACTCAACGAGCTTCGGTGGATGTTTTGGATTTCAGGTGGCGAGCACAACATTGACTATCCAGAACTCGCGTATGAGTTCGTGCAGAACCAGAAACGGTGGCTCTCCGGGCGGCTCCGCAATTTACGCCAACCAAGACAGTACACTGGTACAGATCGTGAATTCGTCATTTGACGCAAACACCATCACCACGTCATCAAACGGCGGCACGTTATATTCAAGCGGTACTGGAAACATTTTTTATATTACAAACACGACGTTTAGTGGGAACCAAATGTCGAGTGGGCAAGGTAATACGCTGTACTTTGCCTCGAGTGGAGGTAGCGCGCACTTTACAAATACCACCATCAAGGGGAATTATGGAGGCTCAAGCGCGATCGGAATCGGAGGGGGGACAATATACATGAAGAATAGTATTTTCGCCGAGACCTTCACCTCAAACTTATATAAGACTAGTGGTACCTATGTTTCCAATGGCTACAACATCCTCGGTGTGTACAACACAGCGTATTTCAACGCAACATCAACAGGCGACTGGACTGACCGCACGGGCTCCGGCACATATTCGCTCTACCCATCTACGGGTACTACCGGAACGCTCTCTTTTACTGCCACCACGACAGCTGCAAACGGTACTATTTACGTACCACTATCTGCAGGGTCAATCGGTATTGAGCATGGTACGACAACGGCGAACGGAAGCGTGGCTATACCAACGACCGACCAACTCGGTGTCACCCGAACTGCCATACCTGATATTGGTGCGTACGAATATTTCTCATCCGATTCGTCGGCCCCGACTGTGTCGCTCACGCTTCCTGACGACGGGGTCACTATTTATGGCAACGCGATAGGGATTACGGCGACTGCGAGTGATGATACGGCAATTGCGGGAGTGCGATTTTATGTAAATGGTGTCGGTGTTGGCTCCGAAGACACTTCTTCTCCGTATTCAATTGTATGGAATAGTTTGTCGGCAACAACATCGGGCACAAAAATGGTGCGCGCTGTAGCGCGAGATACGTCAAACAATTATTCGACTTCCTCTCCGCGCACTGTGACGCTCGCCAACCAACCTTCGCCGTCTTCGCTTTCATACGCTTCTGCCACGACTACCGCGGCCTTAAGTTGGACTACTCCCGTTGAAGGTTCGTCAAAAATGTTTTTCGGATTTACAACCGCTCTCGCATCCACAACACCAGAACAAAACACCTCATCGCGTGTCACAAGCCACTCGGTAAACTTAAGTGGTTTACCTAAGTGTACTGTATTCAAATATCAAACCGTCAGCAAAAATGAAGCTAGCGAAACCGCGACAAGTACGGAGTCTACATTTAAGACCGCAGGTTGTTCAGGAAGCGCCGCAATTCTTGCAAATAACGAGGGTGATATTACTGCCGCAGGTGGTGGCACTCTCACGCAGGGAGCCCTCACGCTCAGCGTTCCTGCTTCATTCACTGCGACCAGCTCCCAAGCCACATTCCAGGCGAAGAGGCTTGATGGAAGTACTTTCTTTGCAAATGTGACGGCTCCAAGTGGTAAGACAAGAGCGGGTACGACTGTGTACAATTTGTCTGCATATACAGACACGTCAACAACACTTGACACATTTAGTTCAGCGCTCTCAGTCACACTTACATACGAAGCATCCGATATTACTAGTCTCGATACATCGACACTCAAAATTCAACGTTACGATGGCACAACATGGTCAGAGCTCTCTGGATGTTCGGTAAACACATCGGCTCGAACGGTTACGTGTACGACCACAGCATTTTCTGATTTTGCTATATTTGGCGATCCAGCTCCAGCCCCATCTTCTTCTAGTTCGGGTAGTAGTGGAAGTAATGGCCCTATTTTCACAGGAAGTGCCTCAACACTACCTGGCTATACAGCCCCTCGAATGCAAATTGTGTACCCTGATGGGAGTGTTGTGTACCTTAATGAAATTCAAATAAAAAATGAAGATGTTCCTTCTCCTCTTGATGAGCAAGTTGAGTCCATTAGTTCTACAGGGGCAAGTTACCAGTTTACTCGTACACTAAAAGCTGGGTCTGTGGGCGACGAAGTAAAAGAGCTTCAGCTATTTTTAAACAAAAACGGTTTTATCTTAGCAAAAGAGGGGAATGGTTCATTAGGAAATGAAACAAACTATTTTGGTCCACTGACGTATAACGCCCTCGTTAAATTTCAAGATGCGCACGCTGATGAGATTTTAAAACCACTCGAGCTTGAAAAGGGAACGGGAATCTTTGGCCCTTCAACCAGAAAATTTATAGCGTCACAGTAGTACTTTTTTTGAAGGTAATATAAATGGGGTCAGCCACCATTTTTGTCCGTGCATTAATTGAAAACATCTATTCTTAAACTCTTAAGATATATCTCTATGCTAGTGTTTTGCAAAAGACTAACATAAGGAAAATGGTATGGGTAATATGGCAAAATAACAATATGAAAAAATTGACAGACTTAAAATTTTTATTCACTGCCGTTGCTATTTTAGAATTCTCCTATTTCGCGATTGCAATGCTCCCTCCTTCAGTTATGCCACTACTCACAGGTTGGGAGCTTGGTCAAGATGGGCACTGGATAGCTAAACTCCTTGGGTTGTCAATGCTCACAATGGGTTATTTTGCTTGGATTTTTAGAAAAAATCCGCACCTTGGAATTGCCAAGGGACTAGCCTTTTACCAAATAGCCAGCGCAACTATGGATTAGGTTATGTGGCTCACCTTGAAAGATCAAGGTATATTTAATAGCACACTAGCTGAAACAACCGTAATCGCTGCAATTATTTCACACTACATTTTAGGTATCCTACTAATCATCGCAATCAAAAAAACAAAAATAGATTAATAATATTCCTGACAGTATTAATGACAAGACAAGTATTTGAGGTGAGTGAGAGGCTTTGAAAAAGGTGGCTGACCCCATTATTTGTATTATTTGCTGAGAAAGGTACCTGACCCCATTATTTGTAAGCACGAGACACAATGTTTCGTAATAGTTTTGTTATACCTTATGATATAGATAACTTTAGTTGGATAGCTATGCAAAAGATAATTCTTTAATTTCAACAGTATGGAAACTACCACACAATTTCTGATAATACTTTCAGCCTTTTGGCTTATTGTCGTGGGAGTTTTTATGCTAGTGCATCCACACGCTGTATTGCGCTATATTGGTAAATTTGCCAGCACAAATCTTATACATTATCTAGAACTTGTTCTGCGATTAATTTTAGGAGTCTCCCTAATATTTTTCGCGGATCTTTCAAAATCACCGATGACACTAAATTTTTTTGGAGTGATTCTGATTGGTACCACTACAATTCTTTTCTTTGTTCCGAGAAAGTTGCATGCAAAACTAGCCAACTTTTTTTCTCACAAGCTTACAGTGTTGCATATGAGACTGAGCGCTCCATTTGCTATTGGGCTTGGTATCTTCTTGGTTTACGCAGTTTTGTAGGGAAAATGAATTAAAGAGATCGGTCACCTTTTATCCCGTAGTTTTGGTGAGTAAGTTATTGATACTGAATATAGCTCGGCGCCGGCATGAGGTCGAGTACCTGTCTTACCGGCATGAGGCCGGAGCTCGGTGCTTTGAGGTCGTTTTTGTAAAATATCTTGATGCCTGTGAACTGCACAGGCTCGTCGGTGATGACATACTCGTAGACGCGCTCCTTTAGTTCGGGTGTGCCCCAGCCGTCCATAACGATGACAACCTGCACCTCAGGGGTCGGGATAATGAGCTTGTAATTAGTTACCATATTCTCGGTAAAGCGATGGACGATGAGGACCTTGGGTGGGAGATCGTTGTTACGCACGATCTGGGAGAGGTGGTCGATGACCCAGTTAATATCCACGGCGTCCATGGTGCCAATCACGGTGCCTGGACGTTTTCCGCTTTTTGTCATGGCAAATTCGGGATCGAGGGCTAGGTGTACGTTATCTTGAGCGAGATATTCATCGAACATTGGCACTTCCTTTTGGAGCGTGCTCAATCCCACCTGTACCTCGAGGAACATGAGGCCGTTCACTTGATTAGCCATGTCGAGAGCTTTCTGTATATGGTCCTTGGGCATGCGCAGTCGATACATACCGTCGTCACCAGCAGATTTCTGGGCCGTCACGGCTATGTAATTGAGAGCCATAATTACAGGTGTTGTCGGGTCGGCCGTGTGCCATTTTTCGGCTTCGACGGCGAGCATTGAAAGTACAGTTTCGGGGGCGTATTCGCCGAGTACTCCCATGGCTTTTGAATAGAAATTACCGTAATAGGCGACGATGCGGTTGAATGGCAGGATGGCGCCGACTTTGGGATACACTGTTTTAGTCGGCCAAAGAACCGGTTTAGAAGATGTCGCGACGCTGTGCGCGAGCGTCGACGTTGCTTTTGTGTTGTCCGCCGGAGTACTTGTGGAGGTGCTTGTCGATATCGTTATGTGCGCCAGTTGATTGAGCTTGAAATCATAGAGCGCTTTATCAAGAACTGGTGGACTGAAGGTCTGGACAAATTTCTCGTTGGAAAAAACTATGGTCCTGTTGCTGTAGAAAGCTATGCCGACCAACACGCATGTCGAGACAAGGCTGATAGTGATCACCTTGAAATACCTCAGGGATTCTTTGTTCTTTTTCAACATGAGTGAATATTTTCACTTAGTATACATGTATATCAACGTCTCACACAAATTTCTTCCGAAATCCTGTTTAGTAGTAAAAACAAAAAATTCCCTATAGTGGGAAACTTTTGGAAGTTTGATCCTTTGGCCGTATACCTGCCCAATCTGAAGGATGTATTATATCTGGTGGTAAGGTCAACGATGGAGGAATTGATGAAGTACGAGTCTATTCTAAATCGAACCTAATGATACATTTCTTGGCGCGAACTCTAGGTAGATTGAGCCTGCTCCACTGCGCATCGCCACCTTTAAGACTTATAGACTTAATGCCGATCTGTTCTGCCTTAAAAGCAGCAAGTCGACTGGTGTTGCCGTGTCTACAGACAAACACGACAGACTGATATTTTTTGAGCATCCTTTTTTGTTTCTTTAGGAATTCATCAAGGTTATGAAAAGGAACGTGCACTGATTCGGGAATATGGTGATCCTCATATTCACCACCATTGCGGACATCAATAATAAACGAGTCCTTCCTCAAATCTATTTTTTCTTTATTCTTAACTTTCTCCCAAATCTTGTCAGAAGTTTTATTAAATAGTAATGGGAACACTTCTTCCGACGTAAGTTCCTTGATGATAGGAGCTTTTGTAACGGGAACAATTACACTTTCTTCCTTGAGAAGATGCTCATTTTCTATCGTAGGAAAACTTGTTGGATCAAGGTATTGAAAATATTCGTCGAGGTATGGAAATGGACTATCGGGGCATATAAACACTGTAATCTTTTCTTCGCCAGATAATTTCTGTTTAGAAAGATGATTGAGAAGTCCAATAAGCGCAAAGCCTGAACTTGGTCCTACAAGAAGTCCAGCGCGACAGAGGTCCATAGATAGTTTGAATGATTCGGTTGTCCCGACTTCTTCTTGGTGATCAAGAACTGATCTCCAATCAAAAGCGATTTCTCTTAAGAGATTACTCGTTCGTACACCTGGTATTGGATTGTTGGCAATTCGAGATACCCCGATGATTTTAATGTCAGGTTTTTTTTTCTTGAGATATGAACCGTTGCCGACGATTGATCCGGTTGTCCCAAGACCAACTGAGAGCAAAGATATCTTTCCTTTGGTCTGATCCCATATCTGAGGACCTGTCCATTTATAATGAGCTTGTGGATTTGCCTCGTTATCATACTGACCAGGATTAAACCAATTATTCTCTTTGGCCCAGACTTTGGCTTTATAAATACCGCTTGTTGGATCACTTGGATCGGGACAAATTGGTTCTTTATTGACGATTATTTCAGTGCCAAGAAATCTCAAGATATTTAATTTCCCTCGACTTACTTCGTGCGATACGACTGCTTTTGTGTTCGGTATACCCATAAGTCGAGCGATTACTGCAAGGGAAAAGACTGTGTTACCAGAAGAATTCTCGATCACGGTATCTATTCCATCAAGCCCGCCTTTATTTTTCCTATCAAGCAACATGTTGTATGCCGGAAGTGATTTCATATTCGCAAGCGGTAGAGCGTTCATAAGTTTTGCAAAAATTCTCACACCATTCTTTCGATATGGATTGAGATGATCAGGAATTTCCACAAGTGGAGTATGTGGAGTATTGTCTGGATTAAGAAAATCAAGGACGGCATTACTTCCTTCAAAGGTGTTTAATACTTTCTGTTTGTTAGTTTTTATCTCCATAGTCAAAAGTAAATTCAGTATCTATCTGTTCTGTAAGGTCACCAAAACGCTCTTTGATAAATCCTTGGGAGACATATTTTGTATGAAGTCCCCAGATTTTCTTGAGTCGTGCATTGCGATTGTCGGGTAATGAATCGACAAGCTCAAGGATAGTTTTCAAAAGATTTTGGTTGTCGGGATTAAGTTTATCTACAGAGAGCAGTGCGCTATTTTGATCAATATCTCTTATATGTTCGTCGTCTGTAAAAAAGCCGATTATCTTCTCAGATGGAATGTGGTTCTTTATAAAATCAATATCTTTCTGATTACGTATTTTATTGCCAATTGCTCGAACACTTTCAGCAACACCTGCTTCGCTCCCGAGGTCAATGTATTTGGTATAGACCTCAATGCTTCGCATGGTTGGTTCAACAATGAGGCAGGTCAGATCAAACTGAGCATGAAGCGTGCCAGCAAAAGAATCAACTCCAGCAACCATGTCTGTTACCACGTATCCATGCGAATCGTCGGTATGACTCAAAATACTTTCGAGAATAGCAAGGTTGTTATGGTAGCAACTCGCACCGATATCTTCTTCCTGATACGTACCAACCGCAAATACAGAAAGGTTACCCTTATGAAGTCCGTATGCTCCAAGTGGAGTGTTTTGAATTGATTCCAGTCTTACAAGATTTGATTTTCTAGTTGGTGGCGTGGATTTACGAAAGGCACCAGGATTCTTGATATTATTGTTACCGATAAGCCATTTCTTTATTTCATCAGATGGTCCTGGAGCAGATATATGTTTGTCGAAGGGAATAGTAATAAAGCCAAGTAATTCCGGAGCATGGATATTGAGGTCAGCATCAAACACAACAACTGGCTTAGTTGTTTGACTCGATACATATGAAGCGAATGAGGCGCACAATGTGCTTTTACCCGATCCGCCTTTTCCAACAAAGGCTATTCTCATATTATTTTTTACAGTTTTTGCAAGTGCCTCGAACTGTAATATCTGATATGAAGGCATCACGAAGTAGACTTTTTCTACTTACATGAACTTCCTCAATTTTGCCGCAATCATTGCAAACGAAATGATCATGGCTTTCTTTGGATGATTCATAGGCAACCGATTTGCTATCGACGAGTACTCGTTTGATGGCATTGTCCTTAAGTAGTTGCTCGACATTACGAAAGACTGTCGAATAATCTGCATTTGGAATAGCTTTGTGAATCTCGGCAATGGTGAGTAGGTGCTTCTTTTTAAGCAGTTTTACTATTTGGTCTTTGTATATATTTGTTCTCATAATGCAAGTAGTTTGCATAATAGACTAAATGAGGAATAAAGTAAAGACTTCGCTAAAGACACAAAAATTGCTAAAATAGCAAAACATGAATCGATTAAGCAAAATTACACTGGGTATATTACTCGTCATTTGCTTCTTTTCTCCTTTGCAAAGCAGTGCCCAAGAACTTATTCAGGACAAGGTTGAGATTGTAAAAGCAAGAGTGGTTGAAGTGGTGAGTCAAGAGAAAAAGGAAGTCCCAGGAACCGATGTTCAGAGTGTATATCAAACCATCAAGGCTGAAATTTTAGAGGGAGACAAAAAAGGCCAGACAATAACAATTGAGAACGATTTCTTGGTCCTGAAGAAAGGTGATAAGTTTTTTCTGCGTCACAGTATTGATGGTCTGGACGGTCGCGAAATGTACGCGGTAAGAGATATAGATAGGCGTGGGACCATTCTCGGTTTCATTATTCTTTTTATGGTGGTCGTGATTATTTTTTCAGGAAAACAGGGGTTGCGATCTATACTTAGTCTTGCTGGTAGTTTTTTTGTTATTTTGTATGTATTGGTCCCAAGCTTGCTCAAAGGCTACCCGCCGATACCTACAAGTATTGCTATTGCTGCAGTTATTCTTTTTCTAGCAATTTTTCTTACTCACGGCTTTAATCGGGAATCAACAGTTGCCTTCACTGGCACTGTGCTTGCTGTCATTCTCACAGGAATACTTGCATATATGGGTGTCACGCTGGCACATCTCAGCGGCTTTGCTTCAGATGAGGCAGTTTACCTAAACTTCAATACGCGAGGGATGCTGGATTTTGCTGGCCTGCTTCTCGGTGGCATCATGATCGGTGTGCTCGGTGTACTTGATGATATTGCGATTACT
>ENA-ORBV01012630-ORBV01012630.1-microbial-mat-metagenome-genome-assembly--contig:-NODE-12630-length-12998-cov-3.842582_pt1 | contig 12998 bp, 8 predicted proteins | sample MGYA00237777_ERZ505514 | MGnify/ENA primary metagenome ERZ505514 (study PRJEB26160, sample SAMN06269048) | microbial mat metagenome | isolation source: Oligotrophic lake microbial mat | place...
GACAAGATCCGCCTGCGCGTCGGCGTCAAGGGCGGCGGATGCTCGGGCTTCAGCTACCTCCTCGACCTCACCGAGTCGCAGAAGGAAAATGACGAGGTCTTTGAACAGCACGGAATCAAGGTCGTCGTGGACAGCAAGAGCCTCCTTTATCTCGGCGGCACCACCGTCGATTTCAAGGATGAGATCATGGGCCGCGGCTTCGTCTTCCAGAACCCCAACGCGACCAGCTCGTGCGGCTGCGGCTCGAGCTTTTCCGCGTAAGACGAAAGAGTCGCACGCGGCGACGCGGAGCGGGCGAAGGCCGTGCAGGCAAGAGTACATCGTTTTCCCCACGCCGAAAAAGCACCAGTTCAGGTGCTTTTTCACTTGTAGCGTGGCTGCGGCCCCGACTCCCGCTCGATTCCCCGCTCTCAGGGCTTGCGGCCGCAACCCGCTCCGATACACTACCGACGGGCCTTGGGGACGCTGGAGCTCGGGATGTCGCAAATGTCGTCGGAAACCGCCCAGGGGTACGCCCCTCCCGCCGTGACGCAGTTCTCGGTTTTCCTCGATAACCGCGTCGGCAAGCTGCACGAGCTGGCGCGGATCTTCGAGCACTCCTCGGTTCAGATCGTCGCCTTGAGCGTCCACGATGCCAGCGATTACGCCGTCGTGCGCATCATCAGCAGCAACGCGAGCGAGACCAAGCTGCTGCTCACCCGCCACCAGGTGCCGTTCAGCGAGGTGCAGCTCCTGGTGGTCGAGCTCTGTAAAGGCCACTCGCTCGAGCGCCTCTGCCTCTACCTGCTCGGCGCCGAGCTCAACATCCGCTTTGCCTACCCGCTGCTGGTCTCGCCGAGCCAGTATCCGACCATCGCTCTCGCGGTCGACGACGCCACACTCGCCGGGCAGATCCTTCGCCGCAAGGAGTTCAGGCTGCTCGGGGAAGACGACCTCACGCGGCCGATGTGAGCGGCGACCCAAAGCCGGTGCTTCTTGTGATCTCGTCTCGAGCTGCGAACCGCGCTTCCGACCCGCACTCCACTCCTTGCTTGTGGCGAATGTGTCGGCGAAGTGAAGTGGTACGTTGCCCCAGCGAGCGCGATCCGCGCGATTCAAGAAATCAAAGAGCGACCATTGGCGAAAACCGTGTCCGGATTTCGGCCGGATGTCGCCATTGGTCGGTGCCGAAGAGGCTCCGCCGATGCGTCGCAATGGTCGCGCTGCGCCCCGATCACTTTTCGTAACCAGGTTCGCCACGAGGAAAACGCCCATGATTCGCCGCAGAACGCTTTCGGCTCTCACCTGCCGTGTCGCCATTGTCGCGTTTGCCGTCATCGCAACCGACCGGCTCATGGCCCAGCCCGTAAACGATGAATGCGCCAGCGCCACACCGATCGCGGTCGGCACGCCGGTGAGCTTTGACACCACTACCGCGACACTCGGCACCGATCCTTGGCCGTGCGTTGATGATTTTGGCGGCGGCGCGGGTGGCGATGTCTGGTTTACCTATACCGCTACCCAGCCAGGTCTGGTTCGATTCTCCGTGTGCATCCCGCCCAACCTCGATGGCGTTTCCGCGTTCCTTACCGCATACACAACCTGCGGCGGCGGCGATATCGCCTGCGATTATGGTGATGCCTTCTACTCCGACACCTGCTCGCAATCGAATGTGCTGCTCGTGGTCGCCGCCGGCCAGTCCTACTTGTTCCGCGTCGCGGGATACGACGACACCTACTTTGACGTACCGCGCCCCGCCGCCGGAACGGCCACCGCCGACTTCATCCCGCCCGCGGCCAATGACACCTGCGCCACCGCCATCCCTGTTGGCGAAGGCATATTCCAGGGCGACAACAGCGCGAGCTTCGTCGATTCGGCTTCCTCATCCTGCACCGAAGCCGCTCGGGATGTCTGGTACCGTTACACCGCCACCGTCAGCGGAACTATCCGATTCGATTTTCGGTTGCTCAACAGGGGAGGTACGTTTTCCCCGTTCTCGGGCGGTGTGATCAGCGTGCTGGATACCTGCGGTGGCACCGAGCTTGCCTGCGGCGACCAGCCGACAATCACAGCCGTCGCAGGCCGGTCATACCTCATTCGCGTTGCGACCGCTACCGACGGCGGCACCGCGGGTGCCTTTCCCCTCCGTATTGCCGCGCCGCCGCCCGAGGGTTCGTCCGACTGCTCTGCTCCGCAGATCGTCGGTCTCGGCGACTCTCGGTTCTCAAACATCGGGGCCTCCGACACTCCGCTGAACTGCGGGACCGGTCAGCCGCAATCCTACAAGAATATCTATTTCCGATATACCGCGGCCACCACCGGCATTGTGGCGGTCACCACGACCGACGCCGATTTTTCGGCAAGCAAGAATTTTTCCTCGGATTGCTCGAGTGTTCCGTGCCGCTCTGACGGTCGTGTGGCGTTGATCGATGCGGTTGCCGGAAGTTCGTACCTCATCCACGTCTTTTCACCCTCAAACGATGACAACGGCTGGGCCGTGCTTGGCATCGAAGCTCTGCAGCCGCCGAATAACGACTCCTGTGTCACGCCCACCGACATTGTGGTTGGCCTTCCCCAGACATTTTCCACACTCGGCGCAACCACCGGGGGCGGTTTTCCCTGTGGCAGCATTCTCGATGGCGGCGTCAAAGACATCTGGTACCGCTATACCGCGACCGGGAATGGTGTCGCGACATTCAGCACCGGTTACAGCTTTGAGGGTTTCGGCAATCCTGATTTCGGCGTCACCCTGGCCGCGTTCACCGCCTGCGACACGGCTCCGTTCGCGTGCGCAACCAACCAGCAGGGCGATTGCTCCAACTGCACCGGCAGCTCGCTGTCGGTCCCCGTTGTCACGGGTCAGGTCGTACTCGTGCGGGTCGCCGGAACCACGGGAAGATACGGCAACCTCTACAACCGCGGACAGGGCCAGTTGTCGGTGGCGATCAGCTCGCCGCCCGCCAATGACTCTAGAGGATCGGCCTTTACGCTGCTCGAAGGACCCAACTTCGTGACGACCATCGGTGCCACCACCGATGGCATGTCAACCTGCACAACCCCCAGCGGTTTCAGCGCAAACGACGTTTGGTTCTCGTATACATCGCCGACAAACACGCTCGTCACCCTGGTCTTCTGCTCCCGGTTCAACGATCAACCCCTCGCACCCGGTGTGCTCTCAGCCTTCGACGATCTGACCGACGAACAGGTCGCCTGCTCGTCGGCCGGCTACCGGCCGATCGGCAGCACGGGTTCGTGCAGCGGCCGGATTGATGCATTGTTCAACGCGATCGCGGGCCGACGCTACCTGGTCCGGGTCGCTGGCGAAGGCGGGAGCTCCGGTGCCGGGACGCTCACGGTCACCACGTCGGCCTTCGTGCAACCGTGCCTCTCGCAGCCTGCGGGCTCGATCATCGAGGCCGAGCTGTGCGGCCAGCAGAGCAATGCCGGTTGCTCCGGATCGTTCGGCACCACGCCCGTGTATCAAGACCTTCCTTCGTCCAACATCGCGGTGTGGGGAACAAGCCGGGCCGAGAACAACTCGCGGGATATCGACTGGTACCGCTTCACGCTGGACAATCCGGCTTCGATCACGATCTCCGTTTCGACCGAGTTTCCCGCCGTTCTCCACCTGATGAATGACGGCTGCCCGTTCAGCTCGATCGCGTCCGCACGGTCAACCATTTGCGGCGGCTTTGTCCAGATCAGCGAGTACCTTCCCGCAGGCCGCTGGGGTGTGCTCATAACCCACGATCCTCAGAATCCCAACGATCAGAACGGCGCGTTCCACGATCTTCCGTGCTCTCTTCCCAATCACTATGTGCTGAGCGTCGGTTCACAACTCCTGGGTGCCTGCTGCGGGCCGCGTGGATGCCTGCTCGCCACCGCGTCCGAGTGCGCCGCACAATCCAGCCGGTTCGTCGGCGACAACACCGTTTGCCCGAGCGCAATCTACGCGCAAAGCGACTCCGCGGCCGCGTTCGAGGACATTTCCGCCGGCAACACCCCGCTCACCCTGGCCGACAACACCGGGCAGGTGATCGAAATGGGCTTCACCTTCGAGTTCTTCGGCCGCCGCTACACGTCCGTCGGTGTGAGCGACAATGGATATCTTGCGTTCGGTTCCCAGCCGCTTGGCGTGGCCACCAATCCCAACAACCTCTCCATCACGGCGCCGCCCGCCAACGCCATCTTCGCGTTCTGGGACGATTTCAATCCGGCCCTCGGCGCGATCTTTACCCGATCTGAGGGTTTACCCGGTGCCCGCCGTTTCGTGGTTTCCTGGCAGAACATGATGAACGCGGGATTCAATCAGGAAACCGACAGCTTTCAGGTCGTGGTTTTCGAGGGATCGAACCGAATTGAACTGAGGTACGGCCCGCTGTCAAACCGGTTCATCTTCCCATCCGATGTCACCGTGGGCATCAAGGATCTGCAAGGGTTCTCCATCACGCAGATTCCCTCATCCACGTTCTTCGTGAATGGCGCGCTGTCGGGCCGGCGCTCATTCAGCCTCGCCCCTTCGCCCACGGTCGGTGCCTGCTCGAACAACCCATGCCGGGGCGACTTCAACGACGACGCGACGAGCAACATTCAGGATGTCTTCGACTTCCTGTCGTGCTACTTCTCAGGAACCGCCTGCCCTGATGCCGACCGCAACGGGAATGGTACCGTGACGGTGCAAGACCTGCTGGACTTCCTTGTAGACTGGTTCAGGGGGTGCTGATGCGGAAGGCGTTCCCGTTCAGTCCGCACTCATCGCAAGCCTGGAGATGGGTGCGAAGTCAATGCACCCCTTCGGCCGCCAGCCACCGCTCCGCATCCAGCGCCGCCTGGCACCCCATGCCCGCGGCCGTCACCGCCTGGCGATATTGGCTGTCCGCCAGATCGCCGGCCGCGAAGACACCAGCGATGTTCGTATAGCTCGTCCGGTTTTTCATGACCACATACCCGCCCGCATCGAGTTCGATGCCCGTGCCCTTGAGAAACTTCGTCGCGGGTGTGTGGCCGATGGCAACGAAGAGTCCCTTGACGGCGAGTTCGCTCCGTTCTTTCGTCACGGTGTCTTCGAGCAACACGCCCGTGATGTGCTCGCCTCCGAGCACATCGACGACCTGCTTGTTCCACAGAACCTTGGCGTTCGGCCGCGACATGAAACGGTCCTGCATGATCTTGCTGGCGCGGAACGAGTCGCGCCGGTGGATGATGTACACCGTCGAGCCGAACTTGGTCAGATAGCTCGCCTCTTCCATCGCGGTGTCGCCGCCGCCCACCACCGCCAATGGCTGGTTGCGGAATGTCGGCAAAGCCCCATCGCAGACTGCACACGCCGAAACCCCGCCGCCCGAGCGAGCCAGCCGCATCTCATTTTCCAGACCGATCCAGTTCGCCACTGCGCCGGTCGCCAGAATCACCGATTGTGCCAGCACGGTCTTTCCGCCGCTGGTGGTGAGCTTGAACGGGCGCGATGAGAAATCGCAGGAGACCACATCCTCCATGATCGACACCGTCCCGAACCGCTCGGCTTGCTTCTGAAAGTCCGCCATCATCTCCGGCCCGGTGATGCCCTTGGGAAAGCCCGGGTAGTTCTCGACCTCGGTGGTCAACATCAACTGCCCGCCTGGCAGCACAGGCCCGGGATCCTGCTTGGGAACGCCCGTATACACCACTGGCCCCAGTTGAGCGCGAGCCGCGTAAATGGCGGCGGTCCACCCCGCAGGGCCGGAGCCGATGATGACAAGCGAATGGGTGGTCGGGTCGGGCATGGGAGGAGCTGTGGTGATTGGTGCGTGGTGATGAGTGTTAGGCAACTGGTGGTGGCGATGCCCGAGACAAGGGGCGAGATCAGCGAGCCTTATTCCGCGTCATTTTGACTACTCGCTACGCACCACTCACGGTTTCCCTAACTCCCCGTTGTCCAGCAAATACTGCCTCAGCAGCGACACCGGCGGTGGCCACAGCAGAAAGTCGCCTTCGCCCGTTCGTCCCTGCGTACAGGTTTCTGCCTTCATCGAGCGGTCGTCCGGACCTACCGAATACACCACGAAATGGCTCTTGTCCAGCGGAACTTCGAACCGCGGTTGCGGCTCGGGCAGCCACAGCCTGATCACATACGGACTCCGCTCATTTCCGTTCCGGTCTCTCGGCGTCTGCCTCACCGGAATGAAATACTCGACATCTCGCCCCGTGCTGCTGTAGGGATCGACATCGATCGCTTTGGTGAACGCCGGCCGACACGCGGCCAGGCTCGTCGGCAACTCCTTCTCTCGCAGGAAGTATGCATACGCCGCCATCCCCATCCGCGCCCCGCCCTGCACGGCTTCGAGTCGTCGCCGCCGCGCAAACATCTCTTGAATGCCTTCCATCCCCATGCCCACCACCGCCAGGCTCGGCCGGTTGGCCACCTTCAGGTCGAAGTGCGTCTTGCGCTGCTGCATGGGGTCGAAGGGCGACAACTCCCACCGCTTCTGCCAGTCGGTCTGCATCGCCGTGAGCGCGGCCTGATTGGGATACCAACCGGCATGACCCCCGCGGGCCTGCTCCCAGAATGCCGCCGTGCTGAAGAGCTTCAGCGGGCGATCCGCGGCCGCGACGCGGGCCATGGTGTTTGCGAACGTCTGCGGATTCGGCCCGCCTTTTTCGATAATGACGCGGCTGATAAGTTGCTGACGGGCGATAAACTCCGCCTCGGGCAGCTTGATCCGGTCCAGGTACAGCGACCGGTCGCGGAGCAGACCGACGGTGCTCACCAGGAACGACGGCTGAAAGTTGTGCTTGTCGGCGCGAAAATCGACGTAGGCAATGTCGGCCAGTCGCATCAGTGCAAGGCCCAGGAAGTCCATGCCGAAGAGCTTCTCCTGAAGAAACGGCCGGTCGCACATCTGACGGCAGAAAAATGCCCAGTTCTTGACCAGCGTCATGGCCGCGACGGGGTCGCCCGCCTCTTGCAGGCGCGAGGCCTCGATATGCACCAAGATGCCGACATGATCGAGCTTTTCGAGGTACAAAAACCGCGCCCCCGCCAGCGTCGGTGGATCGCCGAGATCGACGTACATGCCCTTGGTGACCATCGCCGGCTCGGTGGCATCAAGCCCGTAGGGAAGGCCGAACGCGAAGCCGCGCTGCGGGTCGTTTTCCTCTTTGGTCACTGTCACCAAAGCGGCGAGCACCTTCTTCTGCGGCTCGCCCTGGGCCCACGCCTTGCACTCGTCCCAGTTCGGCCCGCGATTGCCAAACAGGGCCGCGTCGGCCTGCGTCTTGACCGCGCCCGGCGGCAGCGTCATGTCGGGCAACAGCGCAAGCAGGATCTTGTCGCTGCGCTTGTCGTCGCCCACCTTGCGGACGGCCGCGTTGGCACGATCGACGAACTCGTCGCGGGCAAAGGTCGATGCGGCGGGCAGTGCCATCAGCATCGCGGCAACAAAGAGGTAGACAGTCGTGCTCAATCGCATGATTCGTCGCGGCATTTCGATCTCCGGCACCCGCGCCCGGCCACGGGAAATGGGGCCGGCGCGGGCGGCGAATGTGCAGGGCCGGGATGGTAGCATGGACCGCCGCCCTTCCGGTGCGTGGCCGTCTGGCGCAAAGAAAAATGCCCGGACGCCGCAAGGGCACCCGGGCTCAAACGCGAGAGAGGCGGTGGGGGGGGGGGCGTTCTTCGACCGGGAGGTTCCGCGGCCGGGCTGTTAGAAAGTCAATGCGTCAAACCGTTGGCCAGGCCCTCAGCCGGCCGCGCGTCGGGGTTGAAAACACTCCTCGTCGCCATCGCTGAGCAGGGCGTTGCAGTTTTCCTTGAAAAACCGGCTCGGCTGCTCGTCGGTGATCTGCGAGTTGAGCTTGCGCAGCGCCTCATCGGCGATCTGCCGCACCCGCTCGCGCGAGATGCCGATCTCGTTGGCGATCTGCTTCAGCGTGAGCGGCTCCTGACCATCGAGGCCGAACCGCAGACGCAGGATGCGGGCTTCGCGCTCGTCGATCGCGTCGAGCAGCTTTCGGATCGTGCGCAGTTCGTCGTCGCGGAAAATAAAATCCTCGGGCGGTGCGGTGCGCTCATCCGCGAGCATGTCGCCGATGTTCATCACCTCGCCGTTGTCGTCGATCGGCGCCTGCGCCGGAGCGCGAAAAGCCTTCACCGCCCGCTTGATAATCCGGATTTTCTTGAGCGGGAGCTGCATCTCCTCGGCCAGCTCTTGCAGGCCCGGCGGGCGGCCCAGCGCCCGCTCCAGCTTCTGACTGGCCTGCTTCCACTTGGCGATCAACTCGACCATGTACGCGGGCACATGAATCGGCTGCACCGCGTTGATGAGGGCCCGCTTGATCGCCTGCTTGATCCACCACGAGGCATAGGTCGAGAACCGGGCTCCCTGTGCCGGATCGAATCCCTCCACGGCCCGCAGCAACCCGACATTGCCTTCTTCGATCAGATCCTGCAAGGCCAGACCGCGACCCGCGTAGTTCTTGGCGATGGAGACCACCAGCCGCAGATTCGACCGGATCATGCGCTCCCGCGCCACCGAGCAATTATCGTTGATGATCCGCCAGCCGAGGGTCTTCTCCTCGTCCGCGGTCAACAACGCCGTCTCGTTGATTTGGCGCAGATACAACTGCAGACCCGACTGAAGCTCAGTCCGCGCCGGTGCCCTGGTAGTCTTTACGCCTCGCACAGATGTACACCCTTCCAACGGGCGAGATACCCGGCCCGGAACAACCGACAGGCCCACGGAAGCCCGCCGAACGTTGCCCATGACCGTTCGTTTCGCCGAACGCGGCGGTTTCATCGTCCAGCCGAGATTGCGCCTTGACGTTCCACCCGGAATGTGGTGGTCATAGCCCTCGCTTTCACTTGCCCATCTTCACTTCACCCGTTATTGGTCCTTTAGGGTACTGGGATAACCTTCCCGTGAACTGGAAGGCCGCCAAGCGGGCGGGTACGTTGTACATAATGGATGGGCCGACCGACCGTCCCTGCCCGACCCCGGAAAGAGCCACGATTTTGAGCGACGACCTCAGCAAGATCCTTGATGCCTGGCCCTATGAGGGTGGCAAGATCAACGTCCGCATGGTCGAGGGCGACGATGGCGAACCCAAGATCCAGCTCCGCCTTGACCTGGGCATCATGCAGCTCCGCACCAGCGGACGGCCCGATGGCCAGCGGCCGGGTGGTTTTGAGAGCCTGCTCGAGGTCCACGAGACCCGCCTGGACGAGTATGTCGCCGGGAATGGCTCGGCGGCGGGGTTTGTGCTCACCGAGGATGAGTGCCGGGAGCTTCGGGAAGAAGCCGTCCAGTACTACCACCGCTACGTCTGCCTGATGATGCTGGAGGATTACGACGGCGTGGTCCGCGACACCACCCGCAACTTGCGGGTGCTGGATCTGTGCAGCAAGTATTCCGAAACCGAGGGTGACCGCACGGTCTTGGAGCAGTTTCGCCCATACATCACCATGATGCGAGCCCGGGCCCACGCGAGCCAGGCGCTCAAGGACAACGAACCCAAGGCCGCCATCCACGCGATCGACCAGGGCCTGGAAGCCCTGCGGCAGTATTTTTCCGACATGGACCAGCCCGACATGTACGATGAATCGAACGAAGTCCAGGTGCTCAAAGGCATGCGCGAGTCGCTGACCCCCAAGCTCCCCGCCAGCCAGGGCTCCGACCTCAAGTCGCGCCTCACGCAGGCGATCAAGTCGGAGAACTACGAACTGGCCGCGATGCTGCGGGATGAGATCAAGTCGCTGGAGTTGAAGAAGCAGGAAAAGTAAGACAGCCAAGAGGAGAACACCAAATCAGCGAGGTCGCCCCCTCACTGTGACTTGGTTCTATCGGCTGCTTCGCTGATTTGGTGTTTTCACCCAATCTCCACCAACCGCCGCGCCAGCCGCTCCATCACCTGCTTGGCCATGTCCTGTGCCGTCACCACTTCCTCTACACACACATAGTCCGCCCCCATCTCCGTGGCCGCGATCGCACGGCTCAAGTACGTCGTCCGTGCCGCGATGAACACCGACGACGACATCTCACGAATCGTCCGGCACGCCCGCAGCACCGACTCGTCATCCGGGATCGTGATGATCACCGCGGCCGCACCACGCACGCCCGCCGATTCCAGCACGTCCGGGTTCGCGATGTCGCCGAAGATGAAGCTGCGCCCGAGTTTCTGCTGGCGCACAACGGTTTCTGGGTTGAGCTCGATCACCACATAGGGAATGCCGGCCGCGGCGAAGTGCTCGGCCAGGTTGCGACCCACCACGCCGAATCCGGCGATGATCACCGGGCGATGCGGATAGGGCAGGGGATTGTCGTGGTGGTGCGCCTCGGGCGCGCCCGAAGCCGCACCTGGAGGGCGAGCCCCCGGCACCGGCTCGTGCAGCGCCGGATTGGTGATCCACCTTGCCGGGGGAATGCCCGCGAGCCGCGGCTGCAACCGCTTGGCCAGTTCGTACAGCGGTGTCGTCAGGATCAGCGTCACCACCACCACCGCGATCAGGATCGAGATGGCGTTCGGCCCGATCAGGTTCTGCGTCGCGGCCTCATCGAGAATCACCAGGCTGAACTCGCCGGCCTGAGCCAGCAGCAGGCCCGTCAACAGCGCGATCGGTGCCGTCGCCCCGCTGCCCCATGTCACCCCGGCGACAACCGCGCCTTTCACCACGACCACCATCGCCACCGCCATCGCGACGATGTACCACCCGTCGATGGCCGCCCGCACATCCATCTTGATGCCGACCGCCGTGAAGAACACCGCCATGAACAGGTCGCGCATGGGCGAGAGTTGTCCGGCCAGTTGATGTCGAAACGGCGTGGACGACAGCATGAATCCCGCGAGAAATGCCCCGAATGCCGAGCCAAACCCCATGAGGTACGTCCCCACCGCTCCAGCCAGCGCCGCCGTCGTCGCCACCACCAGCAGCGCTTCGGTGTTGGCGTTGCGGCTGGCCTCGTTGAGCGCCCGCGGCAGCAGCCATCGGCCCAGCACGATCATCGCGCCGACGGCCGCGGTCTTGATTGCGGCTAACCAGATCACCGAGAGTTCGACGGGATATCCGAAGAACTGCGGTAAAGGCGGCGGCGCGCCGTCCGTCCCGGTGACGCCCGCCCATCCCGCCAGCAGCGGCAGCAGCGCGAACGCACCGATGGAGAGCAGATCCTGAATCAGGCTGATCCCGATGCACAGCCGGCCATGCACGCGATGCACCTCTCGCCGCTGATTCAACAACCCGAGCACCACGGCCGTCGATGAGAGCGAGATCGCCAGCGATGCCGCGAGCGCGGCCGGTGCCGAGAGCCCGAACGCCATCGCCAGCGGCCAGCCGATGAGCGCGATGCCGAGCGTCGCGACCACTCCGACCGCGAGGATCGACACCATGCCCGACCTGATCGAGCCGGTGTCGAGGTGCAACCCGATCGTGAACATGAGCAGCACGATTGCCAGATCGGAGATCTGCTTGACGTTGTCGTCATCGTGTACCAGCCCCAGCACGGATGAGCCGATCAGTGCCCCGACCAGCAGGTATCCCGGTATGGAAGGCAACTTGATCCGCCGCGCCACGATCGAAACGACAGACGCCGCGAGCAGAATCAGCAGCAGATCGCGAACGTACCCCTCGGTCTTGGAGTCGGTCGTGGAAGCCAGAATGAGCCCGAGTTCGGCCATGCGCGAGCATGGTAGACGGAACCCAAGGCCACGAACGCGGCGGGGCGGAGCAAGATGGCCTTCGTGGTGCCCGCGTTTGCCTACACGCGACGCAACTCGTGCTCCCGCTTCACCAAAATCGCCAGCAGCGTCACGTCCGCAGGTGTCATTCCTTCCAGCCGCGCCGCCTGCCCGAGCGTCTCGGGCCGGAACCGCCCCAGCGCATCGCGGGCCTCGTTGCGGATGCTCGGCAGCAGCGTGTAGTCGATCGTGGGGGGGATGCGCCGCCGCTCGAGATCATCCTGCCGGCGAACCTCCGCATGTTGCCGCTCGATGTACGTCGCGTAAAACCGCTCGGTGTGGGCCGTCAGCACCGCGCCCGGATCGAACTTCTTATCCGGTGCCAGCCGGGCCACGTCCGCCGCGAAGTGCTCGACTGAATACTCCGGCCGCCGCAGCATCTGGGCCATCGGATCGCCATCGACTTTCGTCGCGTCGATGAGTTTGTCCAACGCGCCGATCTGCGCACGCCGGTTCGCAAACACCGACTTTCGCAGTCGCCCGAGTTCCGTCGATTCCAACAGCCCCAGTTTGTCCGCCACCGGCGTGAGTCGGTCGGCCGCGTTGTCGGCCCGCAGAATCAGCCGATGCTCGGCGCGGCTGGTGAACATCCGGTACGGCTCCGTCGGCGTCTTGGTCACCAGATCATCCATAAGCACGCCGATGTACGCCTGATCGCGCCCGAAGGTGATCGCTTCCTGACCCACCGCCAGCCGCGCCGCGTTGATCCCCGCCACGATCCCCTGCGCCGCGGCCTCCTCGTAGCCGCTCGTGCCGTTGATCTGACCCGCCAGAAACAAACCGTGTACCAGCTTGGTCATTCCTGTCGCGGCAATCTGGTGCGGCTTCACCATGTCGTACTCGACCGCATAGCCGTACCGCAGAATCTCGGCCCGCTCGCACCCCGGCAGGCCGCGGACGATGGCATCCTGAACATCCGCCGGCAGGCTGGTCGAGACGCCGTTGCAATAGATCCAGTCGTCGCGGCCGCCCTCAGTGCGCAAGCTTTCCGGCTCGAGAAACACCTGGTGCGTCTCGCGCTGCCCGAAGCGCACCACCTTGTCCTCGATGCTCGGGCAATACCGCGGTCCGATCGACTCGATCTGACCGGAGTACATCGGCGCGCGATGGATGTTCGCGCGGATCGCGTCGTGAACAGCCGCGTTTGTCGTCGTGATGCGGCACTCCACCTGCGGCAAGACCGGAAACGAAGAAGCCCCGAGCGCAAGCTCGGGCGCAGCGATCGAGAGATCGCTGAACGGCGTCGGCCTCGCATCTGTCTCTTATACACATCTCCGAGCCCACGAGACTAAGGCGAATCTCGTATGCCG
>ENA-ORBV01012631-ORBV01012631.1-microbial-mat-metagenome-genome-assembly--contig:-NODE-12631-length-12997-cov-5.883282_pt1 | contig 12997 bp, 8 predicted proteins | sample MGYA00237777_ERZ505514 | MGnify/ENA primary metagenome ERZ505514 (study PRJEB26160, sample SAMN06269048) | microbial mat metagenome | isolation source: Oligotrophic lake microbial mat | place...
TTCTGGTTAGGGATGTTCACCCTTGTGAACATCCACTGATGCTTTTATAATTTTATAGTTGCTATCGTTTGACCCAATGTGACTTCGTCCTAATTAGAACCCGACATGGAGATGACCGCAATGCTCGCAGTTGCCAAACTGTGATGCTGACTGCCTCAGCTTCAAACAATTTCTAACAACAAACCATCAAGATGCATGTGTGTCAATTTGAAATTGTCATAGAAACTACCGGGACTCCATCCATAACAGAGGGTTACTGTTTGTCATGCACTGTTCTACTTCTGGAACTTTATCTGTCTTGTTTCATCTTCCCGATCCTGGAGTTGAAGCAGAAAGGCCCAATTCTCTGGCTTCTTTCTTTCTTCCCGAGCCAAGACGGAGTTTTGATCGAAACGACACATCTGATTTATTCTCTTATGATACGTAGGTTCCCTTTCAGTACTCATAACCTTTTGTGGGGTGACACCCAATAATGTAATTTAGGCGAGAGATCTTTTCACGGTCTCTCGATCCAATGAATCAGAAGCACGACAACAAACTTTCGACAAACAGCCTCTGCAGACGGCGGTTGACAGTGCCTCTAAAGTACTGGTACTATGAGTGTCAGGTTAATATCATCTGAGCCGAGTGCCATACAAAGTTTATTGTCTCGGGTACCATGCAGTCTTCTGTTCTGTTTGAGCCTATAGCACAGTGTGGCTTTTAGTAAAGTCGAAGCTGTATCTTGTAAACCTGATTTTTGTCGCGGTCACTAGCTAGCTAGCCCTAGTTCTAGCTTAAAGAAAAGATGTTTCGAATTCAAACCAATTCTTTGTGTGGAGCTGTTGCATCTGGGAACCATCAGAAGAATGGCCTACGATCTTTAGTGAAGCTTCTTGGACGAGGTATCATGTTGACACCCTTCTCTACCCCTACCTACTACAGTAGTAGGAGGTCGTAGCGGAGGAGGGTTCGAATTCCAGCCCGACGATTGATTCATTGATTCCTTTCCGCGGTTTTCGCCACTCTCTGCTCTAGTTAAAGTAGTAGAGACAAAATACGACGACGACGACAACAACAACACCTTTTTTTACAAGAGTTTTGGTACAAAGCATCCTTCTGTTGGCCATGGCATTTTCTTTCCAGAAATTTACCTTTTCGATCATCCTCTTTGGGCTCTTCTTGTCGACGGTTGAGTACATAGACTCTCGAGTATTTTATCTCCGCCACAATCATACCCATGAAAGCGATAACCATGGAGGAGAGGCTTTCCATAGAAATACAGCCATTTTTCAAGTTGACCACGACGATGAATTTCCGTATGCCGCCACCGTGCACAAGTTTGAATACGGTGTTGCAGCAGCAGCAGCAGAAGCAGAAAAAAAATCAAAGATCCAAGAATATGACGATGAGGACGAATCTTCTCAAACGGCTGGTAGGCACAAGTTGTTGCGCGGTGAAGTGGATACGCCACCAAGAGACACCAAAGGAAAGGACGACGAGAAGGAGGAGGAGTCTGCTTCCACTACGGTAGACAAGTCGGCGCACGGTGCATTGGAAACAAGTCCAAGAACTATTCAAGGCGACGGCGGCGACGTAGCAGAAAAAACACCTTTGAACACCCGAGTGTACGATGACGAGTTGGCTTACACAACGGTGGTTAAATTGACAAATGGCGCAGCAGAAACAATTCCAAGAAGCATCCAAGGAGACGAGGATGACAACCAGTTTGCCGTCGCCGCGGGTGTTGCGGATCCATCAGAAGAAGGCGTGACCACTTCCATCCAGTACCGTAAGGACGAAGATCGGCACAGCTTTGCCGCCCAGGAAGACCATACCGCAGCCCTTTATCAGGAAGGAGAGGGAAGCGCAAAGCGCAGCTTTGTCGACCTTGAAGAGAATACTTCAGACGTCGACGGAGATGCTTGGCACAGCAGGTTTGCCGCCCAGGAAGAGAATGCTGCAGCCCTTTACCACGACGGAGACCAAAAGGATAGGAGCAACCAGTTGCCCCAGGAGGGCGTTGCTTCAGCCCGTAAAAGAGACGGAGATCGAATTGGTAGGCCATGGCCGGCCCAGGCCGGCCACACTTCAGACCGTCGCCACGACGAAGATCGAAATAATAGGCACAGGTTTGCCCAGGCCGGCAACACTTCGGCCCGTCCACATCCGCAACACCGGTTTGCCCAGGAGAACCGTACAAACGAAGCAGCGCCTCTGGCGGCGCTGGAGCTTGCCTTGAATTGGCAGAGTATTGACCCTTGGCTGAATGCCTACCCTGAAGCCCGTCGTTCCCAGCGCCTGGCCTTGGCCACACTTTACTATGCCACAGCTGGGGAGAATTGGACCAACAACCAAGGCTGGCTGTCCTATGAGGTTCATGAATGTGAGTGGTTCTCCAAGTCTACTCCTAGCGAAGTTTGTGATGACGATGACGCCTACACTGCTCTGCACTTGACTGGTAACAATCTTGCTGGAAGAATCCCTCCAGAGCTTTATGTTCTTTCAGCTCTGAGCAAAGTGGATCTAAGCAGGAACTCTTTAAGTGGAGAAATACTGTCTACTTTTGGAGCTTTTGGATCACTGGCACACCTCAACCTTGGCAACAACAATCTTATTGGAAGCATTCCTCTGGAGCTAACAAGGCTCACAATGGTGGACCGGCTTGGGCTGCACAACAACAATTTGACTGGAGAGCTCCCTTCACAACTTGGGCTCCTCACACAGTAAGTGGTTGCTGTCTGATGAATTACAGCCCGCTTGTACGGTTCACGGTCGCAAAATTGGAGTACAATTCTCTCCATGACAATGCACTCATTTTTGCTTCTTCCAATCATTCACAGGTTAGAGTTCCTTTATCTCAGTGGGAACAGATTCTCAGGTGTCCTCCCCTCACATCTATCTAAGCTAGTAGGACTGTCGAGGCTCAAAGCAGATGACAATGAGTTTACTGGTGGCATTGGCTTCGCAATCGCCAATCTCACGGGTTTGAAGCATCTGAATGTGAGCCACAACCGCATGTCCGGTGTGCTGCCTTCTGAAGTTGGGAAGCTTGTGGCCCTACAGGAAATTGATGTCAGCTCCAACATGCTGGAGGGTCCTCTCCCGACTGAGATTGGCCTGCTTGTAAACCTTGTATCCTTCGCCGCTGGAGGCAACTCACTCAACGGCACCCTCCCCCTCGAGCTGGCCCACCTCAGAAGCCTTCAGGAAGTAGCTGTTAATGACAACTTCCTGTCGGGTGTGCTGCCTTCTGAAGTAGGGAAGCTTGTGGCCCTACAAGAAATTGATTTCAGCTCCAATAGATTGGAGGGTCATCTGCCGACTGAGATTGGCCTGCTTGTGAACCTGGTATCGGTTGTTGCTAGAGAAAATTCACTCAACGGCACTCTTCCCCTTGAGCTGGCCAACCTCGGAAACCTTCAAAGAGTATCCCTAGGTGACAATGCTCTGCTTGGGGAGATCCCTTCCATCTACAGCAAGCTGTCAAACTTGCTTTCGTTGTCATTGGAATCAAACTTTTTGAACGGTACACTGCCCCCAGAGTTGGCTCGTCTTGGGAAGCTACAAGACCTTTCTCTGAATTTAAATGAGCTGGTTGGTTCAGTTCCTGCAGTCTACAGCAATCTTTCCAACTTGGCGTCCTTGGCCTTGGACTCAAACTTTTTGAATGGTACACTACCCCTGGACTTGGCTCGGCTGGAGAAGCTACAAAACCTTTCTCTAAATTCGAATGAACTGGTTGGATCAATTCCTGCAGTTTACGGCAACCTGTCAAACTTGGTATCGTTGTCCTTGGGTTCAAACTTCCTAGGTGGCCCATTCCCCCCAGAGCTTGGCAATGTGAGCAGTCTTGCATTCCTCAATCTGGCCAACAACAGTTTGAATGGGACCCTCCCCCCAGAGCTGGCCCATCTTGGCGCTCTAAAGGAAATGACCTTCGATTCCAATGAGTTTATCGGATCAGTCCCTGCCGTATATGGTAGTCTGTCCAATCTGGTGTCCCTTGATCTAAGTGGGAACCGCCTGAATGGGACCCTCCCTGACATGGCGAATGCGAGCTCGTTGCAGAATCTGCTGGTTGGCTCCAACATGTTTGCAGGATCTCTCCCAAGTCAATATGGCACTCTCAGTAAACTTGCGCACTTGAACTTTAGCCACAACAGGATCTCCGGAGTTTTACCCTCACCGCTTTCCAAGCTTATTGCACTGCAAGCTTCCCCGCCTAACGCGAGTATCGGCACTGGCCGAAGAGTGCAAGCATCCCCAACGTCAAACAGCACAGGTCCCGCCGTGTCGAGCATTGCCTTCTCTCGGCTCGAGTCCTTTGTGGGCAGCAACAATTTGATCACAGGCACCATTCCTCCTGATTTTGTTGCCCTGCCATCTTTAGCACGATTGGGTCTCGGCAACAACAACATCACTGGGGCAATCCCTTCTGAAATTGGTTTGTCCACCACTTTACAGTCACTGATTGCTCCCAGCAACAGCATCATGTCTACCATTCCTACAGACATTGGACAAGTTGTTACGCTGCAAGAGCTTGTTCTCGATGAGAATAAGGTAAAGAATTGGATGCTTCGGCACCGTGTGACCGAAAGAGATTTGTTTGATCTTATCATTCCTTTTTTGCAGTTGACAGGAAGTATTCCAAGGGAAATTGGAAACCTCGAAGCGCTTGGAAAGCTTTCTTTGGCAGACAATCTTTTGACTGGAAGCATCCCAAGTGAAGTTGGAAACCTCGAAGAACTTGAGCAGCTATTGTTGGCAAACAATTCCTTGACAGGTAGTCTGCCCTCAGAGCTTGGAAGATTGGTGTGCCTGGAGCATGTATCAATATCAGGGAATCCTTCCTTGGTGGGAATCCTTCCAAGTGAATTGGGGACTATTACCACGCTGAAGTCATTCGCATTTTCTGGTACCGGTATCGATGGGGAAACACCTGAAGGGTTTTGTGGATCGGGAAACGGAGAGAATCTAGACCTATCTTGCTCTGATCAAGTCTGCGGCTGTGGCTGTACTTCCTGCATTAGCAGACTAAATGGGGGTACTAATTTTGTTCTTATAGAAGAACCAACAGGTCTCCCAGCAACTGCCCCAAATACGAAGGCACCAACCAAGGAACCTACGACGGAGCCAACACCAAGGCCTTTGGTTACAAGTACCCAGGCACCGGTGAATGAACCTACCACGTCACAACTGCCTCCTTCCCCCGCAACTCAGCCAGGGCCACTGCCAGCTACACCACAAAGTCAGCCTGCAAGCCAGCCTGCAGGCCAACCTGCAAGCAGGCCAACAAGGCAGCCAACAAGGTCGCCCACTAGAAGTCCAACTGTGGGTGTGTGCCCAGATTCTTTCTTTGCTGCAACTGAGGTCCACTATTTGACGTTCTCAGGAGATGTTTCCGCCCTTCCAAATCCGGTATTAGCATCCAATTTTGCATCGTCGTACCGGGGACTTGAGCTCAGTATCTGCGATCCAAGACTCACAAGTGTTGCTGTGGTGGGCAGGTATGGGAGGAGAAATCTCCAACAAGCAAGTCCTCAAGTTGGCTTTCGTGTTACACTTCAGCAAGCTCCATCAGGGGGGGGCTTCCTCCAGGGTGGCAACCAAGCGAAATTTCTTACCGCATTCAATGAGTTCATTGCATCCAGTGGTGTAGCACTGTCTTCAGATGGGACGGCAGTTGCTGTTGGAGCTGCCGTTCATAGCCAATCGACTGGTCGTGTCCGTGTTTTCACCTATGGCTGTGGGGCGAGTGCTATACCCTCGTCTTCACCATCGATCAAGCCATCGCTGGCACCCTCGCAGCAGCCTTCATTGTTTCCTTCTCGAGTGCCCTCTTCACAACCCTCTCAGCAGCCATCGATCTCGCCATCGCTGGCACCCTCGCAGCAGCCTTCATTGTTGCCTTCTGCAATGCCCTCATTGCGGCCATCTACGCCACCATCCCAGCAGCCATCAGTTAAACCTTCCACACAACCCTCACTTTTGCCATCTCTGACACCCTCCCAGCAGCCATCGTCCTTGCCGTCTGTGGCACCTTCCTAAGGTAGTTGGACACAAAAAGGTCTTGACATTGATGGGGAAGCAGTAGCTGATCAGTCAGGCACAGTCTCCCTCTCCTCTGATGGGAACACTGTGGCCATCGGAGCTCCCCATAATGCAGGCAATGGCGCAAACAGTGGTTATGTCCGGGTGTTTACCTATCTTTAGAGCTCCCGTAATGCGTTCGCTGCAGAGGAGAAAGTGTTATTGGAAGATATTCATTTAAATGGTACGTCATTTTTTGTTTCAGGTTGCTTGGCAGTTTGATGTTCTTGTTGATTATAAAAATAAGCCGCATTGAAGGCAGGGCGCTACAAGAAACAAATGGTGAAATTCTAGCTTGTGTGCTCCCCACACAACGCTGGACATCCTGAAAATGCGTGCGGCGACAATCAAAAGAATGCCTCTTCACACAATTCCCATTCTGGGCTTGTTGTTGTGGTGAAGAGATGCACATGCCTTGGAGTGTTTTTTGGAACTGCTTTTGCAGGGAAGGAATCCATACCAAGATCCCTGCATTTCTCGTTGGCAAGCAGAGAGTTTGTACCGAGTGGCCAAGGTTGCTTGTTTGTTTTGGTGTGACTCTTGACATTTGCTGTAGCTGCAAACCTTTGGGGTCTTTTGTGCTGTCTACGGAATGCTTGTTGATGGACATTGATGAAGATGACGATGCGTTCCTGATAGAGGAAATTGTATGTGTGTGATCTCATCTTCAGCTTTTCTTCATGTGCAGTTCTCCCTACTTTCATGGAAACGAGGCTGTGGCGGCAATTTCTGAAAACTGAATTGTCGGTCTCCCAATGGGGCAGACGGTGGTCACGTCTGTGTTTTTACCTATCTTTAGAGCTCCCGTAATGTGTCATAACATAGCATGTTTGTGATGTGCCATAACACAGCGTGACCTCTGTTGGAAAGTAGATTCATTGACTCAAATAGCTAAGCTAATGGCTGACAGGAATTTCATGTCGTTCACTCAATGCACCGTGTTAATTTTAAGAAACACTGTGCGACGTGTTTTATGTCAATTGAGTTACAGTAGTACGTTAAATTTTATTGATCACGCAAAGGATATGATGGAAAATTAATGGAGCCGACGCGCGCTGGGGGAGCTTCACAACTTCACCGGTTATTTCTGCTGACGTGGTTCCAACGATGCGATCGACCCGTGGTGACAAACAATAACGTGGATCATCATCTCTCATCTCGTACTCTTGGAAGTCTTCATCATCAGAAAACTTCGCAATGGGATCGATATCTAATTTCAGCGTGCTTTAGCTTGAATATGTCAGACCAGGTCCTCCTCAAAGCTCTGGCCCTACCAAAAGCGTTGCAGGATCGGATCCTTTGCCGTGTAGCGCCGACAGAAAATTCGGGAAATTGTGATATTTTGGAAAAGAAGAAGTCATTCATTTTGTACCTTCCTACGGTTCTCTTGCGAAAGCGACACAACCCGGCATTTTCTTTGGCCTGTCATCTCGCAAATTATCACAATGTTCCCGTGGTTGTGCTTTGTGCAGTTCTGGATGACCAGCATCTCTCCAAGTCACCGCTGTCACCTACCGTCATGAACGCCCGTCGTCTTGCTTTTACACTCGAGGCATTGCAATCGTGCTGTAAAAAATTTGAGGAGCATGGCGCTGGCGTGGCCGTTCGCGTACATGGCCCTGGAGCAAGGACACCGCATCACTTGAGTCTTGCTCACCATGCGTTGGCAGTGGTCAGTGATGAGCCTTTTGTGGATCCGCATAGGAATTATCTTTGCCGAGTTGTCAAGACTTGTCAGGCAGCCAAGGTGCCCTGTTACACAGTGGATGGTAGTACGACAGTGCCTCCGAAATCAAAACTGCGGCTGAGCAAAGTGCAAAATGTGGAAGGAGATCTTGCTTTTACAGGAGCTCCTGTTCAAGCTTGGCGATGGCAAAAACAAACCGACCCTGATCGAGAAGCACATGTTTGCGCTGTTGTTCGAGATGGAGCACTGAATGCTCCAGAATTGGAGTGCAAGCTCGCTGGAGACTTCTTTCGAGAATCCGAATCGTCTGCAGCCAGCGATACTCTCTTGAATGCTTTACCATCCAAGTGGAAAGAAGCTGCCGTTCAGGCTCCTGGTCAACGACCATGGACAGTCAGTGAGCTCCTCTCGATTTCGGATTGCAAAGAATGGGCCATGACATCGTGGGAAGGAGCAGACACTACGGTGAAGCCTTGTAATCAGACTCACGGATCTGAAGAAAGTGCTACACGCAGATGGCGGTCTTTTCTCGATTCGGGTCTGAAAAATTATGCTAAACGACGGAACCAGATAGTTCATCCCCATGGAGTGTCGAGAGTCAGCTGCTACTTGAATTTAGGAATCTTGTCCATTTTCGACGTCATTCACGATATTTGGCAGGCGAAGGAATCGAGATCGGGGTACTCGACTGGGTGTCAAAAATTTCTGGACGAAGTAGTGAAGTGGAGGGAAGGCAGCTATGTCCATGCCTTTGCAAATCCGGGATACAATGCTGTAGAAGTCTTGCCGGCATGGTCTCGTCGGTATTTGGAGAGTTTGGGGTCGTCAAATTCTTCAGGATATTCTTTTGATCAGCTAGAATCCGCGTCTACCGGAGATGCGGTATGGGATGCAATGCAAAGCTATTTGGTCGAGACTGGTGAACTGCACAACAATGCTCGGATGACTTGGTAAGAATGTTGGAGAGTTTATGACTGTGACATAAGATTCTCGAATAATGCGGATTGATGTTATATTAATTTCTTTTGTCATTTTTGTTCAGGGGAAAGACGGTGGTTCATTGGCAGGCTCGGCGGCTTCCTCCAGCAGAGGTGTTGTGGCAATTAGTTTGCCTAAACGATCGCTTCGCTTTGGACGGTCTCTCTCCACCTAGCTATGCAGGCCTTTTGTGGTGCTTCGGTTGGGGAGACAAGCCAGCAAGCGGACACAAGGTCAGCGAGAAGTGGGCGTCTCAATATCGCGCGGGGGCGCACGGCTTTGAGCAGGCAAAAGTATATCTCCTGAACAACAGGGGTTTGGATGCAGAGCCAGCATCGTATGGGTCTCCTGCTTCGAAGAAGGCTCGCTCAAATTATAGGATTAAATCGCCAGTTCAATCTACAACAATTCTGTCCTTCTTTTCACCGGCGGGAAACGAAAAGGCGAAAGGAGCTCCAGAAATGATTGGTTGATTTACGAGGATTTTGGAAGGCCAAAGGCAGTATCCGCAACAACGAAATAGCTTACTTTATTGCAAGAGAAGTGCAGTCTATACGTCGAATGGAGGCGGAGCTTTCAGAATAGCCTACCTTTCAAGGAATGCACTGGGATATTGCAGGGTACGAAAGAGTCCTCTACAAATTTACAGTGTCTGAAGTTGAATAAGATCTACTGTCGTCTGCAATAGGAGGACTGTGTCGGAGATCACCGAGAACGCCTTGTACATGAGCCTCGGCGGATAGGAGAATTCTTGGAGGAGCAGCATATCGATGACGGCAAACTGTGAAGTATGCTGATATGCAGCGTAGGCGAAGAAAGATTGAAAAAGCAAGAAGCTGTGTGGAACTAACCGTGTGAACATCTGGTTGGTAGTCAGACCAGTGCAATACTTCCCAAGTAGACAGCTCACAACTACTTGAATTAGTTGTCTTAAGGATTTCTAGCTAAAAAGACCCTACATTTATAACTTAAATATATATTTTAACAACTGTCAAAATCACTCCAAGTTCCTGATCCCTAAGTCATTAGTCTTGGATTGATAACATGAATGCAGAGGAGATGTTTATAGAGAGTTTCAGGAGGTTTTATGTGAATGTGCATTGCATACACAACAACAAGCCATGTGTAGACCTAATAGGTATTGTAGACCCTCCTATTGCTTTGTGTTGAGCATTGATACTCAATTCTCTCAAAATAACAGTTGGACCACGTTCTGTTGGAAGACTAAGGAACCAAGCGGGGATGGGATTTCCCAGTAAGTCTGCAGTGACAACAAGTGCAGCAATTTGTCAGCAGAGAATAGTGAGCAGGTGCCTGGGACCTATCCCCTGGAGACAGACACCACTTCCGCCTCCACTCTATGAGGTTCTTGCAAGTCTACGCATCACACATAACACTAACTCCTCAATGCAATTGCAGCTAGAAAAGACATGAGAGACAAAATGTCAACAGTGCAGGTTTTTCCAAGTTGTTCCAATGGCAACCTGGCTCCAAGCTCACAAACAGATGGTCCCATCATACATCTTTCGAGCTTGTGATTGATAAAGATTTCACCCCGAATACAGCTCCCACTCAATCCTGCTCTTTTGGGACTCACAACACAACTAAGATCACTTTAAAAAGTGATATGGATCAGCTCCTTGATTGTGGATGCTCACAAGCTAATGTCTAATGCCACAGCCTTTCAGCTTATCTATCAAAACTTCTCCTGCAGATTGAGAGGCAAGACAAGTTGTAGCTCAACATGATGGTCTCACCATCCTGCTTTGCCTATCATGGTGCCTGCTGTGCTTTGATCTTTGTCGTTTATCCTTGCTTTACCCTCGCTAAAATCTTTGCACTTGTTTGCCTAATCTCTTCTTCTTTGTTTGAACCAAAAACAACAAATCAATCATCCACTTGTGTCTCATTTTGATTGTTACAGCTCTGAAACCACCCCAACATTGTGACATAAGTCCATGTCTTTTCAGCTTTCAGAATCATTTCAATCGGCAAGCCCCTTATTCATGAGTCGGGGGTCATCAATTTTTTAGAGTGGAACATTTGGTTGTGGAAGTTTCCAGGATGTCACACATGAATGTTGAGTGTAGAATTTGACGGCATGTGCATTCCGACAGCATGCATGCATGTTGTGGCCTTAACCAGGCACTTGGTTTGAACTGGGCCCTCGCTGTCACTCCCCAAACATTTGGACAACAATTCTATGTTAGGACATAGCTGGAGGGGTGCCCAAAGGCAATAGATTGAAAGGAGCTGGACTCACTAGAGAAGTGCTGCAGCTTGGGGCCAGGGCAACAAGACTTTGTAACAAGTCTTAGACAACCACCAATTTGGGGGCCTTGGTTCCAGGTCAAATGGTTAGTAAAATGTCACTTTCAAGCTGCTGCAAGCTAAGAGCTGATGACCGGTAGAGCTGCTAGCAATCAGATGGAAAGAACTAGTTCAATTGGACAAGGGGTTGTCTCTTTACGGTGGTGCAGTTATTCTAGTGTTTTCAATGACATGGAAGGGTGGAAGCAACACTCAAAACATGATTGAAGACCCAAAACTGCTCCTGGAACAACCCACAATATATTTTCCCCTAACCCTAAGATACAGAATTTCCTTTGATCAAAAGAAATGTCTTCCAGCCAGCTCCAACACCAAAGCATTGATCCGAAGTGTGTTGTCAGTGAAGCAAATTTTGACATGACAATAAAAAATTGCACACATAACACCTAGAGCTGACTGCGGTAGGTACAGTAGCGGCAACACCTGCAGCAATGAGCACATTGTGGTGTGCGTCGATGACTTAATGCTTGCAAGTTGGGACCCCGCCGCCATTGTCAAGACTTTGGTTGAGAAATAAAAGTGCAAGTTGAAGGGAACCAGTCCTACTGAATTTCATTTAGGTTGTGACTTCATTTGAGATAAAGAAGGAGTGCCATGCTGTGCGCCCAAGAAGTGCATTGACAAGATCCTAGAAAACCATCGTCAGATCTTTGGTGCATGCCTGAGCCAGCTACTTTACCACTGGCTGCAGGCAATCATCCCAAATTGGATGCATCTGAGCTACTTGACGTAGACGATTAGAAAATTTATCAGTCTTTGATTGGAGCTCTGCAATGGGCAATCCAGACCAGTTGCTTTGACATTGCCACAGCAGTGATGAGTCTCTCACGCTTCCGTGCTATGCCAAGACAAGGACACTTGGACCGCGTCAAGAGAATCCATGGGCGTGATCTTTCCAAGACATGCCATGCTACAATCAAGATCAGGACTGAGGCACCTGACTGTTTTGCCATTCCAGTCAAGATGCATGACTTGCAAAGGAAGAAATTCCTTTGGATGCCCCCAATTCAAAAGGAAAGTCAGCAGCTATGACATCGTTTTTTGATGCTAACTTAAGCCACGACCTTGTCAGTGGCAAGTCAGTTCCAGGTGTCCTCCACCAGTTCAACAAGACCCCTGTTGATTGGTGTTCCAAGTTAGAGTCGACTGTTGAGACGACTGCTCCATTTGGTTCCGAGCATGTCGCTGCGAGAACATGCACTGAGCAAGTCATTGATTTATGCCTCATGCTTCGATACCTTGGAGTGCCCATCAACGGGGCTGCAATGGGGCTTGTTGATATGGAGTCGGTGATTGATTCAGCTGTCATCCTGCATTCCAAAATGCATGAGCATTGGGTTGCATTGTCGCACCATTGAGCATGATGTGCAGTTGCAGCCGGCACCATTCATTGCATTGCTGGGAAGAAGAACATGGCCGATATTTTTAGTAAACATTGGCATCTGCCCTCTGTTTGGAACACATTGAAGCCGCTACTATTTTGGAATTGGAAGTTGATGGGACAAGATGCAGCAGGAATGAAGGAAGGAAGCAGCGAAGTCAGCACCTGTGACATCGTTCTTTGATGCTTGCCTCTACCATGATCTCATCAGCGGCAAGGCAGTTACAGACATTCTCCATTTGTTCCACAAGACCCTGATCAATTGGTTCTCCAAGTTGCAGTCTGCTGTTGAGACTGCTACATTTGGTTCAGAGCATGTTGCTGCAAGAACATGCACTGAACAGATCATTGATTTGCACCTCACACTCCGACACCTTGGAGTTCCCATCAATGGGCGCACAATGATGTTTGGAGACAACAAGTTGGTGATCAATTTGGACGGCATCCCTCATTCCAAAATGCACAACGTTGGGTCGCATTGTCACACTGCCAAGTGTAAAATCTGTCTCTTATACACATCTGACGCTGCCGACGAATAGAGAGGTGTA
>ENA-ORBV01012632-ORBV01012632.1-microbial-mat-metagenome-genome-assembly--contig:-NODE-12632-length-12997-cov-4.537848_pt1 | contig 12997 bp, 11 predicted proteins | sample MGYA00237777_ERZ505514 | MGnify/ENA primary metagenome ERZ505514 (study PRJEB26160, sample SAMN06269048) | microbial mat metagenome | isolation source: Oligotrophic lake microbial mat | place...
ACCGAGATCTACACCTCTCTATTCGTCGGCAGCGTCAGATGTGTATAAGAGACAGTCACCGGACGGGGCGGTGGCGACGGTGTGGGCGACCGCCCGGCGGATGAAGAACTCCCCATCGCCAGTGCACGATACCGCACACGAAGCATCCGCCCAGGTTCCGGCGCCGATCACTGGTGAATCGCCGATGCGGCCAGGCCTCTTGCCGGCCAAACCGCCGGTCGAGGTGGCGGCGGCGAGCTGGCCCTGGGCATCCAGCGCGACGGCGCCGACCGTGCCGGCAGCGTGGGCGTCACCGGGCACCGGACCATCAGCGACGCGACGTGCGGCGCCCAGCTCTAGGCAGCGGCGTTCGGCATGCGGTCCCCACATGAACACCGGTCGGACATGCTCAAGCATACGCCGACAACCATCGATCGGATTGAGCAGGCTAGTAACCCCAGCGATGGCCGAGCAGCGCGCCGTCGCGCCGTCCATCAGTGCTGCGTCTAGCTCCAGCGTGCCGGCGCTGGTGCGCACCGCGCCAGTGCCGGCATTGAACAGCGGATCGTCTTCCAGCACTACGACCGCGGCGCACACCGCCGCGCAGGCCGGACCACCGCGCTGCAGCACGGCGGCTCCGGCAGTGCAGGCGGCCTGCAGGCCACGATGCGCCTGCTGCCGAACTTCGGCCGTGGCCTGCCTCCAGAAATCGGGACTGGCTCCGCCGTGGACGAGGATGCGGGTACTGGGCATGCCCGGATGGTGGGCGGATGCCCCGTCCAGGCAATCGCGTCACCAGCGCAGGATCGCCACGCCAAAGCGGTCGAGATGCAGGGTCTGACCGGTGGTCGTGCCACTGAGCAGCTCGGTCTTGCCGGCGGTCACCGCCACCTCGGCTGGCTCCTCGCCGTGATTGATCAGGAACACCAGCTCACGGCCCTGACCGCTGCGCGTCGACACCTCGACGCCGGCCGGCGGCACCACGCGTGCGGTCAGTCCGGCCTTGTTGGCGACGTCGGCGGCGATGGCGGCGTGGACGGAGTCCTCCTTCGGCACCGTACCAAGGTACCACGCCCAGCCAGCCTCGTGATGATGACGGGTGGCTGCCGCGTAGTCGCGGACGTGCCACGGCTGATAGCGGGCCAGCACTTCGGCCCCGTCTGGGATAATCCAGTCGGCGTAGTGCTGGGCCGTCCAGGTCGTCCCAGCCATCGCCTCGCCGGCAACAGCGTAGGTCGCATTGGCGACGATGCTCTCGTACTCCTCAATGCGGATGCCGAACGCTGGAGCGAGCAGGCCGGGTAGGCAGCGTTCGTGGCAGCGGTCGTGCTCGTCCTTGACGCCGGTGCGGGCATCGGCGACCAGGCAGCCACCGGCACGCACGAAGGCGTCGAGCTGGCGTGCCACCGCGTCTGGCAGCACATGCAGCATCGGGGCGATGACCACCGCGTAACCTGTGAGGTCGGCTCCAGACCGCACCACGTCGACGTCATGGCCGAGGGCGCGGAAGGCACTGTACCAGCGCAGGGCGTTGGCGGTGTAATCGGCCTGCGGGAACGACTTCTGGCAACGCACCGCCCACAGCGAGTCGTAATCCCACACCAAGGCGACGCGCGCCGGCGTGGTCGTCCCCTCGATCGCCGTCTCGACTCGCTTGATCGCCGCTGCGTAATCTTTGGCTTCGCGGTAGCGGCGACGCGGTTCGCCATCATGGCCAAGCAAGCCGTGCCAGTACTGCTCGCGGCCGACCGTGCAGGTGCGCCAGCGGAACCAGATGGTCGCATCAGCGCCGTGCGCGACCTGATGCCACGCGATCTTGCCCAACTCGCCCGGTCGTACATTGCGCCCGAACTCGCCCCAACCGGCCGGGCCGGCGGTCTGCTCCATAATCCAGAAGTTCTTTCTCTTGAGCCCGCGCATCAGATCAGCGGCCAGACTGCTGTGCCAGGTCACACAGGGCTGTTCCCATGAACCGGGGTAGTTGTCCCAGCTGACGAAGTCGAGGTCTTTGGCCAGCTCCCAGTAATTCACGTCCTGAAACAGACCCATAAGGTTATGGGTGACGAAGTGGCTAGGGCAGGTTCGCTTGAGGATGCGAATCTGATCGGCCTGGAAACGCACCTGCACATCTGACGTCCAGCGCTGCCAGTCAAGCAGATGACCCGGGTTGTGGCTGGCGTGGCCATCCGGAAACGAGATCTCCTCCCAACTACGATAGAGATGCCCCCAGAAGCGCGTGCCCCAGGCATCGTTGAGCACGTCCAAGGTGCCATGCTTGGCGCGCGCCCATTGGCGGAAGTCGGCCTGGCATGAACCGCACACGCAACTGTTGGTGCCGAATTCGTTGTCGGTCTGCCAACCGACCACGTTGGGGGTGGCGCGGAAGTGCTCCGCCATCGCCGTAGTCACGCGCTCGGACAGCAGCCGGTAGGCCCCCGAGGTGAAGCACTGGTGCTTGCGCACGCCCCACTGGGTGCGACGGCCTGACGGCTCCTGCTGCATGATCTCGGGATACTTCAGCTTCATCCACACCGGCGGGATCGCGGTGGGCGTGCCGAGGATGGCCTTCAGTCCATGGCGGTGCAGCACAGCGAGCGCATCATCAAAGAGACTGAAATCGAAGCGGCCCTCCTCGGGCTCCATGAAGGCCCAGGCGAACTCGGCGACACGGACGATGCTGAAGCCGGCCTCGCGCATCTGCTTCGCGTAGGTTTCCCAACGCTCGCGTGGCCAGTGTTCAGGATAGAAGTCGACGCCGACGTTATGCATGGGATGTCCCGTGAGAGGAAGCTGCCGTGACTGTGCCGATGCTACGGACGCGCAACGCGCCTACCACTCTCTTCCAACTGGTATACCACTGCTGGCATGAGCAGCGCTGTCCACGCCCAGGCCGAGAGCCAGTTGCGACGCCTGGTCGCACGTTCGGCGGGTCGGCGCCTCCCTGGCGAACGCGAGCTTGCAGAGCGTCTGACGATCGGACGGATGCCGCTGCGCACCCTGTTGGCACGACTAGAAGGTGAAGGTTTGCTGCATCGCCGCCATGGCGCTGGCACCTGGGCGGTCGGTGGTCACGCCGCCCGTATCGTCCTGGCCATCGACGCCGCCATCCGCTTGTCTGAAGATCCGTTCTTCGCCCGTCTCGCTGAAGGCTTGTCACGTCGCCTGCAGGAGGCCGGGCGCGAGGTCGTCCAGGTGGCCTGGACGGTCGGTACCGCAGTGCCTACCGGCGACGGCCTGATCGCCCTGGGTCACGCCTGCGGACGACTGCTGATGCGGCTGGGCAAGACCGATCCCCCGGCGGTGGCGTGGTTCTGCGACGGCCGTGGCGGCCCGGGTTCGCGTATCAGCCGCATCCAACTGGACGATGTCGCTGCCGGCCGGGCCGCCGCCGCCTGGCTGCGTGCCCATGGTTGCCGGCGCGTCATCGCGGTCGGCCACCAGCGATTCGCCTCGCCACGCGACCGCCTCGCCGGACTACGGGCTGGCTGCCGCGAGATGCGCCTGTCGTTGCGCATCCTCGATGGCGGCATGAATCTCGCCGATGGCCTGGCGCAGTCGGCCCGCATCCCGCCCACTGCCAACCTCGGCGTGGTCGGCCTCAACGACTGGTGCGCGGCTGGCCTCGCAGCTGGACTACGCGGACGCGATGTGCCGGTGGTCGGGTTTGATGGCCTGCCGGTTGCTGCCGGATTGGGCGTGCACTCCTTCGCCGTTCCGCTGGAGGCGATCGCCACCGATCTGGTCGAAGAGCTCGACCGCCTCGCGGGCAGCCCGGTGGCTCCTGGCCGGATTCTGACGTACGCCCTCGAGGCTCCGTCCGGCTCGGGCGATGGCGCGACTGACACGTCCAGGTAGGATGTCGGCGCATGCGCTTCACCAAGATGCACGGCTGCGGCAACGACTACGTCTACCTGGATGCCTGGGCCGGCGCTCTACCTGCCGATCTCCCCGCTCTCGCCCAGGTGGTCAGTGACCGCCATCGCGGCATCGGCGCCGACGGCCTGATCGTGATCGGGCCCGGCCAGTCCGGCGGCGATGCGCGCATGCGTATGTGGAATGCCGATGGCAGCGAAAGCGAGCTGTGCGGCAACGGCATCCGCTGCGCCGGCAAGCTGGCGTGGGACCATGGGCGCCTGGCCGGCAATCGCAGTCCGCGCATCGAGACCGGCGCTGGACTGCTGCGCGTCGACCTGCGCTTCACCGGCGGTGCCTGCGATGGCGCCAGTGTCTCGATGGGACCTCCGCGCCTGACCCCGGCGACGGTGCCGGTCGCCCTGCCCGGACCGGACCTCGTGCTGCATCTGCATGGTCTGCGCCTGCGCGCCGTCGGCATGGGTAACCCCCATGCCGTTTGCGTCGTTCAGGACCCAGAGGTCTTTCCGGTGTCAGATATTGGTCCGCGCATCGAACACGACCTCCACTTCCCACGCCGCACTAACGTCGAATTCACCGCCCTGCGCGGCACCGAACACGGCCTGCCGGTGATCCGCCAGCGCACCTGGGAACGCGGCAGCGGCATCACTCAGGCCTGTGGCACGGGCGCCTGCGCGGTTACCGTGGCCTACATCCTCGACCGGCTCATCCCCGGCCGTGAAGCTATCGTCCGCCTGGACGGCGGCGACCTACGCATCGCCTGGCCGAGCGACGACGCCGAGGTTCGGATGGAAGGCGAAGCGGTGACCGTGTTCGAGGGCGAGTGGACGTGATGGGCCACGAATCCGGCAACCGTACCACCCGTTCTTGCCAGTTAGGGGTCGGCTACTAGTCTCACACTGCCGCCCAGCCTTCGCTTGGCAGCTAAGGAGATGTAATGCGCCTGTTCAACTATGTGTCTGCCCTTGGCCTGCTCTGCGCGGGACTCGCCGCCGCCGAGACGACTGATGCGTCTCTCCCACCTGTTATTGGCGATCTTCGTATACTGCTTGGCATCACCCCCGCCTACACCGTCACCGAAGAAGCCACCCCGCTGGGGGGCGGCGGCTCGACCACCTATGATTGGCAAGGCACCGACGACTACACCCGTTGCGTTGCGTTCCAGTACGTCAGACCGTTTGGCAAGCAACGCTTGCTGGGCCAGCCGATCGTCGGCCTGGAACTGCAGATCGCCCAGGCGGACCTGAAACCTCAGACTTACGACGTCAACGGAACCACCTTCTCAAACAACCTGAACGAACACATCGGCTACGTGGCAATCACCCCAGCTGCCGTCATCGGCCTGCGTTTTGCCGAGCCCGAGAGCAACGAACTGGGACTGATCGGTGAAGCCCAGTTCATGCTCGGCGTGACCGTGATGTCCGGAAACATCGAGAGCGACTTGGGCACTGACCGCAGCATGGGCTATGGCGTCGATGGCAGCGCCCGCATTATGCTTGGTCTCAAAGAAGCTGGTTGGACCGGCGCCATGGTTGCCGGTGTGCGCACCGGTTATGCCGCCATCAGTTTCGACCAGGGTAATCCGACCTCGGACATGACCCTGGAGAGCACCGGCGCCGAAGTGTTCTTCGTCATCGGTCATTCGTTCTAAGCTGGCTGAACAGCGTCACTATTATCTATTCGCTGCGCCGTCGTCCCAGACGTGTTCGCACTTGTCTAAACCCCTGTTGCTCGCGCACAGGGTTCATACACCAAATAACGAAAGCCTCGGGCCGATCGATTGGATCGTTCCGTGACTAACCAGGAAACTCCACTTCAAGAGAGGTGCATTCGCACCTCCTTGTAGGGTTCGATCGCGGCGGAGTGCGTGGTCGGCATTCGCCGCCGCCGCCGTCGCGCGGCCTGAACAGCCAGCCGGGGCTTGCGATCGGCGTGCCGGCGGCTCCGCTGCTCGGCATGCCCTCGACCATGCCCACTCAAGTTGTGATCTTCGGTGCGTCAGGCGATCTGACCGCGCGCAAGCTGGTGCCCGCCCTGTTTACGGCCTTCCATGAAGGCCATCTGCCACCGACCACGCAGCTCGTTGGCGTGGCACGTCGGCCGTGGGATGACGCTGGCTTCCGCGAGCATCTGCAAGGAACCGTCGGCAAGATCAACGAGCATGCCCGCTGGAGCGAGTTCCTTGGTGGCGTGCGCTACGTGAAGACCAATCTGGATACCGCCGACGATTACCGCGCCCTGACAGCATCTCTGGATGCCGCAGCCGGCCAGCAGGTGAACCGCGTGTTCTATCTGGCAGTGAAGCCGGATCTGTTCCTCCCGTCGGTCGCGCACATGCATGCTGCCGGACTGCTGACCCAAAGCGACACCGGTCCCCGCCGACGCGTCGTGGTCGAAAAGCCGTTTGGCAATGACCTTGGCAGTGCGACGGTGCTGAACCAGAGCCTACTCAAACTGCTCGGCGAGGATCAACTCTACCGCATCGACCACTATCTCGGCAAAGAGACGGTACAGAACACTATCGTCTTCCGTTTCCGCAATGCGCTGTTCGAGCCGCTGTGGAACCAAAAGTACGTCGAGATGGTGCAGATCACGGTGGGCGAGGCGATCGGCATGGAGAACGGCCGTGGCGGCTTCTACGACACTGCCGGGGCCGCCCGCGACATTCTCCAGAACCACCTGCTGCAGGTCCTGGCCCTGGTTGCGATGGAAGCACCCAGCTCGCTGGCCGCCAAGGACATCCGTGACGAGAAGGTGAAGGTGCTGCGTGCCCTGCGTGGCTTCGACGGCCTTGATCCACGCAAGCACATCGTGCGTGGCCAGTACGAGGGCTACCGCGCCGAAACCGGAGTCGACCCCAAGAGCGAGACCGAGACCTACATCGCGGCCCGCACGTTCATTGACAATTGGCGCTGGGGTGGCGTGCCATTCCTGCTGCGCACCGGCAAGCACCTGCCGGCCCGCTTCACCAGCGTAAAGATTCACTTCCGCATGCCGCCGCACACCCTGTTTGGCGGACCGGACGAGTGCCACCTGCGGCCGAATGCGATCACCCTGCGCATCCAGCCCAACGACGGCATCGACTTGGCATTCGACGTCAAGGAACCGGGCCAGGGCCTGGTGATCCAGCCTGCCAAGCTGAACTTCAACTACGCCGAACGCTTCCAGAAGCCGGCGCCAGACGCCTACGAACGCCTGCTCATCGACGTGATCAACGGCGACCAGTCGCTGTTCATCCGCTCCGATGAGATCGAGCAGAGCTGGCGCTGGACTGACAGCCTGCGTGAGTGCATGCGCAACACGCCCTTGTACCTCTACGCCCGCAACTCGTGGGGACCGTTCGCCTCGGACGACCTGTTCGGCGAATGCGAAGGCAAATGGGTGACGGGCTGAGCCGCCGCAGTACCGTTAGACGAACTAAAAGCGGTAACCGAGGACCGCACGGGCGCTGGCGCCCGCGGTCTCGATCGTCGTGTTCAAATGGCCGTCGATATAATTGGTCGTGATATCGGCAGACGTCCGCGTCCATTCGGCCTCCAGGCCGAGCTGCCAACGGCTTTCGAACGTGTAATACCAGCCGCCACGCGCACCAACGATCGTGCCATTGCCCTGGCCCTGCTGAGTGGACTGGTTGCTGGTGAAGATGTTGGCCGGCGAGTCGATAGTGACATAAGCGAGGCCGATCAGCCCCAGCAATTCGAAGTGGGCCCTCTCCGTTATCGCCCAGCCGACGCCCGCGTGCAGCACAGCATCCGCTTCGGTGTAGGTGCTTTCCGGAATCGTCGACAAATCGATCGACACCCCATTGACCGTCTCGCTGTTGATGCCCGCCTCGCCCACGCTGTAGCGGCCCTCAGCGCCGAACAGCAGACCGACAGGTTCCAGCGTGCCGATCGTGCCGCTGACGGTGAAGCCCAGGCCAGCGCGGCCCGCGAAGGTCGTCACGTCGCTGACGGGAGTGGTACTGCCAGTCGCCGTCCACGTGCCGCTGCTCTTGTCCGGCATCGGCGCGACACCCAGACCGAAGCGGAGATCAGCGACCTCGACTGCCGTACACGTGGCGGCAGCGGCAAGCAGGCATACAGACACCGAGATGCAAGACGGCATATGGAGATCCTTCTGGCCAACTTGTATGGAATCGTGGCTATCGGCAAGCCCGCAACCTGCCCGCGGCAGCACTTGCCATGTCCAGGCATCCGACAACCTGTGCCCCCTCAATGACCTGGATCCTCCGCGCTCGCGACCTGCACAAGGCCTATGGTTCCAAGGACATTCTCAACGGGGCCGAACTGGAAGTCGATGAGCGAGACCGCATCGCCGTCATTGGCCGCAATGGGGCGGGAAAATCGACCCTGCTACGCGTCCTGCTCGGCCAGGAGGAGCTTGATGCCGGCAAGGTCACCATCCGCGACGGAGCCCGCATCGCCTGGCTTCGTCAGGACGAGCGTTTCGAGGCCGGCGAGTCCGCACTGACCTACCTGGAACGTGTGACCGAACAGCCCGACTGGGCCTGCGCTCAGCTGGCAGCCGACTTCCACGTCTTCAACGACACCCTGGAGAAGCCGGCCGTGTCCCTGTCGGGTGGTTGGCAGACCCGTCTGCGCCTGTGCGCCATGCTGTTGCGCGAGCCCGATCTACTGGTGCTCGACGAGCCGACCAACTATCTCGACCTGCGCACACTGATGCTGCTCGAACGCTTCCTCGACGGATTTCGTGGCGGCTGGCTGATCGTCTCGCACGACCGCGGCTTCCTGGAACGGACCTGCCCGCAGACCATCGAGGTCTCCGGCGGCCGCATCAGCGCCTTCCCGGGGCGGGTCTCTGCCTGGCTGACTGCGAAATCCGATCGCCGCGCCACCGCCACGGCGATCAACGCCAATCTCTCGGCCAAGAGCCGCCAGCTCGAGGACTTCGTCGCCCGCAACAAGGCCCGCGCCAGCACCGCGACCCGCGCGTCATCGAAGGCGAAGGAGCTGGAGAAGCTGCAGGACCAGTTCATCGACATCCAGGGCGACGATCCCGATCCGCGCATCCGCATCCCCGCCTGCGAAACGCGCAAAGGCTGGGCCCTGCAGTGCGACACTCTGGCAGTCGGCTACGGCGAGTGCACCGTCGCGACGTGCGACCATGTCGATCTCGACCGCGGCTTCCGCAGCGCTGTGCTCGGCGACAACGGCCAGGGCAAGACCACCGTCCTGCGCACGCTGGCCGGTCAGCTGCCGCCGCTCGGCGGAACCTTCCGCTGGGCCATGGGCCTGCGCGTCGGCTTGTATGCCCAGGACGTCTACACCGCGTTCAAGGCTGACATGATCGCCGAGGACCATCTGTTCCGCTGCGCTCGCGAAGCGCCCGGGCAGAACCCGCCGCGTCAGGAAGTGCTCGACCTCGCGGGCGCCTTGCTGTTCGGACCCGACGACCTGAAGAAGCGCGTCGGCGTGCTGTCCGGCGGCGAACGCGCCCGCCTGTGCCTGGGTGGCCTGCTGCTGGGGCGATACGATGTCCTGCTGCTCGACGAGCCGACCAACCATCTCGATGTCGAGACGGTCGAGGCGCTCGCCGAGTCATTGATCGCCTTCCCCGGCACCGTCCTGTTCACCAGCCACGATCGCGCCTTCACCAACAAAGTCGCCAATCGCCTGATCGAGGTCGGGGCCGGCGCTTTCTCGCTGTTCCCGGGCGACTACGCGACCTACTGCGCGCAGCTGGAAGCCGAAAGTGATGGCACACCGCCGCCACCGAAAGCCGAAAAACCAAAGACTCAGACCATTGAAAAGCCGACAGCCAAACCGGCAACCAAGCCGATCGACAAGGCCAAGCAACGTTTAGCCGAACGGCTAGAGAAACGAGTCGCCGAACTGACCGCCGAGCAGGGGCAGCTGGAAGCGCAACTGGGCCAGCGCTACGACGAGACAGCCGGACGTCGACTCGCCGAGGTGATTGCCGAACGCGAACGCACTGAAACGCAATGGCTGGAAGCCCTGGCGTGATCCTAGAGTCGGCCCAGCAGGCCGACGGAGGCAGCTTCCTCCACTTCCGCGACGCCTTGGGCAGACGCTGCGCAGTCTACGCCCGCCTCGCCATACCAAGCGGTGCTGGTCCCTTCGCCGCCGTCATCCACTGTCCCGGTGGCGGGCAAACGATCAACGACGGCGATCTCGCTTTTTGGACCAGCCACGGCTTCGCCTGCGCCTCGTTCGATTGGCAGCATGGTCTCTATGACGGGCACGATCCGGCGCGTAAAAGTCAGTGGCCTCAAGGCGTGGTTGCCCAAGGCGAGGGCTGCCAGAGAACGCATCAGCTGATCCTGCCCTTGGCCGTGCGCGCGGTCAGTGCGGTGATCGACTGGCTGGAACGAGACCAGCGGATCGACCGCAATTGCATCGGCATCACCGGCATTTCGTGGGGCGGCTACCTCACCTGGGTCGCCAACGCGCATGAGCCACGACTGCGTGCGGCCGTGCCGGTCTATGGCTGCGGCGGCGTGCTTGATCGCGGACATCCGTACCTCCCACGCCTACCTGCCCACATTCGCCGCGCCTGGCTGACCGATTGGGAGCCGTCCCGCCTGGCGCAGCGCCAGCGCAGCCCGGTCTGCTTTCTCTCGGGTAGCGATGACTTCTTCGGTTGGCCGCGCCACGGCGACCGGCTACTTGATGCACTCAGCGTTCCCAGTCGGCGCAGCTATGCCGCCAATCTCGATCATGCGGTCGAGCCCAGTCAAAGCGCCCTGGCCGTCGCGTGGATGGACCGCTGGCTGCGCGGCGGACCAGCCCTGCCGCCCGCCCCGCAACCGGGCGATGTGGGCACGACCTGGTGGACCTGCTCGACCGGTGACGACGACCATCACTGCTGGTGGCCCGGACGCGCCCCGGCCTGGGCCACCGCCAGGTTTGTCCAGACGACACACGGGGCGATGATGTTGTCCTCGCCCGTCGAACGCCTGACTCCACGCCGTGGCGGCTCGCCACTGCCTGCAATCTGGCCAGACATCCGCGCCGGCGTGGGCTGGAATTGGGGTTTGTCGACGACGCAGTTGCATGGCAACCACGGGGTCGGCATCAAGCCGCTGCCGGGCGACCCGACCCGCGGCGTGGTCACCGGCAATCGTGAGGGCGAACTCGCCGTCATCCTGCGCATGACCGCAGATCCGCGCTGGAACCGGCCTGGCTTCACCGGCCTGCGTGTCCGCATTGCCGGACTATCCCGGACTCCGCGGCAGCTACACGCCCTATTCCGTCTGGCCGGTCCGGGGCGCCGACGGGAAGTCTGGCTGGCGGTGAACATGGATGCCGCCGGCTGGGTCGACATCGACCGCTTGCCCGATGGCGCAAGCTGGACTGAGGCCACCCGCATCGATTTGTGCGGCATCCCAGGCCGCAGTTTCATTCTCGGTCCGATCGTGGCGACCGGACCCGGGCGTACGCCGCCGGTGGCACGCCGCCGGTCATGATCAGCGGCCCGGAACCGGTCGCACCGCGCTCGGCCAGCCACCCAAGGTGGTGCGGTACGTGCGGCTGAAACGCGCCAGATCGGGGAATCCGAGGGCAGCGGCGACCTCGGTCGGACGCCGCCCGGCAAGCAGCAGACGACGGGCGTGATCCATGCGCCTACGGCGAATCCACGAGGCGGGACCTTCGCCGGTCTCGCTGCGGAAGCCGTGGATCAGGCTGGGCACGCCCAGTCCCAGCGCCCGCGCCGCCTGCGCCAGCCGCCAGGTTTCGGTCGGAGCGCCGTCGACCAGCCGGCCGAGGCGTTCGACCATGGTGCCGCCACCACGCAGGGCGAGCGATGCAACGTGGGCGGCGATGGCGCCAAATCCAGCCAGCACGACCCAGTCCCAGCCCGCAGGCCGCTCGACCGACTGCGCGACGACGGCGTGCATGGCGGCGGCGACGGCAGCCGGTGGTTCCGGATCGAAAAGCGCGCCGCCGGCCAAGGCGAGGTCGAGGTCGAGGCGGCTGAACCATGGACCCTGGCCGGACAACAACAGGCTGCGGTGGGCGCGCGGACCATCGATGGCGCAGGACCAGCGGCCCGCCGCTAGTGCTACTATTCCACCCGCCCGGCAGAGCACCGTGCGTCCGGCCATGGTCAGGGTCTGTTGCCCCGATATGGCAAGCAGGATCATGGACTGACGCGGTTCCTCGGGCATGCGAACGCCTGGCAGCACCGACTCATCGCAGACGACGAGCTGGGTGAGCCCACCGGCCAGGCAGGTGCCAGCGACCGGCGGGAAGGCAACCGAACGGTGTTCGCGCCGTGGAACGCGCATAACGATTATGCTAATACTTAGATTGTAAATGCACCATGTGATCGGTGTCCACCAGCTCACTCTCCGTGTGGTTGCTGTTCTGGCCGCCTTTGCCGTCACCACGATTTCGCTCATACGATCATTCATTCTGCCTATCGATCGTCTGCCCGGTCCGTACACTGGCGGCATGCATTTCGCCCACACCCATGCCGGTGCCAGCCTGGTTCTTCCCACCATCACGGTCGTCCTGGCCGATGCCGCGGGCATCACCACGACGCTGGCCCCGCTTGGCGAACCGCGCCGGCACCAACGCACTGCTCACTGTCCGATCGGAGCCCGCGTTGAGACGACCTGGACCTGGAACCTCGATGGCGGGCACAGCGTATCTTTGGCGATCGGCGCGCTCGCCGACGGTACCACCGCCCGCTTGGCCTTCCGCAACGGCAGACCGACTTCGGTGCGCCTGCGCGAGTTGCGCCTCGCCGGTAGCCTGCGCGTCGAAGGGGATCCGAAAGACTGGCTGCTGACCACCTTCGCCTACTCGCGCCGGGTCGGAACCCTGGCCGAGCAACTGATCTCGTCCAACGAGGACGAGCGCCGGGTATGGGCCGGCTTCGGCCTGCCGGTGCCCTACGACCTGCCGGCGGTCGAGACGGCCGAGGACGGACGCTGGCGCAGCTTCCAGGACTATGCCATCTGCAGCGGAGCGCAGGGCGCGCTGGCCCTCGGCGCGGTGGGCGATCCCGAGGCCACGCTGCGCATTGATGTGCTCGTCGAGGGCGCGCTCAATTCGCTGGTCATCGCCAGCGAGATGAGCGATGTGGAGCTGTCTCTTATACACATCTGACGCTGCCGACGAATAGAGAGGTGTAGATCTCGGTGGTCGCCGTATCA
>ENA-ORBV01012633-ORBV01012633.1-microbial-mat-metagenome-genome-assembly--contig:-NODE-12633-length-12997-cov-3.675077_pt1 | contig 12997 bp, 11 predicted proteins | sample MGYA00237777_ERZ505514 | MGnify/ENA primary metagenome ERZ505514 (study PRJEB26160, sample SAMN06269048) | microbial mat metagenome | isolation source: Oligotrophic lake microbial mat | place...
GCCCCTGACGAACTGGATTTATCCGAAATTTGGTTCCAGGGCATGCGGGCCAGCATCATGGCCATGCCGCAGGTATCGGTGATGCCGGCGAACATCAGGCCAGCCCCAATGAACGCGGCCAAACCAATCCAATACGGATGTACCCAGAATCCAAGTGCCGACCCAATCACCACCAGCGCTCCCGCTGCAATCCGCACCTGGCGTTCCAGCGAAATGGCCTTCTTGCCGCGAACCAGAGGCAGCCCAGCCGTTTCACAGGCGAGAGTGCCCCCTTCGACGTTTACCGCGTTCGTGATTCCTGCTGCCAGCAACTTGTCACACGCTTGTTTGCCACGGCTTCCTGATCGGCAAACGACGTACAGCGGCTGATCCGCATTTCCGTTCCGCTCAGCTTGGAGCGATTGAGGGTTGAGCCGGTCAAGCGGGACATTGCGAGCGAATTCAACGTGTACCTCTCGAAATTCCGCAGGGGTGCGGACGTCGATCAAATCAATCGGCTTGCCGGCCGTCTGCGCGAACTCCAAGGCCGCGCACGCCAGCGACGATTGAAACACGGGGGCCCAGCCCTCGTCGCTGTTCCAACCGCCGTGGTTCTGCGCCATCGAAACGGACATCACCGAGCAAGTAGCGGAACGTGACCGGCTGAACAGCATCTTCGAGACGTTGTCGGAGGGGGTCGTACTCGTGGGCGCCGATGGTGCGTTTCTCGAGTGGAATGATGCGGCGGAGCGGATCCTGGGCCTCACCGAGGCGCAGATGGATGGGCGTGATGCCATCGACTCACGGTGGTGCAGCATCCGTGAGGACGGCGCTCCGCTCGCGGCAGAGGAGCTTCCGGTGATGGTAACTCTCCGTACGGGTGAGCGAAAACGCGATTTTGTCCATGGGATCTCACTGCCCGACGCGACCCGTCTACCAGGCCTTTGATCGCATGATCGCTTCAAAGACCCACACGCCCACCGATATCACCGGCTTCAACACACTCGCCGCCCGGGTGAGGGACTCCATACCTCATTCCCCGATTGATGATTTCATGCTTTTCAACGATCTTGCCGCCGCGGCGGAGGCAATCCAGCCTTTCATCGCCGACTATCGAGCGCGGATTTCCGACAGCCTTGCCGGAGTGAAGGTGCATGTAACGGGCAGCGGTAGTTGCATGTTCATCGCTACATTCGGCGGCGTGCAAGATTCCCACCTTCGCGGCCGATACGCCCGCGCCGCCCAGGAAGCCGCCTGCATCGGCATCTGGACATCACTCATCGGCGGTGGGCCCAGGGCAGGGGCCGCACAACCGACCGCCTAAGCACAAAAATGTTATTGGTCGCCCCCGTTTAGGGTTTGTCAGCAGGAAACTCTTGCCGCGCCCCGCCCCGATTCGCCGCACTTTCCCCGTTCACAAGAAACCCTTTGCCGCCCGTTTTCGTACATTCCCATAGTCGGGTGGCCTCATAACGGCCGTGGCGGTTCTTCTTTTGTCGGCTTCTCTCTCTTCTGAACTCCCAAGCGACGAAACTAATGCGGATGAATCTCTCACAAGGTATCAATATGCGCACGATCTGCACGCCTCACGCTTCGAAACTCAAACGTTCCGTTCGGTCGCGGTCATCGACGCCGCGAATCGCAGCACTGGCCGCGTGTGCGGGGTTTGCCGCCGCGAATGTGGATGCATCCTCGGCGCTCCCAGCGGACAACCGCACCGGCGTCGTGACCGGACGCGAAGGCGTGCTGAATCTGCGCACCGGCGATGTGGACCTTTCCGCCCTCCCCGACCTGCTCGCCCACGACACCTTCCCCGTGGGCACCGCCCGCGCCGTCATCCGTCTGGATGGCCCGCTGACGGCCGCGAGGGAGACGGCCCTGACCGCCGCCGGCCTCACGCTCCGCGGCTATCTCCCGACCAACACCTTTATCGCTGACCTCAACGCCGCCACTCCGCCGACTCCCCCCGCGCTGAAAAACCTCGGCTTCGTCATCAGCGCCCACGAGTATCAAAGAGTATGGAAAATTGACCCAGCCCTGAATCAGCCTGCGCGCGTTTGGCATTCCGATGATCGCCTTCAGCTCGCTGCCGCGGGTCGCCTCGCCGCGAGCATCTGGCTCTTCGAGGGCGCCGATCCCGCCGCGACCCGCGCCGCCCTCCTGGCCATGAACACGGTCGTGATGAGAGAGAGCGAAGAAGTCGGCCCCGGCGTGCGCATCGCCGTTACCCTTTCCGCCGACGCCGCGTCTGCCATCGCCGACCTCGCCGATGTCCAGTTCATCGAGGCTCTCCCCGAGTATGATCTTCGCAGTAACTCGACCATCCGCTGGACCATTCAAAGCGGCGTGGCTTCTCTCACGCCGCTCTACACCCGCGGCCTCACGGGCGCGGGCCAGGTCATCGGCGTCATTGATGGCGGGCTTTCCACGACTCATTGCTCGTTCGTCGATTCAACGAACCCCATCGGCCCCACCCACCGCAAGATTCTGGCATACAACATTCCTGTTTCCTACAACCTCCACGGCACACACGTGGCGTGCACCGCTGCGGGCGATGGCGGCAACAACAGCGATACCCGGGGCGTTGCCTACAACGCAAAGATCGTCTATAACTTCTATCCCGATGTCAACGAGACCAGCAACTACCAACGCTACAACCTTCACAACATGCAGGGCGCTTTCATCCACACCAACAGTTGGGGCACCGACGCGACCCGCGAATACGATGGCGGCTGCCGCGGGATCGACGCCTTCCTTCACGACCACGAGGACAACCTGATCGTCCACGCCGTGAGCGATGGTGGGCTTGTCACCAACCCCGAGAACGCGAAAAACTCTCTCGCGGTCAGCGCCTCGTTGAACGGCACCAGCGCGAACCAATACTGCGATGGCGGCTCCGGCCCCACGCAGGACGGACGCCGCAAGCCCGAAGTGATGGCCCCAGGATGTTCGATCCTCTCCGCGGGCGGCAACGGCGGATGTCTCACCACGGCTCTTTCGGGTACCTCGATGGCGACCCCTGCGGTGGGCGGCCTTGCTATTCTCACCCGCCAGTATTACATCAATGGTTTCTATCCCGGCGGCGCTGCAAACGCCTCCAACTCCTTGATTCCTTCCGGCGCACTGATGAAAGCAACCCTGGTGAACTGCGCCCAGGACATGACCAACGTCAGCGGATACCCAAGCGACCAGGAAGGATGGGGCCGCGTCGTCGCCGACTCGACTCTCTTCTTCACCGGCGATGCCCGCGGCCTGTTTATCCGAGATGTATTGAACACCTCCGCGGCGGCGCTCCACGGCGGAGAAGAATACCAGATCGATGTCTCCGTGGCTTCCCCGACGCTGCCCCTGCGTTTCACGATGGTCTACACCGATGCCCCGGCACAGGTGAACGCGGTGCTCACCCCCGTTAACAACCTCGACCTTGTCGCGACCAGCCCGGATGGCTCGGAATACAAGGGCAATGTCTTCAGCGGCGGCTTTTCAACAACCGGCGGCGCGGCGGATGCGCTTAACAACACCGAACAGGTCCACATTGCCTCGCCGCTGGCCGGCCGCTGGCATGTGCGGATTGTGGGCGCCGCCGTCAACAGCGGCGCGCAGGGGTTCGCGCTTGTCGTGACAGGCGGCGGTGTCGAGCTTGCCCCCTGCATCGGCGACTTCAACATCGATGGCGGCATCGATGGCCAGGATGTCGAAGCGTTCTTCACCGCCTGGACCGCCGGCGACATGCGCGCCGATATCAACGCCGATGGCGGTGTCGATGGCGCCGATGTCGAAACCTTCTTCAGCGCCTGGAGCGGCGGCTGCTGATTGAAGGCGCCTGTGCGTCGCCTGTGCGTCGCCTCACGGCGGCACGAATGAGAGCATTCGGTCTCGCGGGCGGATTGGTCATTACATCGGGCTTCGCAGGCAAGGCACTACTTGGGAGCGCTGGGATTTGCGGGTGCGTCCGGCTTGGGAGGGTCAGAAGGCTTGGGCGCGTCGCCGGGGACATCCGATCCCGATGGCGGCGTAAGAGGCCGGTTGTCGGGGTCGTACAGGGTGATGGTTTTGCCGTTCTTGGTAATGATTTGGATGTTGGTGATCGGAAGGTCGATCGAGCCGTTGGGGCCGGGCGAGGCGCCCGAGTTATTGCTGACCTGCCACCCGACGATGACCTTTTCCTTCTCGAAGGTCATGGGAACTGGAATAATGTTCCCTGAGTTTTGGTAGCGCTGCATCTGCTGGCCCATCTGCATCACCTCGGTAAGGTAGCTCCACATTCCATCGGGCGCGGATTTGTAGGCTCCAAGTTCATCGTGGTACGCCTTGGAAAATGCCTCGAAGTCCGCATCGGTGATCTTCTGCGCGGTCTGACCCACCAGAATCTTCTTCGCCGTCGCGTAGTCACGCGCTTCGATCGCCTTCATCGTCGTATCGGCGGGCTGCACCAGCGCCTGGCCGACCTTGCCCATGAAGGTACTCATGCCAACGGCGATGGAAATCCAGATGACGGTCATGAGGATGCCGATGACAATGCCCGCCGCGGCGAGGCCCTTGCCAGCGACCCGCCCCCCGGAGTTGCTGATGAGAAAGAGTGCTGTGATCCCGAAAATGGCACCAAGAATGCCGAATCCCGGCACGCAGACGATGCCGAAGATCAGCGAAAGGATCGCCAGAACGCTGGTGCGCTGTTCGATGGGCATCTGGTCTTGCTGAAACGTACCGAAGCCTCCGGTTTGCATGGTGGTCATGGCAAGAGCGTATACCTCTTGGGAGGGGAGGAAAATGGCAAATGGCAAAGAAGCGGGGACGGAGCGATTGCAGCCGCAATTGCAATATGGGGATTTCGCCCTTCGGCTGGGGAAGTGATGCCGCGACCCAAGCGCGAGTTCCGCCTGTGCGTGCGTACACGTGGAGGCTGACCGTATGGGGTTGCAAGACTACCATTGCGGTGATGCGTTGGCGTTTCTGGCAATTCTGGACTCAGAGTGAGTATATGGAGGCGGGAGAAGTTGCCCGCCGCGTTCACGGCCAATGGCTGACGGTGGCACTGTCTTCGGAGAAAGACTATCCGCGGATTCCGGTGCGGCCCGTCGAGACGGGGGGGATTGAGGCGATGATGGAAAGGCCGGGGGGGAAGGAACGAGCAGCGCAGTGGTGGGAGGCGGCGTTCAATCGGCTGGATCGGCAGGAGAGTTTGGATGATCGGCTGGGGGATGGTGCTCGCCAGAACGATGGGGAGTTGGCGTGAGTTGATTTGGCGGCGCGCGGGTTGGCGTCGGGGCAGTTCGCGCGGGTATACCGGGACGAAACTTGTGTCGTATGCTTCCATCTTCGTACACCGACCCGCGCGGTGTCAATCAGTACATAACCCTTGCACCCCGAAAGAGGGGGCTGCCTTTCTGCCGATGGAATCCCCAATGACCCAGCCCGCGGCCGAACCTCAATCCTCAGATTTTGTTGAACCAGCCCCCGAATCCGCCGTGAGGGAAATCGTCGGCGAGGCGGAAGCGTCGGAAGCCGCGGCAAAGAATGCCAAGGCTCTGTCAACGCGCGCCACTACGCTCAATCGCAAGTGGATGTGGAAGATGGTGATTATCACGGTCGTTTCGATCGGGATGGGGCTGTTTTTCCTCTATGATGGAACGGTGCGGTATCCCAAGCGGGGGATGGAGGCGGCGGAGTTTCTGGAGTATTCATATCTGGATGTGTTCGATAAGGAGCGGGGCGGCATCGGCGGGTTGAGCGGAATGGATGATCCCGTCAAGGCACTCGCGCAGTTGAACGAGCGCGAGCGCACCACCGGCAAGATCGATACGGCGGATTCGTTGAAGAAGCAATGGCTGGAGAACCTTGATCTCATCAACAGGCTGGGCCCGGACGCGACGAATATCCCGCGGGTCAACTACAAGGATGGCGTGAAGGTCGAGTCTGGGGCGGCCCGGCTGGATGCGCTGCGCAAGGTCTGGACGACAAATAAGGGGGACCAGAAGGCATCCCCCACGCCCCTCTCCGGGTTCGATATTCCATCGCAGTGGGCGGGCATGACGGTCTCGTTGGTCGCGGGGTTCTGGGTGCTGTACGTGCTGATGCGGGCGAAGGCCAAGGTATATCGGTGGGACCCGGCAATCGAGCAACTCACGCTGCCGGGTGGGGAGACGCTTCTTCCCACGGACATCGAAGAGGTGGATAAGCGCAAGTGGGACAAGCTGTATGTGGCGCTGAAGATCAAGGAGGGGCACGCCGCGCTGGGCGGGAAGAGCCTTGAGTTTGATCTGCTGCGGTATGAGCCGCTGGAGGCTTGGATTCTGGCGATGGAAAAGCGAGCGTTTCCGGAGGCGGCGAAGGCGTAGAAGCATCGATTGACAGGATGAACAGGATAAAAGAGGCAATGAACATGCCTTCTTTATTCATCCTGTCGATCCTGTCAATCCATGTTCAACTCGCCGGTCTGTTGACGACCATTACTTCGCGAACAGATCGCGGAGCCATTGTGCTTCTTCTTGAGTCATCGGCTTGTCCGTTCCGGCCTTGACGTTGCACACGGCCTGGCGGGCGTTTCGGAAGCCGGGGATGGTGCTGCAAACGTGCGGGTGCGAGAGAACCCAGCGCGAGGCGACCGAAGAGAGAAAGGCGATGTCTTCTGCCGAGCCCGCGGCGGCGGGGCTGGCGAAGTGTTGGCGAACTTTGGCGAGTTTGTCCCGCACGCTTTGAAGGGTGGCGGGGTTGAAATCCTTGCGGCTGGTGCGATAATCGCCTTCGACGAACTGGGGCGGGTTTTTGGGATCGAACTTGTCGAGGAGGATGCCCTGGTCGAGCGGGCCAAAGGCCACGAACGAGCACTTGTATTGGTCCATGAGCGCCTGGCCGCGGGAGCCTTGGCGGATGAAGTCATCGAAGCGGAGGTTGGCCTTGGTCTGCAGGACATCGGGCTTGACGATCGGAACCGCACGCTCAAAGTCATCATCGGAATAGGCGGATTGGCCTACCGCGCGAACCTTGCCCTCTTTCACGAGGGTCCGCATGACCGCCGCGGCCTCAAGGAGATAGTCGTATTGGTCGGTGTCGTAACCGGGGCCGATGAAGGTGCCGTGGTGAAAGTAGTAGATGTCGATGTAGTCGGTGCGTAGGTTGCGGAGGGACTGCTCGCACTGGTTGCGGATGTGATGGGGGTCAAAGCCGTGAGGGGCTGTGCCCTTTGAGTGGCCGACCTTGGTGGCGATGATCTGGGATTTGCGGTCGATCCCGAGTGTTGTGAGGCACTTGGCGAGAAGGCGCTCAGCACGGCCGTTGCCGTAGTTGTCGGCGTTGTCCCAGTGGTTAACCCCGGCATCGAGTCCGGCGTTGATGCCGGCGGTGACTTCGGTTTCGTTCACTTCGGCCCAGCCGATGGATTGTCCATTGGCGGGGGACCAGTTGGGCCCGCCCATGGTCCAGCAGCCGAAGCCGATCTCGGAGACTTTGATATTGGTGGTGCCGATGGGGCGGTAGTTCATGGGGGGAAAGGTAGTGAGCATGGGGGGAGTGAAGAGTGCGGGAACAAGCGTGAATCGCCCATCCATGCGATGGGAGAATGTTCCCCAAACGGTATACAGTACGGTCTTGGCAATGCCGCGTTCTACCCGCACTGGTGGATGTGGCTCCGGAAACGTGTGTTGCTGTTGCTCAGGTGCGTGGACGGGCGGGTTAATACCAATGAATACCTCGCATCCGAATTCTGATGGTACCGCTGCGGCGATTGAGGTCGCGCGGGAGTTCTTTGCCCTTGCGAAGGAAGAGGATAGCCCCAAGTTCACCAACATGAAGCTCATGAAGCTGCTTTACCGGGTACAGTGCCTGAGCCTCTACGACCGGGGGCAGCCGCTGTTCGCGGATACGGTCAAGGCGTGGGAGGACGGGCCGGTCGTCCCCGCGGTCTTTCATTTAAACAAGGGTGTGAAGGTGATCTCTTATGGCCATGTGTTGCTGGGTCAGCCGTCGGCGGGGTTGTCATCGTCCGACAAGGAACTTATACACGCCGTTTGGACCCGGTACAAGCACTTGACCGGCGATCAGTTGAGCGATGCCACGCATCAGGAGGAGGCGTACCTCATAGCAAGGTCTCGAGCGAACAAGCAGCATCCCAGCCCGATCATCAGAGTCGAGGACATGCGGAGCGAAGTCGAACGGGACCGCGCGGCACAGGCAGCGCTTTTTGACGCTTATGTAGCAGGCACAAAGGCCGGGATGTGAATGGCGTGCATCCGCAGCTCCCAGATTTGGTGGGTTGAACGGGTCCTTAGCCCGCACAATCCAAAGGAAAAAAAGGACCGACGGATGCTGATCATCCTTCCGGTCGAAACCATTCCAAGTGGCACCCGGAGCATTCTGTGGGCGGTGGGAATCACCACAAAGCCATTGCAAAGGCAACTTGAGAATGGATTGGCCGTTCAGCTTCCCGACAAGACGCGATTTCCAGAAACGAAATCCGGCCTGGACGAACCATCGTGGGCGATTGCGGACTGGGTTGTAGAAATGAACCCGTGCCAAACAACCAAGCAGGCTGGCTTCGTAAGCGCGGATTTGGTCATCCATATCCAGCGGTTAATTCGAGAGAACCGCATCAGGCCGGTATCCATGCTGTGCGATCCGGCTTACGGCGATAGTTGCCATTACTGCCGATAGCGAGCGTTTTCATCCGTAAAATCGCCATTTCACGTTGTACGCACCCTACCTGCGCCCCAGCACTCCCTCGACAACGAGTCCGAAGTCGTCATCATCGGCCAGCGCATCAGCGTTGAAGTCTTCGGGTGCATCGAACCATCGGTCGATGTCGGTGGGAGAGACTTTGCCATCGCCGTCAAGGTCAAACCCGCCGATAGAGAGGCGGTAGACAAACGGGGCGATGTTCACGCCGGTGGCAACATTGGTGTTGTCGCACCGCAGGATGGATTCGCCATCGATGATTCGGGGCAAGATGTCGTAGTTATGGAGGTTGGCAAATGAGCCGGCAGAGCCATCGGGGTTGGTCTTGGGTGCGATGAGGACTTGCCGCGGAAAGCCGGGAGGGGCGACGAGAACATCGAACCTGTCGGACACATCGGACGTGTCGGTAGAGCATTCATCGCTCAGGCACAGGCGCATGGCCGCTCCGGCCCGGATGATGAGCGGGCTTGGCTCCTTTGCGAAGACCGGACCATCGAACGCGATGGCGACGACTTCGCGCATGGAGCGGTCGGCGGGCCATGTACGCAGCGCGACGTGGGGGAGGGTGGAGTTTGGCCGCGGGAGGCAGTCGTTGGGGCGGATGTTGAAGCGGACAATGCCGACCGAGCCGGTGCCATAAAGGGTGGAGTCGAAGGGAAAGGTGCCGCGGGTGTAAAAGAGGGGTGAGGAGTTGGGGCCGGTGCCGATGTGGATCTCGCCGTCCGGAGCCCATTCGCCGAACGGGTCGTTGTTGGCGTTGAGAATGACCTGGCCGTTGAGCGCGAGGGCACCGCCGATCCTGATAGTTCCGTGAAGGGAACGACCGACGGAAATGGCGCGGTTGGCCGGGAGCGGCCCGGCGAGGCGGATGAGGCTTGCGTTCGCAATGTCGCCGCCGACTTTGATTGTGTTGTCGAAGCGATCTGCGTAGAGCGAGCCTAGGAAGGTTCCTCCGACATCGAACGACTTGATGTTGACGGGGCCAAAGGTGGCGTAGTGGGAGATGTTCGCCCGGCAATCGCCCGCGACGTGGAAAAAGCCGAAATCTTTGGCCTGGATTGCGACGGTGTTGGCGGCGTCGCCATCGATGTCGCCATCGACGGAGAGGATGTTGATGGTCCCGGTTCGGCTGTGGATGTTGGGCGCGACAAAAGAGTTGGTATCGAGGAGAATGCTCCCCCCGATGGTGATCGAGTTGATGTTGCCTTCGCAGGAGATGACCCCGCGCATGTCGCGACCGATCTTAAAGGAAGTAATCGAGTTGTTGGTGCCGGGCTCGGAAGCGTCGGCACCAACGCCGCCGAAGAGGTCGTTGTGGATGATGATGGGTGCGATGATGGCGCCGGAGGTGTAGAGGACGGTCGATGCCATGTCCCCCTCGGGGCTGCGAAGGTTGTTGCACTGGAGGCGGCCGCGGAAGTCGCCGCCGGAGCAGAAAATGAAGTTCATGTCGCCATCGCCGCCGAAGGCATCGGCGAAAATCTGGGCATTGATCGATGTCGCGGTGATGGCGCCGATGCCGGATTTGGCGGAAATCGAGCCAGCGGCGGGGATGACGATTTCCTGGTCGGCGAGAATGGAGCCGATCGCGCCAGTTCGTGCGACAATTGAAGGGTTGGATCCGTTGAGCGGGATGATGCGGCCCGCTGTGATGAGGCCGATCGCGTAGACCCCTGCACCCCCGCCGATGGCGTCAATGCTCTGCGCAAGTGTGCCCCCGACGTGCAGGCGGTTGACAGTGGCGACCTGCAGAGGCCCTGTAGCGTTGTTCCGGATGGAGCCGGTGAAGTGCAGTCGGCTTTGCAGAGCGGTGTTCGTCTTGATGCCGCCGAAGTTGTTGAACATGGGCGCGAGTGGCGAGCCTGGCGCGGGTGTCGGTCCTTGGCCGAGGATCAGGTCCACCCGCGGGCCTCCCGAGTTGGTCAGCCCGGTGATGACCTGACCTGAAAGGGTGATTTGACCGACGTTCGCCAGTCCGCCCCCGCTGCCGCCCACGCTATAGATATTGACGCGGGCGACCGAGGCTCCGATCAATGGAAGATTGGAGATCGGAACCCCGCTGAAAAAATCGGCAGAGAAAGATGGGCTTTGGGCGTTTGCGGCCCAATACTCGACCCGAACAGTCTGGGCGGAACAGACGGCCCCCGCGGCGAGCGCCATGGCTGCGATAAGTTGAGAACCGCGTCGGGAACAAAGCGAAATGTCAGACATGTCACGACCCCATGAGCGAACTGGCGAGTGAGACGAAGCCCTTCGGGCGGCAGCGCGAACGCGATGCTGATGCTCAGATTAACAAGCAGGGTGAATGAATGCCAGCAATTTTCGCCCAAATGCGATGCATTTGGCGCGTGGCCCGCGAGATGAGGGCTTTCTAGGAAGCGCACGGTCGAACACCCGCTCCAATGGGTAGTATTTTGTACGTGTAGATAAAAGAATCTAGCGCGCCAGCGGCTTGATTGAATTCAAGTGAGAGCGGGGCATGGTGGATCAAAACCGGCCCATCAGGAGCCCGCGGGCGGCTTGATTTTGGCACGTTCTTCCTGTGCTTGCTTCTGGGCGGCGGCATTTTGCAGAACTTCGGGCTCGGCGGTGGCGTCGAGCATATTCGCGTTTGCCGGCGGTGTGGACCCACTGAAGAAGTAGAAGTAGAGGCTCGCGCCGGCGCCCAGGATGGCGACGACGGCAAGGGCGAGCAGGACGTTGTTCTTTGGAGTCCGTTGACCCCCCGGACTCCCCGCTCCGCCGCGCGAGGAGGAAGAGGAACGTGAAGCGCTGGATTTTGAAGAAACGTCGAAAGACTGGCGTGCCATGTTTTTTCCTCGTCGCGTGAATGTGATTGGAAATAAAGGATATGCCCGCCGCGGGGCGAAGGGGAAATCGCCGGCAACTCGTTGAGGCCGAACCGAGCCGGACATTCTGAAGTGCGGGAAAGGCAGCAGAAATATGACCGCGAAGGCGTAAGGGGGCACTTCGGCGGGGAGTTGACGCCGGCGCCGGAATGTGTCGGTCGGTCGCCGAATGCGAAAGATCGGGCGAATCTTTGGCGAGCCGGGCTTTGAGGGTGTGTCCGACTTATAGTGGGGTCGCGTTGGGATGGGTATGGTTGACCGTGGATGGGTTTGGAAGTGCTCGGCAACGGCGGCGGCGCTGGGCGGCATGGGATTGATTTTTCAAGGCAAAAGCAGCCGCGAAGCGGCAGAAACACGGGGAAAGTTCGCGTGTTTGAACCAACGAGTGAACGAGGCCGGAAACTGGCGGGGCTTGCGCAGCAACTTCGGGTGCTGCACAACGAACTGGCGGACCAGACGGGGGACATGCGCGCTGAGCAGCTTCGAGATCGGGTGCAGCGGGAGGTGGGAACGCTTCTGCCCCACGAGCGAGAAGCGTTTTTGACCGAACTCATGGGGCAGTTTCCCACTTGGAACTCCGGCGACAACGGCGGGGGTAAGGATGGCCCGGCCCGCACCGCAGGGGCCGCGCCCGTCGAAATCAAGGACCCCAAGGTGCTGGTTGAAAAACTGATCGCGCTCTCCGCCGGGCTGAGCGCGGGCGAGAAGGCGGGATTGGCGGCGAAACTCGCTGCGGCTGGGTTGGCTCTTCCCCCTCCCCCGGCGGCGGTTGGAGGAGTGCGGGAAGTTCCGGTCGAGAAGATCGTGGAAAAAATCGTGGTGCGGGAGGTTCCAACGCTTGCGGGCCTGCCCGAGGGCGCGATGGCGGAACTGAAAAAGATGCTGGGCGTACCCGTGGAGGGGACCGTGGGTGCGGATCGGGTGGTGGAGTTGTGTACACTGCTGGTCGAGTTTACGATCAAGCTTGAGCCTTGGGCGTGCGCCTATTGGCAGGACATCGGGAAGGAAGCGAAGAATCAGGTGCGGCGGGCGTTGAGCAAGGATCGGCCCAATGAGCGGCAGGGCGTGCTCGCGAAGTACGCGGAAGGCGACCCGGCGGTGACCAAGGACGTGGTGGCGCGGGATATTCTCAAACTCCGGAGCCTGGTGTCGCTGCTTCTCAAGGGGGTACTCGACGCCGGCAAGCAGTTCAGCAAAGACCATATGGCGAGATTCGCCCTGGACGCGGTGCAGGCCGCGGCCGAGAAGGGTACCTTTACGGAGAGTCAGGCGGCGAAGAACTGGAAGCAGTACGTGAAACTGATGGATGGGTTCGACGCCGGGACGATGGAAAAGCGACTCAAGAGCCTCATCGCAAAGGATGTGGATTCGCAGTTGTCGCAGGTGATCAAGTAGCGACCTTCGGACGGTTGTCCGGGGTGTTGTGGGAACTGTCTCTTATACACATCTGACGCTGCCGACGAATAGAGAGGTGTAGATCTCGGTGGTCGCCGTATCAT
>ENA-ORBV01012634-ORBV01012634.1-microbial-mat-metagenome-genome-assembly--contig:-NODE-12634-length-12996-cov-4.908042_pt1 | contig 12996 bp, 7 predicted proteins | sample MGYA00237777_ERZ505514 | MGnify/ENA primary metagenome ERZ505514 (study PRJEB26160, sample SAMN06269048) | microbial mat metagenome | isolation source: Oligotrophic lake microbial mat | place...
GTCGCCGCCGGCGTCGCCAAGGCGCACGCCGACTTGGTGACGATTTCGGGCTGCGAAGGCGGCACCGGCGCCTCGCCGGTGTCGTCGATCAAGCACGCCGGCATCCCGTGGGAACTCGGCCTGGCCGAGACCCACCAGACCCTGGTGCTCAACGACCTGCGCGGCCGCATCAAGATCCAGACCGACGGCCTGCTGCGCACCGGCCGCGATGTCGTCATCGCGGCGATGCTCGGTGCCGAGGAGTTCGGCTTCGCCACCGTCGCCCTGGTGACGGTCGGCTGCATCATGATGCGCAAGTGCCACCTCAACACCTGCCCGGTCGGCATCGCGACCCAGGACGAGACGCTGCGCAAGAAGTTCAACGGCAAGCCCGAGCACGTCGTCAACTTCTTCACCTACGTCGCCGAGGACGTCCGCGAGTGGATGGCGAAACTCGGCGTGCGCCGGCTAGAAGAGCTGGTCGGGCGCACCGACCTGCTCGAAATGAACGAGGCGATCAAGCACTGGAAGTCGAAGGGCCTCGACTACGCCAAGATCCTCGCCAAGCCGCAGGTCGGGCCTGAGATCAAGACCCGCTGCTGCATCAGCCAGGACCACGGCCTGGAGAAGGTGCTCGACCGCACCTTCATCGAACGCGCGCAACCGGCGCTGGAACGGAAAGAGAAGGTCGTCATCGACCTGCCCATCCGCAACAGCGACCGCACCGCCTGCGCCATGCTCTCGGGCCGCATCGCCAAGCTGCACGGCCGCGACGGGCTGCCGGCGGGCACGATCAGCATCAACCTCACTGGCGCAGCCGGGCAGAGCTTCGGCGCCTTCCTCGCGCCCGGCATCAGTCTGACCCTGACCGGCGAGGCCAACGACTACGTCGGCAAAGGCATGGCGGGCGGCCGCATCGTGGTCAGGCCGTACCCCGGCACGACCTACACCTGGTCGGACAACTCGATCGTCGGCAACACCGTGCTCTACGGCGCGACCGCCGGCGAGGCCTACCTCGCCGGTTCGGCGGGCGAACGCTTCGGCGTGCGCAACTCGGGCGCCCACGCGGTGATCGAAGGCGTCGGCGACCATGGCTGCGAGTACATGACCGGCGGCACGGTGGTGGTGCTGGGCAAGACCGGGCGCAACTTCGCCGCCGGCATGTCGGGCGGCATCGCCTACGTCCTCGACGAAGACCGCCAGTTCGCCCATCGCTGCAACGCCGGCATGGTCGATCTCGAACAACTGGTCGAGCCCGACGACATCGCGGCGCTCAAGGAGCGCATCGAGAGCCACGCTGCGCTCACCGGCTCGCCCAAGGCGAAGGCGCTGCTCACCGACTGGAAGGCGAGCACGAAGAAATTCGTCAAGGTCTTCCCGCGCGAGTTCCGCCGGGTGCTGATTGAGCGCAAGGCGAAGGCAGAGAAGGCAGCCAAGGAGACGGCGAAGGTGTAGAGGTGGCGTGGGAGCCGACTCCCACGCACAGACGATTGACCACTGACTTTGAAGGATCGAGACATGGGCGACCCCAACGGATTCATGAAGCACACCCGGCAGGCGCCGAAGTACCTGCCCGTCGACATGCGCCTCGCCAACCACGAGGAGCACATCGAGACCATGCCCGAGGAGTCGGTGCGCACCCAGGCCAGCCGCTGCATGGATTGCGGCGTGCCGTTCTGCATGACCGGTTGCCCGCTCGGCAATCTCATCCCCGAGTGGAACGACCTCATCTACCGCGGGCGTTGGCAGGAAGCGCTGCAGGCGCTGCACGCGACCAACAACTTCCCCGAGTTCACCGGCCGCGTCTGCCCGGCGCCGTGCGAAAACTCGTGCGTGCTCGGCATCAACGAGCCGCCGGTGACGATCAAACTGCACGAAGTGTCGATTGTCGACAAGGGCTTCGCCATGGGCTGGATCAAGCCCGAGGTGCCGCCGGTGCGCAGCGGCAAGAAGGTCGCGGTGATCGGCGGCGGTCCGGCCGGCCTGGCCTGCGCCCAGCAACTGAACCGCGCCGGTCACAGTGTCACCGTGTTCGAGAAGAACGACCGCGCGGGCGGCCTGCTCATGTACGGCATCCCGCACTACAAGCTGCGCAAAGAGAAAGTGCAGCGCCGCATCGACCTGCTCGCCGCCGAGGGCATCGCCTTCCGCTACAGCTGCCAGGTCGGCGTCGACATCACCTGGGAGCAGCTCAAAGGCGGCTATGACGCGGTGGTCATCTCGACCGGCGCCGAGGCCGGCCGCGATCTGCCGGTGCCGGGCCGCGAACTCGATGGCGTCCACTTCGCGATGGAGTTCCTGCCGCAGTCGAACCGCGCCAACTGGGGCGACGCCGACGTCGCCGCGCTGCACGCCAAGAAGCAGATGATTTCGGCCACGGGCAAGAAGGTCATCGTCATCGGCGGCGGCGACACCGGCTCGGACTGCATCGGCACGTCCCTGCGCCAGGGCGCGGCCACGGTCACCAACTTCGAACTGCTGCCCGAGCCCCCCGGCAACCGGCCGGGCAACAACCCCTGGCCGCAATGGGCGCGCATCAAGCGCGTGTCGTCGTCGGTCGAAGAGATGACCGCCAAGGGCGGCGATGTGCACTACAGCTTGGCAACCAAGCGCTTCGAGGGCGAGGGCGGCCAGGTGAAGCGCCTGACCACCGTCCAGCTCGACTGGTCGAAGGGCAAGCCGGAGGAAGTGCCGGGCAGCGAGCGCCACTGGGAATGCGACCTCGTCCTGCTCGCGATGGGTTTCCTCGGCCCGCGCCGCAACGGCCTGCTCGAACAGGTCGGCTGCGCGATGGACGAGCGCGGCAACATCAAGACCGACGCCGAGACGCGCATGTCGTCGATCGACGGCGTATTCGCCGCTGGCGACGCGCGGCGCGGCCAAAGCCTGATCGTGTGGGCGATCAGCGAGGGCCGCGAGGTCGCGCGCTGCGTCGACCAGTATCTGATGAGGCGCGAGTCGCTGCTGCCCCGGGTGCGCATCGAGGCCTTCGCCTACTGAGGTCCTCGGCAAAGGCTGCGCGCGGCTGGTGGTATCAGGGATCGGTTCAGGCGTTGCGCGCCCAGGTCTAGAGACCTAGGGTTCGCCCCATGCCGCCCACCACCCGTCCCAGTTCCGCTGCCGTCGCCGGTCATACGCAGGGACCGGGCCGACGCGATACGGCCACCAGCCTCGCCCAGCACCTCGCGCAGGATCCCCTGTTCCGGGTGCGCACGGTGGATGGGGCGGGATGGATCGACCCCTACACCCTGACGGTGGTGGCCACCCCCGGCGGGTCCCTCGAGCCGGTTCGCGATCACCTCTTGCGCACCCGCCCCTGGACGACGGCTCGGCCACGCAGCCTGCGCGATCTGCTCGTCAGCCGCTGGCTGCATTTCCTGCGCACGCGCATGCGCGAAGAACCACGTCTGCGTCGCTTCGGTCAGGATGGGCGCTGGCTGAACCCATTCTCAGGCACCTGGGTCGATGCCGAGGTGGTCGACCGCCGGGTGACGCTCGAGACCCTCCAGCGCCTGGCCTCGGCACTCGCGGATGACGCGCAGGCGGAATGCGGGCAGATGCTGTCACCGGCCGAACTCGATCGCCTGGTGCTGCGCGCACGCGACCAGGCCGGCACGACCCGTGCCACGTCCAATCCCGCACGCTTCGCCATGCCGGCGGCGCCGGCGCGGGTGCCGCCCATCGCGGCGCCATTGCCCGCCGCCGAGGACCGGCGCATCACCGACCGCATCGTCCGTCCAGCGGGGGCGCCGCCCACTCCTGTCGATCCGCTGCTGAAGGCTCGCCGCGTCGTCGAGCGCATGCTGCCGACGCTACCGCGCATCGACCCGTACCAACTGGCCGTGCACTACGAGCCGCAGGCCGCAATCGGTGGGGATCTCTACGACGTCATCCAGCTCGGTGATGGCCGCCTGCTGCTGGCGGTGGGTGACGTCTCGGGCCACGGCGCCGAAGCCGCGTTGCTGATGAGCTCGACGCTGAAGGCGCTGCGCTTCCTCGCCCACGATGACGATGATCTGGTCGCCCTCGTCGCCCGGCTCAACGAGAACATCGCCGGTGATCTGCCACAGGGGCACTTCATCACCCTGTTCGCGGCGCTGCTCGACCCGCAGACCGGAGCGCTCGAAAGCGTCTGCGCCGGCCATCATTCCGCCTTGCTCGCCAGCACCCGTCGTCGCTCGCTGCTGACCCAGATCGGCCACCACGGGATGGCGCTGGGCATCGAGCGCGGCACGGCGTTCCGCGCCAGCCTGCATCCGCACCGCATCCAGCTCGCGGCCGGCGATACCCTCGTGCAATGCACCGACGGTCTGTTCGAGGCGCGCAACCAGGCGGACGAGGAATTCGGCCTGCTGCGGGCTATCGGTGCCCTGGTACCCAACCTCGAGCAACCGGTCGAGGGCCTGCCGCGGGCCCTGGTCGCGGCGGCCCAGGCCTTCTGCGGTCGCGGCTTCGATGACGATGTCACCGTCCTGGCCCTGCACGTCGCGGGCTGATCCAGTGGAAGTGGAGGATGACGCCGCAGACGGCGACGAGACTGGCTGCATCCGACCGGCAGGGTTTCTTCTCAGCCTCTGAGCCGGGCCTTCCGTTGCTGGGCGTGGCGGGACCATCTGCGCATGGCTGCCACCGTCCTTACCCCTGGCGACCGCCTGCCGCTGACCTGCACCAGGTCGGGCACCTGCTGTCATGGCAAGGTGGTCTGGCTCAACCCGTGGGAACTCGCCTGCCTTGCCCATGCGCGCGGCCTGGGCACGCGGGATTTCCGTGATCGCTTCACCGAGGCGGGAGGCATCCGCCTGCGCTTCGATGGCGCGCCGGGCTGGCGGGGCCTGCCCGCCTGCAGCCAGTACGCCGCCGAGCGTGGTTGCACCGTCCACGGCGGACGGCCGCTGGCCTGCCGGCTCTACCCCCTCGGCCGGGAGCGCCAACGCGACCAGGTCCGCTATGTGCACGAGGGCCGACGATTCCCCTGCCTGGACGGTTGCCCCGAGGTGCGGGACCTGCCCCACCTCAGCGTCGCCGAGTATCTCGCCGGGCAGGACACCGGCGCCGGCGAGGCGACCCAGGACGCCTACCTCGAGGTCATGCAGGATCTCGCCGAAGGCGCCTTCGTCGTGCTGTTCGACTCCGGCCTCGCGGCGAGTGGCGACCGCGAGACCCTGCCCCGTTGGCGGGCCATGGCCGCGCTGGTGCCAGCCGAGCGGGCCCTGGCCATCGGCCCGGAGTGGCTCGACCGCCTGCTGGTGGCGCCGGGCGATCCCGCGGATCCCATCGCCTTCGTCGCCGCCCACCGCGAGGCGCTGCGAGTCGCGGCCCAGACCGCTTTGGCGACGTTGAGCGAGGCGAGGGCACTGCGCGACGGCAGCGCCCTGCTGATGGCGCTCGCCCTGCATCTCGCCACCAGCCTGGGCATGGATGCGCAAGCCCTGGTCGACGGCTTCGTCGCCACGGCGCAGGGGAATGGGGCCGCGGACTGAGATACTGAGAAGAAGCCCAACCGAGGAGGCGGCCAGTATCGTCGAGCGGATGCAAGGCGGCCGGAACGGAACGACGGCAGAGCCGTCGCGGGTAGCAGCGCTACCGCGAGTGGAGGAACTCCAACTCGCTGGAAAGCGAGCGCGCAGACGGCGACGAGACTGGCTGCGATCCGACGGGCGGGGATTCTTCTTAGCCTCTGAGTCTGCCGCGTGACCAGCGCCCAAGGTTGCGCCCCAGGCACCGACCACGTACGACGGGATTGTGATCGGCAAACGACGACAGCGACGCGACGAGCCCGAACCCGTGGTACCGCCGGTGGACGAGCGCGAGCGGCTGCGCCAGCACATCGAACGCGAGGCCGGCTTCCGGGTCACCACGGTCGACGGATTGAATTGGATCTGCCCCTACACGCTGACCGTCGTGCCTGCGCCGTTCGACGTGCTGACCGCCGCCTTGGATTTCCTGATCGAGACGAAGCCATGGGCCACGGCCAAGCCGCGGCCGGTGGCAGACCTGCTCGTCGTACGCTGGACGAGGTTCCTGAACGAACGCTGGGAGTTCGAACCCCGACTCCACCTGCACGGGCCGGATGGTCAGTGGCTGAACCCGTGGACGGGTGGCTTTGTCCCTATCCCCGGCAATCAGGCACGCAGTGAGGTGATCGCGCAGCGGGCGCGCAGCCTGGCCGCCCTGCCGCAGGCGCAACTCGTGACCCTGCTCGATGCACATCAGCTCGAAGCCACCGTGCGCAAGCGCTCTGCCGTGGCCCCACCCCCGATGCCCACTGCGCCCGCGCCCGCGCCCACGACGACACCGCGCTCGGACACCTGGCAGCGACCACCACCGGTGGGCGCGGACTCGCCACCCTCCCAGAAGTCTCCCGCGCTGAGCAGCGGCGTGCGCAGTCCCGCGCCACCAGCGGCGAACGCGGCAACCACCAGCAGCATCAATCGCACGGCGCTCGGCGATGTGACGCGCGCGCGCGCGGTGCTCGACCGCATGCTGCCCAAGCTGCCCGTTCTCCCCGGATACCGCATGGCGGTGCAGTTCGAGCCAGTGCAGGGCATCGGTGGCGACTTCTATGACATCATCCCGATCGCCGGAGGCCGTTGGCTGATCGTGATGGGGGATGTCTCGGGTCACGGCGCCGAAGCGGCGTTGATCGTGACGTCGTGCCTCAAGGCGCTGCGCCTCCTGGCCCCGGGCACGGCGGATCTGGTCAACCTGCTGGTGAAACTCAACGACACCATGCGGCCCGACCTGCCAAGCGGCCACTTCATCACCATGTGGGCCGGGATCCTCGACCCGGCCAGCCGCCTGCTCACCCATGTCTGCGCCGGTCACCATCCCGCGCTGCTGCTCAGCCTGCGCCGCACCGCGACCCTCCAGCAGGTGGGCAAGGCCGGCACTGCCCTGGGTGTGGTCGGCGGCGCCACCCTGCGCGCCCGTCTGACAGAGGGCCAGACCCAACTCGAGCCCGGCGATCTGCTCGTGCAGTTCACCGATGGCCTGTTCGAGGTGAACAGTCCCAACGGCATCGAGTTCGGCCACCTGCGCCTCATGGGCAGCTGCGTCGCCAATCTCGAGCACCCGCCCGAGGTGATGGCCTCACGCCTGGTCAAGGAAGTGAAGAAGTTCACCGCCGGCGGGCTCGATGATGACCTGACTCTGCTGGTGCTTGGCGTCGACCTCTAGGGTACTGCGTCAGCTATCCTGGCGCCTAAGCTTTGCCGCGCCGGCCATCTGCGGCGTTGCCCTTCTACCTGAAGGGAGCGGTGCTACTCCGGCGTTCGGGCGCCTTGCCTATGACCGACGGGGCCGGCGCTTTTGCGGCGGGATATCTGACACACTCCTCGAGCACCACGTTTTGACGTGGCTTGCGCTTTCCATTCCGGGGGCGGTGGCGGCACCACCTCGCGAACGCTTCACGGCGCGGCTGACAAACTAGGGCCTCGGCCGCCAGCGGGCCGCCAGCTCAGAGGCTGGGCACGAATCCAACCGAGGTATCGTCGGGTGGCTCCAAAGAGGTCGAACGGAGCGGTAGCAGAGCTACCGCGAGCGGGAGGACGACCGCTCGCTGGAAAGCGAGCGCGTAGACGCCGACGATGCCGGCCGGCACCGACGGGCAGGATCCGTGCCCAGCCTCTCACGCCTTCCCTTGTCGCCAACTCCCCTAGGCTTCCGCCCGGCCTGGTTGGCCGCGGCCGGCAGCAGACCCGCTTCCCGGTTGTCAGCCCACGTGGGCACGGTCCCCCTTCGTCCGTCAGGTCCGCCCGAACATGCCGCATCCGCAGTCGCTCATCCGCAATTTCTGCATCATCGCCCACATCGATCACGGCAAGTCGACGCTGGCCGAACGCCTGCTGCAGGCCACCGGCGCGATGAAGGAGCGCGAGGACAAGGAACTGACCGTCCTCGACGGCATGGATCTCGAACGCGAGCGCGGCATCACCATCAAGGCCAAGTCGGTCTGCCTCTGGCACACCCACAGCGACGGCAAGAAGTACCAGCTCAACCTCATCGATACGCCGGGCCACGTCGACTTCACCTATGAGGTCACCCGCTCGCTGCAGGCGTGCGAGGGCGCGCTGCTGGTGGTCGACGCGGTGCAGGGCGTGCAGGCGCAGACGGTGGCCAACTATCTGCTCGCGCTCGAGCAGAAGCTCGACGTGATCCCGGTGATCAACAAGATCGATCTGCCCTCGGCGCGGGTCAACGAGGTCGAGAACGAGATCGAGGAATCGTTAGCGCTCGACGCGCTGAACTCGATCAAGGCCTCGGCCAAGCAGGGCGTCGGCATCCAGGACATCCTCAGCGCCATTGTCGAGCGGGTGAAACCGCCGCTCGGCAACATCGATGCGCCGGTGCAGGCCCTCATCTTCGATGCCATCTACGACGACTACCGCGGCATCATCCTCTACATCCGGGTCAAGAACGGCATCCTGCGCAAGGGCGACAAGATCCGCCTGATCCGCTCCGAGAAGACCTACGACGTCAGCGACATCGGCCGCCTGCGCCCGAAGATGGAGACCTCGGCTGACGGCCTCGCCTGCGGCGAGGTGGGCTACATCTGCGCGGCGATCAAGGCGCTCGCCGACGTCAAGGTCGGCGACACCATCACCTTGGAACTGGCGCAGGGCCAGCCGCTCACGGGTTTCCGCGAGATGAAGCCGATGGTCTATTGTGGCCTGTATCCGTCGGGCGAGACCACCTACGACCAACTCCGAGAAGCAGTCGAGAAGCTGTCGCTCAACGACGCCTCGTTCAAGTGGGCGCCCGAATCGGGCGGCGCGCTCGGCCACGGCTTCCGCTGCGGCTTCCTCGGCATGCTGCACATGGAGATCTGCCAGGAGCGCCTCGAGCGCGAGCACGATCTCGACATGGTGCAGACCGCGCCGACTGTGACCTACATCGTCCATCGCAAGGACGGCGGCAAGGTCGAGATCACCACCCCCGGCGAACTGCCCAAGGACGGCCACAACGGCATCGAAGAGCCGATCGTCCGCATCCACTTCATGGTGCCGGCCGAGAAGGTCGGCGTGGTCATGACCCTGGCCAGCGAACGTCGCGGCGAGTTCGAGAAGCAGGACTACCTCGGCACCGCGCGCTGCGTGCTCGCCTACACCATGCCACTCGGCGAGGTCATCTACGACCTCTTCGACAAGCTCAAGTCGGTGACCCAGGGTTACGGCACCATGGACTTCGACGTGGTCGGCTTCCGCGAGGCGGAACTGGTCAAGGTCGACATCCTCGTCCACAACAACCCGTGCGACGCCCTCGCCTTCATCTGCCATCGCAACGACGCCGAGTACCGCGGCCGCGCGATCATCAAGTCGCTTAAGGAGGAGATCCCCAAGCACCTCTTCGAGGTCGCGCTGCAAGCCGCGATCGGCGGCAAGGTGGTCGCGCGCGAGACGATCAAGTCGGTGGGCAAGAACGTCACCGCCAAGTGCTACGGCGGCGACGTCTCGCGCAAACGCAAGCTGCTCGAGAAGCAGAAAGAGGGCAAGAAGCGCATGAAGATGGTCGGCTCGGTCGAAGTGCCGCAGGCCGCCTTCATGGCCGTGCTCAAGTCGCGCTCGGGCGACGCGGAGTAGCCGGACCACGCTCTACCGGTTCATCCGCCAGCTCATTGTCGCTAGACAGCCCAGTGGGACGACTTCGTGTGCGAGCAACCCGGTGTCACCGATCTCGACCGCTTCGTCGCCTGGAAGCCAAGCGCGCCAGGCCAAGGCCATTCGTTGGGCTGAGTGGCTCGATATTGCCCTGCGTCGCTGTCGTGACTGGGGAAAGAAATGTCTGTCCTGGCTCGACAGTCTGGGGAAGCCCGCTGAGGCGGGCTTCCTTTTCCGGGCCGAGTACAACTCAGCGCTTCCAGGCGGCCCTTATCCGAGGGCCATTGGCCATGCACTGCGAACCAGCGCCAAGCGACGGTGCAACCGCAACGCCCCAGCGCCGTGCGCTCGACAAGTGGAGCGATCGCTGGCCCACTATGACCGGGCCTACGGGTCGGCGGAATGCCACGTGCATCCGACCAAATTCAGTAACATCGCAATATAGTCTTGACCATTTTACGATGTATACGATCTTGGCCATATGCCGACGGTCCCCCGCCTCTACGACTCGATCCTGCAAGAGCACCTGACGACCAACCGCCAGATGGCCTTCGTGTGCGGGCCGCGCCAGGTTGGCAAGACCACGACCTGCCGCAGCCGGTCCACCGCCTACCTCAACTGGGACAGCACGGACGATCGCGAGATCATCCTTGGCGGCCCCGACCGGCTGGGCGACTGGCTGGGCCTCGACCGTTTGCACGCGCAGCCGCCTGTGGCGCTCTTCGATGAACTCCACAAGCACCCGCGCTGGAAGCAGCTGCTCAAGGGCTTCTTCGACCATCATGCCGACCAGGTCCGCATCATCGTCACCGGATCGAGCCGTCTTGACACCTACCGTCGGGTCGGGGATAGCCTCATGGGGCGCTACTTCCTCTATCACATGCATCCGTTCTCGGTGGCCGAGACCATCACCACCGCCTTGCCGGATGCCAAGGCCATCGTGCGACCGCCAAGCCAACCCGCCGCGGATGCCTTTGCCGCGCTCTGGCTGCATGGCGGATATCCCGAGCCCTTCCTCCGCCGCGATGCGCGTTTCACGCGGCGCTGGCAGACCCTGCGTACCCAGCAGGTCCTCCGCGAAGACGTGCGTGACCAGACCCAGATCCAGCAGCTCGATCAGCTCGCGGTGCTGGTCAAGCTGCTCGGCGTGCGCTCGGGACACCAGATCGTCTACAGCAACCTGGCCAAGGACATCCAGGTCGGTGTCGAGACGGTCAAGCGCTGGTGCGAGGCGCTCAGCAATCTGCACCATGGCTTCCTGCTCAAGCCATGGTTCACCAACGTCTCGCGCAGTCTGCGCAAGGAGCCCAAGTGGATCCTGCGTGATTGGGCCGAGATCGACGATGTCGGCGACCGCGCCGAGACCTTCGTCGCCTGCCACCTGCTCAAGGCCATCGAGGGCTGGAACGATCTTGGATACGGAAAGTTCCACCTCGGCTACCTTCGCGATAAGGAGAAGCGCGAGGTCGACTTCATCGTCGTCCGCGACGGCAAGCCGTGGTTCCTCGCCGAGGTCAAGCACGCACAAACCACGATCAGCGATGCCCTGCGATACTTCCAAGACCAGACCAAGGCCCCATTCGCCTTTCAGGTCGTGATCGAGGCGGAGTACATCAATGCCGACTGCTTTGCCAAGCCGCGCGGCCCACTCGTCGTGCCAGCGAAGACCCTGCTGTCGCAACTGCTGTAGTGCCCTGGCACCAACCGCAGGTACATCGTGACGCACAACTTGAAAGGCTCTTGATATCGTCTTTGTGCGGACTTCATGCGGCAATGGCAAGCATTGGCAACACGGTTTGGACAGCATGGACAGCGTGGACATGCACCCGAGCGTTCTGTCTCTTTGATTCATCTGCAACGATCTGCGACTGAAGCGCACCGCATCGAATGCAGTCAGTCCGAAATCGTAGCAGATGAGTTAAGAAAGCCAATCGAGCGAGTGCCTGTCCACCGCGGCGCGGCGCCGCCGCGCCACACGCCGCCGGTGGCTGCGTCTGAGATCATCGAACCGGGTGCGGAAATCGGCAGGACGGAAGGGACCATCGTCATGCGCTCATGCCTCGCGGGGCGGCTCGTCGACTGGGAAAGACGGTCCGCGTGATTTTTCGGTGATTTCAGCGGTTTTTACATTTTCACACCAAACGCGGATGTTCATTCCTCCAACAAACGAGGTTACTACTGCATTGCATCCCATGTAGAGGTTTGAAATGATATCGATCTAAGTTTGTTGTCATTGTCCAAAGCAATAACCGCAGTTACCTGCTCCCCTGAAGCAGAGTATCTCCTAAACCGATCATACCCACGCCATACATAATATAATCGATCACGTTTCTCCTCCCAGGGCTCGCCAAAACTTCGCTTAATTTCATAAACATCGGATCCGTCTGGAATTGTAAGTATTGTATTGATGAAATCTACTCTTGAAACAAGATTGCGGTCCCGCTGGGATGAATACCTTGCGAAGACCATCAATAGAATTATAAGAAATAAAGAAAATATCGAGAAGAAAATTGGCCTGGCAGTGGCTGGTTGCGAGAAAGTTATGTAGCAAAGAACTGCAATTAGCGGCAGGGTATATATAAATGAAACGAAAATATGACCGCCGCGACCCATTCTAAATTCGAAATAGCACAGCAAATCAGGACGCAAGATCCTATCTTCGAGAAAAATGAATGACATTGCTATTATTATTCCAAAAACTGCTATCCCGGCTATCCTCATGAGTAATCCCATGCGGCTTTCCTCAATAGGAACCAGCGCAAGGCCAGTCGGGTATATTTAGAGATCTGATTCCGGCGTCCGCAAAAGCGATTGCGGACGCAAGATCCCCTGCATTTGTTGGATATGTTCCACCGACATGGTGATCCTGTAATCCCCCAATGTCATGCTGGAGGGCGCTTAGCTTTTCTATAATTTTTGTTTTGAGCCCCCTCGCTCGCATTTGACAAAGTGCCGCGCTCTGGGTTGCAGCCGTGGTAATTGCACCACCAAGCCAACTCCATTCGTAACAACAGGTTTTTGAAGCGCTCATAGCATTAGCGAGCTTTTCTGCTACTTCATTGTACTGGCGCCTATGTGCTGCCTCATGGACATCCATTAGCGCCTGCTGTTCCTGATCCATAGGGAAAGTGGCTGTTTGTACCCCAATATTAGGCCCGAACGAATCTGCGCCAGCTTTTAAATCTTTCACATCAAAGGTGCAACAACAAGGTGCGGAACTATTCCAAGTTCCGCTAACGGTAACGTCACGATAGGCCGAACCAGTAGTCCACCCCACCCACGTCCAGCCAGGCTTTTTTGCATCATGTGAAGTTTGATCTAAATGCGTCATCCCCCCGTCATGAAATGGCAAATAATTGACATTATGCCCACTGGGGTCATTCCAGTTAGGAGCAAAGTATGCGCGGTATAGGCTATAGCC
>ENA-ORBV01012635-ORBV01012635.1-microbial-mat-metagenome-genome-assembly--contig:-NODE-12635-length-12996-cov-4.716464_pt1 | contig 12996 bp, 12 predicted proteins | sample MGYA00237777_ERZ505514 | MGnify/ENA primary metagenome ERZ505514 (study PRJEB26160, sample SAMN06269048) | microbial mat metagenome | isolation source: Oligotrophic lake microbial mat | place...
TTTTTTTTGCAAGCAGAAGACGGCATACGAGATTCGCCTTAGTCTCGTGGGCTCGGAGATGTGTATAAGAGACAGGACTTATGTCGATCGACATGAACAAGCTGCTGGAGATCTGCCTGCAGCAGAACGCCTCCGACATCCACATCACCGTGGGCCGCCCGCCGAGCTTCCGCATCTCGGGCTCGGTCAAGAGCCTGAACGTGCCGGCGCTGACCGCCGACGATACCGCGGTGCTGATGAAGCAGATCACGCCCGAGCGTGGTCAGCAGGAGATCGCCGAGATCGGCTCGACTGACTTCGCCATCGGCTTCTTGGACAAGGCGCGCTTCCGCGTCAACGTCTTCAAGCAGAAGGGCCGGCTGGCGATGGTCCTGCGCCTGATCCCGTCGAAGATCCTGACCTTCGAACAGATCGGCTTGCCGCCTCACATCAAAGACCTCTGCACGCGGCCGCGCGGCCTGATCCTGGTCACCGGGCCGACCGGCTCGGGCAAATCGACCACCCTGGCGACGATGGTCGACTTCATCAACAGCGAGGAAGAGGGGCACATCATCACCCTCGAGGACCCGATCGAGTTCTACCACCAGCACAAGAAGTGCGTGGTCAACCAGCGCGAGATCCATGTCGACTGCCCGAGTTTCTCCGAAGGCCTGCGCCGTTCCCTGCGCGAGGACCCCGACGTCATCCTGGTCGGTGAAATGCGCGACCCCGAGACCACCGCTGCCGCGATCAGCGCGGCCGAGACCGGTCACCTCGTGTTCGGCACATTGCACACCACCGGCGCCGGCCGCACCGTGGATCGCATCATCGACCAGTTCCCGACCCAGCAGCAAGAGATGGTGCGCACCCAGCTCGCCGGCAATCTGATCGCGGTCATCTCGCAGGCGCTGGTGCCGAAGAAGGAAGGCAAGGGCCGCGCCGCCGCCTTCGAGATCATGATTATGAACCCGGCGATCTCGAATCTGATCCGCGAGAACAAGAGCTTCCGCATCGATTCCACTATCCAGACCAGCGCCAACCAGGGCATGATCCTGCTCGATGACTGGCTCTACAAGCAGTACATGTCGGGCATCATCGACTTCGCCAACATGATGAGTTACGCCAAGGACCAGGGCTACCTGCAGCGCAAGGTGCAAGAGGCCGGCGGCGGCCCGGCTGCCGCCGCCGGTTGATCTCGTGTTCCCGACCTCTCCCGTCCGACTGGTAAGGAACCCGACGTGCCCGTCATGAAATCAGCTAGCATCGATCCCAAGACCCTGCTCAAGAAACTCTTCGAGATGGAGGAGGTCGACAAAGATGTCGCGCAGGGCATCTATGCGAAGCATCGCAAGCAGGGGGTCGAGATCGTCCAGGCCTGCATCGACGGCGGCGTGCGCGAAGACGCTGTGCTGTACGCCATCGCCACCATGCTCGGCCTTGAGATGGTGCAGCTCGACGGCATCGACCTGCCCAAGGGACTGATCGACAAGGTGCCGCAGAACGTCGCCAGCTCCTACCGCATCATTCCGGTCGAGATGAAGGACGACGTGCTGGTCATCGCCACCGCCGATCCCGACAACCTCGCCGCGCTTGACGACCTCAAATTCATGCTCGGCGTGCGCCAGTTGCGCCCGGCGTTGACCTCCGAACACGCCATCGATGCGGCGCTGACCAAATATTATCCCGAGAAGGGCGACAACGAAGCGGCGATCCGCGACGCCTTGATGAAGAACTACAACGAGGACGCCGCAGTCGACCCCATGGGCGGGTCGATGGAGGTCTTCGACATCGGCCAACTGTCCGGACTGGATCTCGGCGCGGATGTCGGCGCGGCCGCCGAGTCGGCGCCGGTGCGCAAGCTGCTCAACCTGATCCTGCTCACGGCGGTCAAGGCCCAGGCCTCCGACATCCATTTCGAACCATTCGAGGCCACCTTCCAGGTCCGCAACCGCATCGACGGCGTACTGTACGAGATGCTGCCGGTGCCCAAGACCCTGGCCGCGCCGCTGGTCGCGCGCATCAAGGTCATGTCGCACCTCGACATCGCCGAGCGGCGCATGCCGCAGGACGGCAAGATTTCGGTGCGCATCGGCGATCGCGAGGTCGACCTGCGCGTCAGTACCCTGCCGACCATGTTCGGCGAGTCGGTCGTGATCCGCATCCTCGATCGCAACGTGGTCAACCTCGACCTCGACAAGATCGGCTTCCCCGACGACCTGCTGACCGAATTCAAACAGATCATCCAGATGCCCAATGGCATCGTCGTGGTGACCGGTCCCACCGGCTCGGGCAAGACGACCACCCTCTATTCGGCGCTCAGTTCGGTGAACGATGACTCGGTCAAGATCATCACCACCGAAGACCCGGTCGAGTACGAGATCAACGGCCTGATCCAGGTCCCGATCGACGATGAACTCGGCAAGACCTTCGCGATGTGCCTGCGCTCGATCCTGCGCCAGGATCCGGACATCCTGCTGGTCGGCGAGGTGCGTGACGCCGAGACCGCGCAGATCGCCATCCAGGCGTCGCTCACCGGCCACCTCGTCTTTACCACCTTGCACACCAACGATGCGCCGACCGCGGTCACCCGTCTGATCGACATGGGCATCGAGCCGTTCCTGCTTGCGGCGACGCTCGAGACCATCCTCGCCCAACGCCTCGTCCGCACCATCTGCATCAAATGCAAGACGCCGTACGAGCCGAACGAGGAAGAGCTGATCACGCTCGGCATCAAGAATCGCGACCTCGCCCATCAGCGTTTCTACTACGGCAAGGGCTGTGACCACTGCAAGAACACGGGTTACAAGGGACGTACGGCCATCTTCGAGCTGATGACGGTGACCGACACCATCCGCGAGTTGATCCTGGGCAAGGCCTCCTCCAATCAGGTCCGCATCGTCGCCCAGCGCAGCGGCATGCGCACCTTGCGCGATTCCGGCATCCAGAAGATCTTCGCCGGACTGACCACCATCGAAGAGGTGGTGCGCGAGACGATGGCGGCTGAGGAATGACGCGGGCGCAGTGTTCGCCGCCTTGTCAGGTTCCGGTTCCAGCCCCGTCCTCTCACTGATACGCCGCCTACGACGGATGGCCTAAGGCCCCTGTTTTCCACCTTCCGACCCAGCCCACCGCGCTACCGTCAGGCCAGATGCGGCCCGTGCATGGGCCACCGAGGAGCCGCCATGGCTGTATTTGCGTTCAAGGCCCACGACAAGCGTACCAACAAGGAGATCTCGGACTCGATCGAGGCCAGCTCTGAAATGGAGGCGATCGCCACCATCAAGAAGAAGGGATTCCTACCCATCGAGGTTCGCGAGGTCCGGGCCAAGAGCGGCAAAGCGGCAGCTGCCGGATCGAAGTCCCCGGGCATTGGCGGCGGACTTTTCGGCGGCGTGAAGATCAAGCAGATCACGGTCTTCACCCGCCAGCTGTCGACCCTGCAGGACGCCGGCCTGCCGATCGTGCAGTCGATGCAGATCCTGACCGACATGCAGCGTCCGGGCACCTTCAGGAACGCGCTCGGCAAGGTCACGGAAGAGATCCAGAGCGGTACCATGCTCTCGGACGCGATGAGCCGCTATCCGCGCATCTGGGACCGGCTGTACACCAACCTGGTGAAGGCCGGCGAGGCGGCAGGTGCGCTCGATGTCATCCTGCGCCGCCTGGCCGAATTCATGGAGAAGGCGCAGACCCTGAAGAAGAAGGTCATCGGCGCGATGATCTACCCGATCGCGGTGCTCAGCATCGCGACCATCATTCTCGCCTTCATCATGATCATGATCGTGCCCAAGTTTAAGCAGATCTTCGTCGATCTCGGCATCGCGCTGCCCGGTCTCACCGAGGCGCTGATCGGCTTCAGCAGCTTCATGGGCAGCTACTGGTGGCTGATGCTGCTGGCGCTGATCGGCGCCATCTTCGGTCTGAAGATGTTCGCCCGCACCGAGAAGGGTGCCGCCATCCTCGATCGCATCGTCCTGCGTATCCCGGTGCTGGGCATGATCATCAAGAAGGGCTCCGTCGCGCGCTTCACCCGCACCCTCGGCACCCTGGTCACCTCGGGGGTGGGCTTCCTTGATGCGCTCGACATCACCAAGTCGGCGACCCCGAACGTGGTCGTGCGCAACGCCATCCAGGCGGTGCGCGACTCGGTCAAGGAAGGCGAAACCGTCAACGAGCCACTGCGCCGCAGTGGCGTCTTCGACGACATGGTCGTCAACATGATCAAGGTCGGTGAAGAGACCGGCGAGCTCGACAAGATGCTGATCAAGATCGCCGACACCTACGACGAAGAGGTCGATTCGGCAGTCGGCGCGATGATGAGTCTGCTCGAACCGATGCTGATCATCTTCATGGGTGGCGCGGTTGGATTCATCGTCATCGCGCTGTTCCTGCCGCTGATCAAGATCATCGAGGGCATGTCCAATCAGACGTAGCTGGCTGGGGATCTGGGCACCCGCCCCGCGGACGCGGGGCGCTGCGCTGCTTGGGATCGGGCCACTCGCCCCGCAGACGCGGGGCGCTGCGCTGCTTGGGATCGGGCCACTCGCCCCGCAGACGCGGGGCGACCACCGCTGGGCGGTGGCGCGCGCCTGCGGCGCTTAGTGTCCCTTTTAGACGGGGGGACCTTCCGGTCCCCCCGCGACGTTCCGGGCTGCGCCCTCCACTCCCCCCTTGGCGCGATCAGCGGTGTCCTGCTTGGGATCGGGCCACTCGCCCCGCAGACGCGGGGCGACCACCGCTGCGCGGTGGCGCTTGGTGTCCCTTTTAGACGGGGGGGGGCCTTCCGGTCCCCCCGCGACGTTCCGGGCTGCGCCCTCCACTCCCCCCTTGGCGCGATCAGCGATCTGCGGTCGGTACCGCGCGCTGTTGGCGCGCTGGCAGCATGCCGCCAAGAGTGGGCTACGCTGCGTGCGCCCGGTTCCAGGCCACGCAGTCGGCGTAGCGCACCAGGGTGCCGCCGAACAGGTCGAGGGCGCTGCCATAGGTGAGGTCGACGCGGCCAGCGCTCAGGCGTTCGACGTGCGCCAGGTCGGCGATGTCCTTGGCGCCGCCGGCGTAGGTGCAGGGGATCGGCGACCAGCGGCCGAGCGCGGCGACGAGGTCCGCGTCGATGCCGCGGCAGAGCCCTTCGACGTCGGCGGCGTGGATGAGGAATTCGCTGCACTGCGTCGCGACGCGGGCGAGGAAGGCTTCGTCGAGCGCAACGTCGGTCACCGTCTGCCAGCGATCGATGGCGACCACCCAGCGGTCGTCGCGTCGGCGGCAGCTGAGGTCGACCACCAGGCGTTCGCGGCCGACCGCTTGCGCCAGGGTCGCCAGGCGTTCGTCGCTGAAGCGGGCGGCGGGGAACAACCAGCTGGTGACGATGACCTTCTCGGCGCCGGCGGCGATCCAGCTGGCGGCATTGCCGAGGTCGATCCCGCCACCCACGTGCAGACCATCCGGCCAGGCAGCAAGGGCGGCACGGGCCGCGGCATCGTTGCCGGGCCCGAGCTTGATCACATGGCCGCCACGCAGGGCGTCGGCCCGGTAGCGGCCGGCGAACCAGGCGGCCCCCTGGTCGGCAACGAAGTTGGTGCGCAGGCCGGCGCCGCTATCGTCGAGGGTGCCGCCGACGATCTGCTTCACCCGGCCATCGTGCAGGTCGATGCAGGGTCGAAACAGGGTCATGGCCGCGGACGCTAGCCGACTGCGCGTCATGCGCCACTGGCCAGCCTGGTCGGGTTTCGCGATTGTGCCGCTGCGCAACCGCACAACCATTCCCGCTCCACCACCCGGCGCCGCGCGCGCGAGGATCCTCATGCACCTGTCCCGCCTCCTGCTCGCCGGCGTCGCCGGTTGCATCCTTTGCCCGGCGATCGCCGCCGACGACGGCGCTGTGCCGGCGAACACCACGCTGGGTGGCGCGGCCGCTTCCCCCGATGCCGAGCTGCGCCAGCAGGCCAGCTACATCATCGGCACCGACATCGCCCAGAAGGTCGGCGGCTACATCGAGCAGATGAGCCTCGACAAGGAGCAGGTGCTCAAGGGCCTCGGCGATGTGCTCGGTGGCAAGCCATCGGCCATCGCCCCCGAGGCGATGGAGGCGATCATGCAGCGTTTCCAGGCGCAGCAGAAGCAGGCCGAGGCAGCCAAGGCCGCACAGGAGGTGGCCGAGGCCCCCATGCGCAAGGAGAAGAACGTCGCCTGGCTCGCCGAGAACGGCAAGCGCCCCGGCGTCACGACGACCGCCAGCGGTCTGCAGTACGAAGTCCTGGCGGCTGGCACCGGAAGCACACCGAAGATGGGCGACCAAGTGTCGGTCAACTACAAGGGTTCCCTGCTCAACGGCACCGTCTTCGATGCGTCTGAAAAGCATGGCGGACCGGCCAGCTTCACCGTTGGCCAAGTCATCGCCGGCTGGAACGAGGCGCTCATACTGATGAAGGAAGGCGACAAGTGGAAGCTCTCCATCCCGAGTGAACTCGCCTACGGTGAGCAGGGCCCGCCCTCGATCGGCCCCAACCAGGTGCTGATCTTCGAGGTCGAGCTGCTCAAGGTCTCGCCGAAGTCGTGACGGGTGCGTGGTCCGTAGATCAGGGCCACGGCTGCGGCCCCCAACCCTGCGACCGACCGCGAGCCGGCTGACTCCCCTGACCACGGACCACGGACCACGCACCCCCCATGACCAAACCCCGCCGCGTCCTCGTCGTCACCGGCCAACCCGGCCCTGCCGCGCGCGCGATCTGCGAGCAGCTCGAAGGGCTTGGCTTGCAGGTCCGCCAGGCCGAGGAGTCGAGCGCCATCCGGCGTATCGAAGCTGGCGGCATCGATTGCGTCGTGCTGACGCCGACCTGCCATGTCACCGAGAACGACGTGCTCTCGCTCGAGGATTTCGTGCGCGCCGGTGGTGGCCTGGTCGCGGTCGGCGCGCCGGGTTCGACGAGCGGCCACTTCAACCTGCTCGCCGGCCTGCTCGGCTGCCGCGTCCACCTCCACACCCAGCCCTTCGCCTTCAAGGTCCAGGTGGTCGACGGCAACCATCCCATCGCCCATCGTCTCGGCGAGTTCTGGATCCAGGACGAGTTGTCGGTGATGGAGAAGTCGCTCGACAGCCACGCCCTGCTGTCGGCGTGGTACGACGGCAAATCCCAGCCCATGGCCTGTGTCCGCCGCGAAGGCCAGGGCACCGTGGTGATGATCGCGCTCGGCCGCTCCGCCGAGGCGGTGGCGCATCCGATGTGGCGCACGCTGGTCGGCCGCGCGGTCCGTCTCGCTGCCGGCGAGGACTGGATGACGCGCACGGTCAAGGTCGGCATCATCGGCTACGGCGGTGCCTTCAACATGGGCAAGCTGCATGGCGAGGCGCTGGCGCGCGCGCGCATGCAGGTCACCGCGGTCTGCGACCTCGATCCCAAGCGTGCGGCGGCGGCCAAGGGCGAACTGGGCGAGCACGTCCGCCTCTTCACCGACCCGGCCAAGCTGCTCGCCGAGAGCGACGTCGAGCTGTGCGTGGTGGTCACTCCGCACAACACCCACGCCGCGCTGTCCCTGCAGTGCCTCGAGGCCGGACGCCACGTCGTCACCGAAAAACCCTACACCATCACCGTCGATGAAGCCACGCGCGTGATCGAGACCGCGCGTCGCGTCGGCAAGGTCGCCACCGTCTTCCACAACCGGCGTTGGGATGGCGATTTCCTCGCCATGAAGCGCGTGGTCGACAGCGGCGCGATTGGCGACCCCTACCACGTCGAGTGCTTCTTCGGCGGCTATGGCGAGCCGCGCCCGGATTGGTGGCGCAGCAGCAAGGCTGCCTCGGGTGGCGCCTTCTACGACTGGGGGGCGCACTTCGTCGACTGGGTGCTGCAACTCATGCGCCAGCCGATCGAGTCGGTGTCCGGCAGTTTCCACAAGCGCGTCTGGCACCAGATCACCAACGAAGACCACATCGACGCCACCATCCGCTTCGCCGGCGGCCGCACCGCCTCGATCGAGCAGTCGTCGATCGCCGCGATTCCCAAGAGCCGGTTTCGCATCCTCGGCACGCACGGCGGCATCGAGCAGCGCACCGCCGAGCCCAAGGACGGCATTCGCGTGGTGAGCTTCCGCGACGGCCAGCGCACCGAGTCGATTGTCTCGTGCCTGCCCAGCGACTGGGACGCCTTCTACCGCAACCTCGCCGATCACCTGCTGCTCGGCGAGCCGTTGGCGGTGACGCCGGAATCGGCGCGCGATGTGGTCGCGGTGCTGAATCTCGCCGAGACCTCGGCCAAGCAGGGGGGCGTGCCCCTGCCGTTACCGTACCGCTAAAGCCTGGGTCAAGCTCTGGCGCGCGTCGGCACGGGCGCATCATGCCGTGCGTGTTCTGGCTGCCCTTCATCACCGTCACCGCCGGCATCTTCGGCAGCCTAGTCGAACGTTCGCTTGGTGAACGCCGGCATCTTGGCGCCTGGATGCTGCGCGCGGCGTTGCCGATCATCGCCGGCCTGGCCTGGGTGGCGGTGGTACACGGCGTGAACCTCGCCGCATCGCCGGACGAACGCCGCACCTTCCTGCGCTACTGGGCGATCTTCAGCGTGTTCGCCGTGCCGGCCTGGGTCGGCGCCTGGGCCGTGCGCCAATCCCGCCGTGACGAGTAGAACCAGAAGTTGGCTCCGATTCGTTCGCCATCCCGTCGATTGTGACCGCGCCAGCGCTGCCTACGAATGCGGCGCATGCTCCGCCTGATCTCCTTCATCGGCATCCTCGCTTTCGCCGCGATCGCCTGGGCTTTGTCCGAGCACCGCCGCCAGGTGCCATGGCGCACGGTGCTGGTCGGCCTCGCCCTGCAGTTGGCGCTCGGCGCGCTCGTCTTCCTCGCGCCGCCGACGCGCATCGCTCTCCTGTGGCTGAACGACGGCGTGGCGACGCTGCTCGGCGTATCGCTTGAGGGGGCCCGCTTTGTCTTCGGCCCTCTGGTCGCTGGACCCGGCCAACCGGGCTCGATCGGTTTCGTGCTCGCCTTCCAGGTGCTCCCGATCGCCATCTTCTTTTCAGCCCTCACCGCCGCCGCCTATCGGCTCGGCCTGCTCCAGCCGGTGGTGCGCGCCTTCGGTTGGCTATTCCATCGCACGCTCGGCATCTCGGGCGCCGAGGCCATGTCGAGTGCGGCCAACCTGGTGGTTGGCGTCGAATCGGCGCTCGCCATCCGTCCCTACCTCGCGCGCATGACCCGCTCTGAACTGCTCGTCGTGCTCGCCACCGGCATGGCCACCGTCGCCTCGACCGTGCTCGGGCTGTACATGTTCACCCTTCAGGGCGTCTTCCCCGCCATCGGCGGCCACCTCATCTCGGCCACCCTGATCAGCATCCCGGCGGCGATCGTGGTCGCCAAGCTGCTCATTCCCGAGACTGGCGTGCCCGAGACCGCTGGCGCGTTGCCGCCACAGCCCAGCAGCGACGAGGGTGGGGTGATGGCGGCGGTGCTCGCCGGGGCGACCGAGGGCGTGAAACTGGTGGTTGGCATCGCCGCCGGCCTGATCGCCATCCTCGGGCTGGTCGCGCTGGTCGACGTCGGCTTCGCCGCCGGCAGCCGCTGGCTGGGCCTCGCCGAGCCGATCACCCTCACCGGCCTGCTCGGCCTCGCCTTCACACCCTTCGCCGCGCTGCTCGGACTCGACCGCCAGGATATCGCTGCGGCAGCGCGGCTGCTTGGCGTGCGCGCGGTGCAGACCGAGTTCGTCGCCTTCCAGCAGTTGGCGACCCTGGCCGGTCAGGGCTCGCTGACCCCGCGCACGGTGGTGATCATGAGCTATGCCCTGTGTGGCTTCGCCCACCTCGCCTCGCTCGCCATCTTCGTCGGCGGCACCGCTGCGCTGGTTCCCGAGCGGCGCAAGGATCTCGCCGCGCTCGGCGCCAAGGCGCTGCTCGCCGCCACCCTGGCCACGCTGATGACGGCGTCGGTCGCCGGCGTCTTCTGCCGCGGCGACGAGACGGCGTTCGTGGCGAGCAACTGATCCCCATGCTCATCTCATCGTTTCACGACCGCCACGAGATCACCGCGGTCGACGGCTGCCGCCTGCGCGAACTCCTTCACCCCGCGCGCGTCGCCGGCGCGCCGCCGGAGTACTCGCTGGCGGTGGCGATGGTGGACCCCGGTCAAGCCACCCATCCGCATGCATTGGGGCTGACCGAGGTCTACTACCTCATCCGCGGCACTGGCCGCATGCACATCGGGGATGAGGCGCGCGCCGTGCGCCCCGGCGACGCCATCGTCATCCCGGCGCACACGGTGCAGTGGATCGATAACACCGGAGACGAGGTGCTCGAATTCATAGCCCTGGTCAGCCCGCCGTGGCGGCTGGAGGACGACCGCCGTGCATAAGGGCGCTGCCTACCTGCTGATCGCCGCCACGCTGGGCGCCGCCGAGGATGCCTCGCCCGCGGCGACGCCGACGCTGCCCGAACGCGCCGCGGCCTCGGTCTACGACCCGCTGCGCGGGCTCGACGCCAATGGCCGCATCCCGCGTGTCAGCATGCCCCCTGATGTGCCCAATCGCGAACGCTGGCGCTACATCCCCGAGGGCCGCATCGCGCCGGGCACGCTGTGGGAGCGCTTCCTGGTCACCTCCTTCGTCGCGCCCATCTTCTATTACGAAGAGGACGTCGGCGCCGGCGGCGGCGTCGCCCTCACCGACATCGATTTCCGCGGCCAACGGCGGCGCGAATTCCTCGGCGCCTTCGCCTCGCAATCGACCGAGGGCCAAGAGAACTACGCCGTGGTGTGGAAACGCGCGCTGCACCACCGCGACCTGGCCGGCGGCGGCGTGATCAGCGAGGAGCGCAGCTGGCTGCGCGCCACCGGCGGTTACGAGCGCACGCGTACGCGTCGTTTCTTCGGCATCGGCGCCGATACCCGCGCCGACGCCGAGACCAGTTACACCGATGAGAGCACCTTCGCCACCGGTCTGACGCAGCTCACCGTTCCCGGACCGGGCGACAACTGGGTCGCCACCGCCGGCACGCGCTACGAGCATCACAACCTCGCCCGCGGGCGGGTCGGCGACCGGCCGAGCGCTGGCGACGTCTTCCCCAGCCTGGTCGCGGACGGCGATGGTCACGACGCCGGGTGGGTCACGCTCGGTCTGCGCGTGGATACCCGCGATAGCCAGCACAACCCCTACCGTGGCGCCTTCCTGGGCGTCACCATCGACGCGGCGCCGGTGCAAAGCGACGGCGATCGTGGCGCGATCATTGAACTGCGCGGGGGCGTGGCGGTGCCGGTACCCAGCCTGTTTCACGACGGTGGCGATGCCGGCGAAGAGAACCCGCCAACCGACGCCATCGTCGTCGGCGCCTACCTCCAGGACACGGTCGGCGATCTGCCGTTCTGGGCCCTGCCCAGCCTGGGCGGCCCCAATTCCCTGCGCGGCTACCTCGCCAACCGCTTCACCGACCGCGCCGCGTGGCATGCGGCGGTCGAGTGGCGCACGTGGCCGGTGCCGCGCGGGGTCCGTTTCACCGATGCCATCCGCCTCGAACGCCTCGGCCTGGCGCTGTTCTACGAGTTGGGCTCGGTCGCCGACGATGCGCGTGAGCTCGACCGGGCCACCATCCACGACAGCTACGGCCTCGGCTTCCGCCTCGGCTTCGAACGTACCGCGATTTTCCGCGTCGATCTCGGTTTCTCGGATGAGGATACCGCGGTCACCGCCGCCTTCGGCACCAGCCTGTAAGGCCATCACGCCCGGCTGGGTCCGGCATCTCCCTTCACTCACTTTCGACAACCTGATCGGCAACGCCTGGACATTCACCTCGCGCCGGTCCCAGCCGCAGATCGAGGTGGCGATCCGCGACAACGGCCCTGGCTTCGCCGCCGACGACGCGCAGCGCCTGTTCACGCCCTTCCAGCGCCTGCATCATGACTTCCCCGGCACCGGTATCGGCCTCGCCACCGTCCAGCGCATCGCCGCCCGCCATGGCGGCTCGGTGCGCGCCGAGGCCGATACCGGGGTCGGGGCGACCTTCATCCTGACCCTGCCCGCGGCGTGAGTCGGCTAGCCGACTGCGAGTGCGGCAGCCAGGCCCGAGGCGCGCGCGGCGCTGCGCCCCGCCGCGGCCATCACCTGGGCCGGCGTCGCCATCAGCTCGACCTGGCGCCGGGCGCGGGTGATGGCGGTGTACAGCAGTTCGCGGGTCAGGAACGGCGCATCCCCTGGCGGCACCACCACCAGCACGCGGGCGAATTCAGAGCCCTGCGCCTTGTGCACGGTCATCGCCCAGGCGGTGGCGTGCGGCGGCAGGCGCGGGATGGCGACCCGGCGCAGACCCTGCGCGGCGGGGAACCACGCCGCGTCGTCCCAGATCACCCCGACGTCGCCGTTGGCCAGCCCCAAGCGCCAGTCGTTGGCGGTGATCAGGATCGGCCGGCCGCGATATTCCTGGCCCGGCCCGATCGCGCCGCGTGCGCGCAGACGGGCCTCGATGGCGCCATTCAATCCCTCGACGCCCCAGGCGCCGGTGCGCAGCGGGCTGAGCACGCGCAGCTCGGCGAAACGGGCGAGGGCGCTGGCTGCATCCGGCGCCGCGACGCAGGCGGCGCACTCGTCGATCACCGCGTCGATCGCCGCCGCCGGCCGGGTGGAATGGGGCAGCAGGGCGACATCGCCATGCGCGGTCGCCGCCAGCGCGGCCGCGCCGTCGCCGGCCCGCAGCGCGCTAGCCAGCGCGCCGATGCCCGGATGATCGGCGAAGCGGTAGTTGGCGCGCAGTTCGACCACCGCGTCGGCCAGCTCTCCGGCCGTTGCTGAAGCTGGCGGCGAGGTCATGCCGAGCGCGGAACACCAATCGGCCAGGCCGGGTCCGTGTTGCCCGCCCGCCGCATGCACCAGATCGCCGAGCACGTGTCCGGCCTCGACGCTGGCGAGCTGCCCCGGGTCGCCGAGCAGCACCAGGCGCGCCTGGGTCGGCAGCGCGGCGAGCAGCGCATCCATCAGCAGGAGGTCGGCCATCGATGCCTCGTCGACCACCACCACGTCGGCGGCGAGCTGACGCCCGGCC
>ENA-ORBV01012636-ORBV01012636.1-microbial-mat-metagenome-genome-assembly--contig:-NODE-12636-length-12996-cov-3.101943_pt1 | contig 12996 bp, 11 predicted proteins | sample MGYA00237777_ERZ505514 | MGnify/ENA primary metagenome ERZ505514 (study PRJEB26160, sample SAMN06269048) | microbial mat metagenome | isolation source: Oligotrophic lake microbial mat | place...
CATCTGCTTACCGTCTCGCATCGCTGCTTTTCCGTGTTCGCAGAGGCTGTGGTTAAGGAGCCTGCGTTTAACTTTCGCTTTCCCGAGGTCGAACGACTGCCCCCACCTGTGTTGGCGTTTCACGACGTTGCGTTTACTTACAGTGGTGACATGAAGCACGCGCTCTATCAGCACCTGAATCTGGGTGTCACCTTGGACTCTCGTATTGCGTTGGTCGGACCTAACGGTGCCGGCAAGTCCACGCTGCTGAAGCTGATGGGTGGAGAGTTGACGCCCACGGCTGGTCTGGTGAAGCGACACATTCATTTGAACATGGCGCGGTATCACCAACACTCGACGGATCAGCTAGATCCGGAGATGTCTCCCCTGGACTATATTCAGTTTGTGTTCAAGGACCGACCTCAGCAAGACATTGATATCTGGCGGCAACAGCTGGGTCGCTATGGTGTGCGCGGTGCACAACAGACGAGTAAGATCGGCAAGATGTCTGACGGTCAGAAGAGTCGACTCGTGTTTGCCATCATGGCCTACACTCGCCCCCACATTCTGATGTTGGATGAGGTGAGTTCATGTTCAATCAGTTTATGTCATTTCAACCACGTGTGTCTAACTTCATCGTTCGTGTCTTCTGTTCGCAGCCGACTAACCATTTGGATATCGAGTGTATCGACTCGCTGGCAGAAGCCATCAACCACTACAACGGCGGCCTGATTCTCGTGAGCCACGATTTCCGTCTGATCGATCAAGTGGCGAAAGAGATCTGGGTGTGCGATAACAACGCTGTGACCATCTGGAACGGCGGCATTCGCGAGTACAAGAAGAAGTTGATTCAACGCATGCACATCATGGAGCAGCAACAGGCGGAGTGAGCGGGCTCCTTTGTGTCGTCCATCCATTTTTATCATCCTTTCCATTGCTGTTTTTGGTATGCACACATGGGTCTTAAGCCAGTGTGACGTTGCCGCCACATGTCAGCGGATCATCGTGTTGCAACTACAATAGACTGGGGGCAGTGTGTTGGGTGCACCTCTGCTGTAAGGCGAGCTCAAGTCTTGAGCTCGAGTGTGTTGGGAGTTCCCTATCGACTCTGTGTGGTTGTAGTTACTTGGTGTAAAGCTTTCTTTGACGAACGAGCTCCTATATACAGAACATTCACTTGTTTCTACCATGATCTTGCTCTGTACTGAGAACACACGCCCGAGTATAGACTACGGCGCAAGCAGACTACCTTGACGATGAGCTGAATTCAGCGTAGGATGCGCGGACCTTGTCACCAACCCAGGAGTTGATATCCCAGATATTGGCTATCGGCACATCTGATTGAAATGACAATTCAAACGGAACGCTCTCAGACCATTTGATCGCAGAAAAATAAGCCAGTGGACGCCACAACGATGCAATCCACCTACTTGAATACGGTATAGTCTGCTGGTAATTGGGTGGACCGTGTTCGGGTGATAAAGAAGTGACCTATCGCGTACCGTGCCCATCAACAACAAAGATGTTATCGTGTGCACCGATTGCTACACGAGATTCGGGCGGCGGATGTGGTTACCTTATGTCCTGCGGCACGCTGTGCTGTCCAGATAATGTTCCACCATTTCATGAAGCCCTCCACGTACTGAAAGAACGCGCACAGCGGATGTATTAACATGGAAATCAAAGGTGCCCTGTACGCCCCAATAGACTTCAAGCTCGATGTGGCAGTGAGTGCCCCGGTATACCTGCTGCCATTCTGGAGCACGCGGATCGTTGACCTGCGGGCCGTGGTCGTACCCGATTCGGCCGTGAATATGATGCACCTGCGGTGCTATTTGCTCTATCACGGACGTGAGAACCTCATCCGCTGGCTGCAAATCACGCGGATCATGTAACATGCTTCAGATTACTACCAAGAAGGGGACGCAAGGAGCTCGATATGCGATAAACACGTACACTCGTCTCGGCCACGCAGGTGAAGTGACTTAGATCCGCGACCAGCTTCAGAGCAGGGTATCTGGGCTGTTGATATCAATAGAGAGATCATATACGAAAGTGGCGACAGATGAGCAGCCGCTGTTGCAAAATAGACTAGCGGATGGAAAGTGGTAAGTTAACGTACCAAAAAGTCACGCACCACCCAAGGGCTGTGCAGGAAGCGCTTGCGATGGGTCTCGTGCATGAGCGGAGTCTCTGAGGGATTTGAACCGGGAACAGTACGATGATGGTGATGGCACTGTACGAACTTGATGTGGCAGCCAGTCATACAGGGCAGCATCAGTACCTGCGTGGTACTCAATCTTCAGGGCCGCGGTAAACAGCTCATCTGCTTGCTTCACTGTCATGTAATCATTGCCTCTGTGCGTGTGAGGCGATAGATCCACACAATTCAACGCACCGTACGCCACAAGTGCAGCACCGGGTTATACAGAAGACTCACGTATGAGAGTTGATTTTGTCGGGCTTGAAGAACAGTGCCTCCTTGACCTGGGCTTCTAATACGGCCACGTGCTGAGCCACGCTGCGGCCTGTGATAACGAAGATGGAGCACGCGAAACGCAGGTCAGACGAGATGCGTGACGCAAGCAGTCCTTGATCACCTCACCTGGAGCCGGGTGATTGGCGAATGCACCCTTATACAAGCTGTGTCCTGGTTGGGCATATGAATTAAAGCGTAGGGAAGGATGAATGAATGAGACGACAAATTTTGAACGGACGCTTCAGTATGGTGCACTTGCTCTGTACCAGGCGCAACAGGTCCATCCGTGAAGACCATCGGCAGATACTTGAGGTTGTGAGCCTGAAATATGGCAATACGAACGCTTGTAGTAATCCGTGATGAAGTAGGCGAGTAGATGGATAAGGCCTTGCCTGCAACAGATCGCGGAATCGCTCCTTGCCGAACTGAAGTGGACTAAAGAACAGCACATGAGGGCACAATGGGAGGCAAGTACACGTCTTGGAAAGCAAAACTGGCGTACATCAATACTGGACATTCCACCCCAACGTAGCCCATCTGCGCGATCTTTAGGAATGGCCTCGGGCAAGGTCATATTCCCGTCCGTTTCACGCAAAACGCCCCACAGGGATCGATACAGCTCCCTAAGCTCACCAAACCACAACACATCGGTGACATGACGTCATACCGCTGCAAATCCTGCATGCGCATGCTGTCAATTGAAATGGTATTACTCACAGCTTCATGGATCGAGAACTCGCTTGCGTGGCATAGCTGCGAGCCCAGCAACGAAGCGCCGCCATTATCTTTGATGATGAATTTTCGAGTGGACGGACACCAATAACGATCACGCCCGAAATTTGAAATTTTCTGCTCAGCGTTTGTACCGTTGACGAAAGTGCATTCATCGATCGAACGCGATGGCCGCGTCTGCGATTGCGGCTGCTACATCTCTGCTTGCTTCCATCAAGAATGCTGGCATTGCTGCTGAGGTTGTGAGTTCATGTGAGTCCGCACTGAAACGAGCAGGCGCTGAAAGCAATGTCAACAGTGCCCTGGCGTTCGTTGGTCGCATCTATGAGATGGTTGGGGCTACCATGTTGAATCAAGGCAGATGCGAAGATGCGGTGCCCATCCTCGACAATGCCATCAAAATCTTCAAGAAAGTGCAAGATCCACGTGCCTCGAAGTGTGCAGCGTACAGCGCGAAAGCAATCGCTATGATATGTCGCAAAGCAGCCCCAACTGGCAGCGCCTCGACAAGTTTGGTGCAGAAGCTGGAGCAGATCTGCTCGATCTTGGCTGAGGACAACGCAGATGCCTCGTATCAGATTGATCTAGCGAACAGCTACGCTCTTATGGGACTCAATCTAACTGGAGTCGTGGCGGATGCTCGTTCGTGTTTGCACAAGGCGGCATCATTGTACTTGGCGGCACCGGCCAGTAGCAGTCGACAAACAGCCACCATGATTGAGAGTGTAGCACATGCCTTTGCTGTGTCCGGAGATTTGCACATGCAGGTATGGCGTTTGGGTGCTTCGTTTGTCTCCATTATACTACCTCACATCATGGTGCTATGATCATCAGATCCGGCTGCTGCAGTCTTGTCGCCGATTTCAGACCCCGACCGACGACAGTCATGCCACAGTATGTGCGTACATGGCCAGATCTATGATGGATCTAGGTCAGTATGCACAAGCTGTACAGCTGCTGAGCGATGCCTTGAAGTTCTGCAATGAGATTGATCCCAGTGGAACGTCAACTGTCAGTCAGCGAGCCGTGCTGCAGAAGCTGCTTGTCAGATGCACGTTTGTGCCCGCATACCGCAAAATGGACGCGTTGGTGCAGCCTCTACAGTATTGGGACCGTGTGCTTCAATCCGCAAAAGAAGACTCGCTGCAGTGGTTTCGCAGCCGTGCTGATGTGGAGATGTTGGCCTGTGTCAAACACTGGCATGACGGCAGCTTAGCAGATGCCATTGTGCGTGCACAGCGCGCGCTGAAGCTATTGCAATCAGTGTTGCATGCCACTGCTGGCAGTCCAGCTTCCGGGCAGATCACGTTGACCTCATTGGTGCGGGACTCAAACCTGCGGCTGCGCGCTGATTCGCGCAAGTGGACCTTGCCCTGCGATCTGTTCGAAGTGCTGGTGCTTCTGAGCACGCTGTATACCCTGCAAGGGTCTCCTGCATTTGCGGGCAAGTATGCACAACAGGCACTGGATGTCGCAAATCAACTCGCGTGGTCCAGATACCAGGTCGAGCAGCGCCTGTGGTTTGGGCAGCTGGAGCGACGCAAGTGGAACGTGCAATCAGCGCAGCAGATCATATCCGATGCTGAAGCTTTGTTGCAATCCACCCTATGCAGTACGAATGAGCCTGTTGAAGCACGCGGTGTGGCAAGCATCGATACGCCCCGGGCTGATGATGCTTTCAACTGGGTTCAGTTCACTCACCACTCTACGGCTTTGAATCAAGCTGCGCTGGCTTGCCATCAACAGATGTTCTCCAAAGCGGACGATTTGCTAACTTCTCTAGCAGCACAGTTAACAATGGATCAGCCCCTAGGCGCCCTTTCAACTAACGTCGATGATGCCCGCAAGGCGGTCTCATCCCAAGCCAAGTCTGTGCGTGGCAAGCCGAAAGCAGCGACTGGGACGACTAGGGGCAGGAAAGCAAAGGCTACATCAGATCCAGCTGAGATTGCGCCCGACAATGAAAATGATGGTGAACCGCTGAGTGGCTCGAAGGACGATGGCAAGATCGCATCGAACGCGAGGATGATTGCACTGCGGACTCAGTCCGCTCAGGAGTCGCTGCGCCTTGATTTTGCTGAGAACGGTTGGAATGCAGCGCACGCAGCCCGTGTGGCCAGGCTGGTCAACAGCTTCTCTGTGCAGAACCTGGCTCAGGCAGACCGTGTGGCCATGATGCAGCTCTGTGCTGCAACGCTGGTGCGAGATCATCCAGTAGAAGTTGCAGCGCAGTGGAGCGCGACTCCCGCTGCACCTGCGGACAGACCAACACCGTTGACCTCCGTTATCGCTTATCTCGAGAAGGCAGTGGCGCTGGCTTATGCGACCGGTGATGCAGTGCAGGTTAGCAGCATTCTAGACGATCTGGCACTGGTGAGCGGTCGATCGGATCCCTGGCGAACTGCACTGTGTTTGGGTGCGGCAAAGGGCGTAACGTTTCGCCGCGAGATGGTCTTGAGTTTGGCGCAACAGGCTAATGAAAACTCACCAGTAACATCCTCGATTGATGAAGCCATGTCCAAGATGAGCTTGAGTGAGGTAGCCGACGAGAAGGTACGTCATTATTCAGAGAAGCGGTTTGAGTAGTTTTCTGCTGTCTTGTATACCAATACTATGCTGCATGTGGTTCAGATGTCCAAGGCTGCACAGCTGCATCTATTATTGAGTGCCTCCAACTTTGCTCATGTTGAGCAACATTTCAAGACGTCGTTTGCCAAGCTCTGGCCGTCATCGTGGGCGGGAGTCACTGTGGGTGTCACCTCAGATGGCAAGTATCTGAGCATCAGCCGCCTGGAGAGTCGTCTATCTGCCCCAGTAGTGTTGCTGCTACCTTGGGCTGATGAGGGCAGTGCAGCATCTACCGGAGCAGTCAAAGCAGAGCGGTCTGCCGCAGTCACTGAGAGCTCACCGCATAGTTCAAGCACTGCAGCTGGTCGTGATGATGGACAGCGGGAGACGGGTCGTCGAGCTCGTCAGCAGAGTGTGGATGGTCTGGTCTGCAGTGATGCTGCATTTGTCGAGGAACCTTCACCTGATGGCCTCAAAGGTACGATTTCCGATCGTGTATCAATCTCTGTTGGTGCTGCCGTGCTTATTTGTTGCCATAATGGGTGTTCTACCGTACTACAGAAGTGTCAGGCAAAGTTGCACCGCCATTGGATCCTGTTCGAGTTGTGATCGCGGTCCCCGATGAGAAAAGCAGTGTTCCCGGAGGATCGCATTTGCTTCAGCAATACAACGAGATCATCGCGGCGTCTGATGCCAACATTGCTGCTGGAGAAGCCAAGGGCAGGTGCTCATCCAAAGACAAACAAGAGTGGACTAATCAGCGATCGAACCTGAATGCTACGTTGCAGGTATGAAGATGGTCCAGGTGAATTTGTGAGAAGACGATGTGCTCAATCTGGAAAGTACTCTGTGTTGGCATACAGACGCTGTTGATGGACGTGGAGGCATGGTTGGGACCTTGGCGAAGCATGTTCAGTGCGGGGCCCGTATTGTCAGCGCAGATGACGCTGATACCCGCGCTTCTGGCCCAGTGGCGATCGATTTGTCTTGCAAAGATTCAGAACAAGAAGGCTGCCGCGCGAGGCATGGCTGCGCTGGCAACAGCTGTACAGGCAGCGCTTGATACTCTACCATCAGATCTGCTGTGTGTGTTGCTTGCGTCATCACGCGGGCTAGCAACGGACGAGGTACATGTTTACGTACGCACACGGTCTTTGACGTGGCGTTAATCGACCTGATATGCACACAGGTGACCACAGCGCCATGGCAAGCAGCATTGGCCTACATACTCGACTGGACAGCAAGTCCATGGAGCGCTGGTGATTTGACACTGGACCAATCGGCCATACTGTGCGACATGGCCTCAGTCATACCATCCTGTGCTGCAGCTTCAGACAAGCGCACTTCACCCTCGGAGACTGTCGACACTCGAATCGATCAGCCCAGCAAAAGGAAACCCGCCGCTCGTCGTGGTGCAGGCAGCAAAGAGGTTGAATCACTGGTGGAGCGGAAAGAGGCGGCGGCGCCGTCGGACGCTATCGATGTGACAGCGGACAAGGCTCGGCTTATTCTTGTGCTATCGCGTGAGCTGCAGCATTTCCCTTGGGAGTCGACACCGATGTTGAGCAACGCCAGTGTGTATCGTATGCCATGCCTCCTGACCGTGATGGCTCAGCTGCAAGTTCGATCCCCTTCACAGATCGTCAGACCTACTGGAGGTCATTACGTTGTCGATCCAGACAACGAGTTTGTGGCGACTACTCAAGCTACACTGAAAGGCGAGTTGGCTATGCCGGCATACGCTAGTTGGAGTGGCAGCATGGGAGCCTCGGTGCCATTACCGCAGTTCTGCGACGCGCTCAAGGTAATTGTGGGTTCGGGGTGCTTGCTTTCCATATCGGTGGTGAAAGCTGCTCATTGATCGTACGGTTATCGACAACAGGAACCTGGTCTATATCTGTACTGTGGCCACGGGGCCGGCGAGCGCGTTGTCAAGGCCGATGTCATCCGAAAGCAAACCATACGCTCGGCTGCGTTACTCATGGGTTGCAGCAGTGGATTGTTGAAACCCAACGGGGAGTTTGATCCTACCGGCATGGCACTGGCGTTCCTTGAAGCAGGCAGCCCCGCCGTCGTCGCAAACCTGTGTGCTGTTACGGACAAAGAGATTGATCGCTTTACTGTGGCGCTCTTGAGAGGATTATGCGAGCCCGCTGCATCTGGCTCGCCGGTGGACATATCCCTGGCCGCTTGCGCAGCTCCGCGGAAATGCCACCTGCGATACCTCACAGGCGCGGCTGCCGTCTGCTTCGGACTGCCCACTGAGGTTTCGAACTGAATGCTATGATGGGCTTCTGTACTGCACCACCAATCAATGTGCACAGACAATCCTCACTTATGTTGTGCGCGCGTAATTTTTCCACCAATAGCACTGAAGAGCTATGCAGATTCAAGTATCGATATATCAAACACGCCGTGGGCACACAACGTTATGGCAGCCTTCAGCGCAAACGAATCTACACCAGACGGTGCGTACTCGGCAAGTTCGGTAAGTCAATTCAATCATGGTTATACTAGGAAACTGAAACCGAAATCAAGACAAAGGGAGTCACCGTGACAATCGGAGGGATGGCATGCTGTTCATTGAGCTGCATATGTCGAGCTCAGGACCACAGCATCGCACATGATTCAACGAGCCTCGGTGAAGGTGCACGTAACTTGAATGAAAAATATCAAAAAATGAAGCGTCAAGGATACAAGAAACAATTGTGATCATTGATTCGTTTAGGGTGATCCATGTAAGCGTGGGCCAAAGTGCCTTTGTACGACATCGAAAAAGGCGATGCTTTTATATATTCAACATCCATCTTTTGGCTATCGTTACATCATTTTCCAAAGTTCTGAGCCCATATCTGACATTTCTCTGAGATGCCCACCTCCACGTTGACGTCCCGTCTACACATGAAACCCATGCTTCCCTCTGCAGTGCCTGAGGCACAGCCCTCTAAAGCTGTGGCGGCTGGCGCTGGCGACAGCGCTCCAGTTGCCGTGACCGCCATAGTGTCTTCTGGTATGTATTGAGTTGATGCGCTCTATCATTCGGCAGAATCCTAACTTGATGCATGCTGCAGTGATTCCCAAAGAGTCTGAGTCGGTCCCACAGCTTGCAATCAGCCATTGCGACACTGACTCAAAGACCAGCAGCAGCCCGTGTGGCACCAGCTGTCTAGGCGCACCTGCCGTTCTGACTTATTGTTCACGTCACATGGCCGTGGACCTATGTCATGAACTCGAAGAGCAGCGTCATCACCGCCGCTTGTCCAAAGATGTCGCGCGGCGAAACGTGCCGTTTTGGTTCGGCACTGAGGAGCCAGGTATGTCTTGCCGATGTTGGCTTCCATAGCATGTTACTCATCCATCGTCCTGGCATTTGTTTCAGATCACGTTCGTCACATCATCCAGAGCTACGCACAGCTCCTCCACGTGGATGCAGATCGCCCTGCAAATTCTCGTCGTCCTGAGTGCTTCGTTGGCGCTGTCAAGCGCTGTGCATTGCGCGGGGATGCGAAGTTTCGTACCTTGGATGAAGTCAAGATATTTGAACGGCGTTTGCTTCCACTAAGCTACGGCTTCAGGCCTCAAAGCACCGTTCTCGCCGTGGTTGAATGGGACCGTGAGGATGGTGTCCCGGTTGGCGTAACGCGCATTGAGTCCAGCTCAGCTGCCTATCGCAAGCATTCGGCGGAGATCATTCCTGGCTGCACTTCATATCTCTACATGCGACCAAGTAAGTGGCGGCAGCTATCATTACTCGATATTGTCGTGTTCTGCAAGCTGCTGACTCTGTGTGGCTGTTGTCAGTATTCCTGCAGGATCACCAGTTCAAGTGCTATTCAACTTCCTGGGAAGAGACGGTATCATATTGGACCGAATGCTCCGCTGAACGCACCATCGTGTGTTGCTTCGAAGAAGAAGATGTTCCGGATGACGAAGAAGAAGACTCTGCAGTCGCTGCAAGTACGGACTCATCTTTTGCGGACGACGATGGTGACCACGAGGATGAAGACAGCTGTGATGATGATCTGCCGACCAAGTCTTCATCAACTATACGCCAGGGCACGTGCGCGGCTCCGCGTTCACTGCGTTCCGACGATATCGGCTCCACTTCCAGTACCGCGATTTGCGTAGGTGGTTTCGAGTTCGAGGAATCCGCGGATGCAGCGGCGGACGACTTTGACAAGATGGAGTACATGGATGATCCGGACGAAGATTCAGACGAAGAAGATGGCGCGTCAGATGGTGCTCGCGATCACAGCGATGCTGAGGATGATGCTGACGAGGTATCACCTCTGCGGTCGATCTCTGGCCCTGCGGTGAGAAACGTGCCAGTCGAGGATGCAGCATCGCCTATTAAAGCTCATCGCCGGGTTATGTCCACTGCCCACGTGCCTGTATCGACATCGACATTGACTGCCGCCGATCTGGAGCTCGATTGCGGGTTTGAGTTCGCTTCGGACACTGCTGAACCAGGTTCAGAAGTGTCGGACCAGGAAGAGTCCTCCGATGAGGACGAAGATGCAGATGAGGATGATGAAGTGCCTGCCACCTCAACAGCCGTACCAGCTCCTGTGGCCGTGCCTACTACATCGGTTGCACGGCTTCGGTGACGATAACCCACTCTAGGACCGGTTAGGTTGTTCAGTCATCTGGTTTCGCTCGCCATGCAGTCATGTCGTGCTTGTACATACATCAATTTTACAATTTGATAGAACATCAAATCACTACATTGAGATACGATATTCAGCACCGTTGAGGTGATAGCCCCGCCTCGGCTCACCTAAAGCCCAGCAGCTGATGCGTCACGAGTGGCTGCAACGGTGAGTTATCGCGCGCCAGCTAGAACTACGGATTGCGGCCCCAAAGTCGGTCGTTGGCTTTTGCAACATCGCACTTGCAGCATGCAAACGGTGGGCAAGCAGGAAAAGTATCAACGGACGAAAGTTGGTGCATAGTGCATGCTGAGTCGCTATCGACACATGCATGACGAGGGTGGCGTGGGCTTGATATGATCAATCGAAATATGCGATTCGGATCCCAGACCAAATGGCAGTCCATGGTCTCACTATTCGCAGATGGCATGTGGTATCGTTTGCAGCCATTAAGTCACTGCCAGATCTCCAAGACAGCTCGATGAGCGTACACAAGAGCTCACTCAGCATGGCAGTGGCCAGTGACGCGACATCATTGTTGAAATACAGGGGGAAACTGCCCCGGTAGTATAATCCCCTCGAAGAGGTATAACTGAAGCAAGACCGTACCAGATACTGCCTTAGGCTCGACAAAACATGCCTACATGTCGCATTGTCGTATGTTGGTACAGAGGAGAAGGCTTTCACGTGCCGTGTAACCGTGAAGGGATTCCCGCGCATGGCGCATATGTGATTTCGATTCCACCTCTGACATTCTGTAACGTCATGTCGGGCATTTTGAGACGATATGAAGAGTGGTTCAAGAAGAACTCGTCATGGTTTGGACCTGTCGAAGACGCTATGCGCGCCATGACGGTGTTTCTGCCTGGTAGATTCTCCACCAGCGAACTGGAGACGGAGTCTGTGTACACTGCGCTGAACTTGCTGAGCTTGTACCATGACCGCATCTTGGACAAACCTCAGAATCCTGCCAATGAAGTAAAATGCGGCGTGGAGACGGGGTCAGTGCGCACGATCAAGAATGTTCACGTGTTCCTGCGTTACATCGAGGTGCTCGCTGAGATGGTTGGTCGACGGTATTACAACGACCAGGACGTCACGGTTGCTTTGGGTTCGCGAGGCTCTATCACGCTGAACGGCAAACTGGCGATCGTGATCGTGATCGAAACGCTCAAAGCGCTTTGTCGATTGTTCATGCTGGTGAACAACGGCGGTCGTATGCTGATGATCCCGACTGTTGAGGAATTAGCAGCCGCCGCATTCCATCGGCGAGAGGTCGAGCTAGCCGCGTCAGCACCTCCAGTAACCCTTTGGACTGCAGACAGTATGGTGAAATCAGAAGTCGGACTGACGAGTCCGTACAAGGGTACCGCGCGCGCGGCGTCGCAAGCACTCAGCACGCCATCGACCCCGAAATCTGGAGGCGCTGCCTCACCATCGGGCTTACCGCTGGTACTGTCAGATCTCTACAATATGTACGTGCTACATGGTCGCAGCACCGCAGCCGTCATCACACAAGGCGGTGCTGGACACCCGCACGGACGTTTTTCCGCTTACACAAATCCAGCCAAGTTTCGACGGAGTCACGATGATGAGATGAAGGAACTGACTTACCAGCCGAGTCTGCTACAGGTGTTATCAGAGCTGCTGAACATCCTCCGACCCGTTCTTTACGTTATCATGCAAGTGCCAGCTCTGTCACGCCATAGTCCGTGGCGACCGTTCTTCGCGTCTGCCATCTCGGATATTGTGAGTCGCCTTCTGGCAGGTGGTAACTTCAGTGGCAACCTCACGCGGTTGACTGCTGCCCAGAAAATGGAGGTGCATCGTCGCGTCAGCTTGTGGTGGTATTATCTGGTTCGCAATCCCATCTTCGATCTGGCCACCAAGCCCGCTCTGGAGCGAGTGCGATCTCTGGTCACGCGGGTGCCACTTATCGGCGGTCTATTCGAGGCGGTGTTCGAGCTGATCTACATCTTGCAGACCTACCACTTCTATACTTCTGCTTCGTCGTGATGAGCCTACGTGAGTTGTATCGGCGACGTATAGTTGCACTAATGTTTCGTGGAAAGGTGACATGTTACATGCCATGTATGCACAAAGGATACAAGCCTGTTATCATGGAAATATATCCCTACTGCTGGACATCTGACAGACTTGATCATCCTGCCTGATGAAGCAGTTACAACGATAGGCATTTAGAACGACGACGACAGATCCGCGCTCATCTCGTTGAATTGGCTGGACAGCATGGAGGCAGACAGGGGAGATCCGCCCTTGACGGAAGCCTTCACGCCTGCATCGACTGATTTCGCACCAGCCTCAGATGACTCGCCTGAGATATGGCACAAGAAAAGGCGTGTGTTATGCATCCAGAAAGCTGTAAAAAACAGGTCGGTTCAACAACAGCTACATACTGCTGGACTCTGATCGAGAAGATGACTCCGCGCCCTTAGAAGACTCCGACGCCTTTGAGGATTCGGAGCCCTTCGAGGACTCGGATGACTCGGCCTTGGAGCTGCCGCTGCCGACCTCGATCGAGCCATTGTCGCCGATCTTGATGACGATCTTCTGGGGTCCGCCCTTGGC
>ENA-ORBV01012638-ORBV01012638.1-microbial-mat-metagenome-genome-assembly--contig:-NODE-12638-length-12995-cov-6.082985_pt1 | contig 12995 bp, 12 predicted proteins | sample MGYA00237777_ERZ505514 | MGnify/ENA primary metagenome ERZ505514 (study PRJEB26160, sample SAMN06269048) | microbial mat metagenome | isolation source: Oligotrophic lake microbial mat | place...
TCCCGGATCCCTGACCTCGGATCCCGGACCCCGGACCTCGGACCCCGGACCCCGCTGTTTACGGTCAAACGCCAGAATCACCCGATTCTGAGTCTCCATCCAGACTGAGCTTCGACGGATCCCACAAAGCAAGCCGGAACTCCTGCTTTCGTGAGGGCCTCCAGAATCTGATCGGCTTGAGCAGCAGCCACGGAAAGAAACAGGCCGCCAGAGGTTTGGGGGTCGAAGATGAGGTCCTGAAGCTCGGCCATGACGCCGGGTCCGAACTCGACACCGGATCCGAAGTGCTGTCGGTTGGTGCCCAGGCCCCCGGATTTGTTGCCCGTCACCATTTCCACGACCCCAGGAATGAGGGGTAGCGACGCGGCGTCAAGGGTAAGGGTCACGTGGCTCGCAGCCGCCATTTCCGACCCGTGGCCGGCCAGGCCGAAGCCGGTGATATCGGTACACGCGTGCACGCCGTCGAAGGGGGCGATGGCCTCCGCAGCCGCCTTGTTCAGCGTGCGCATAGACAGGACTGCGTGTTCCACGACGCGCTCAGGGGCGCGGCCGAACTTGATCGCGGTGCCGACGATGCCGGTGCCCAGAGGCTTGGTGAGGATCAACCGGTCACCCACCTTCGCGCCGGCGTTGGTGAGAATGCGGCTGGGGTCGACCGCGCCCGTGACCGAATAGCCGAACTTGATCTCGCGGTCCTGAACGGTGTGGCCGCCGAGCAGCGCCACGCCGGCTTCTCTCAACTTGTCGAAACCACCGCGGAAGATCTGGGCAATGTCGTCGGTGGGCAAGCCGTCCTGGGGAAACGCCGCGATCGCCAGCGCGGTGAGCGGACGGCCGCCCATGGCATAGACATCACTCAGTGAATTCGCCGCCGCGATCTGCCCGTAGAGATACGGGTCGTCCACGATCGGGGTGAAGAAATCCACGGTCTGCACCAGCGCCGGTCCACTCTCCCACGCGTACACACCGGCATCGTCCGCAGTCCTGTAGTCAACCAGGATACGTGGGTCGGTTTGGAGTGGTATGCCGCTCAGGACCTGAGCGAGCTCGCCCGCGGCGAGTTTGCTCGCTCAACCAGCGCAGCTGACCATCTCGGTCAGCCGGCGCCTTTGTTGATCAGTCACAAGTCAACCTGCTTCACTTTCTCTCGGTCAGGTACTCGTACAGCCGCTGCAGTTCTGTTTCGTTCGTGAAAGAGATTGCGATCGTGCCGCCCTTGCCGCGGCGTTTGATCTCGACCGGGGTGCCCAGCGACAAACGCAGTTGCTCTTCGGCGGCGCGGACGTGCACATCCTTCTTGGCCACCGGCTTGCCGGCTTCGGGCGCTTGGCGTCCGAGCTCCCCTTTCACCAGGGCTTCGGTTTCGCGCACCGACAGGCCGCGCGCCACCACGTCGCGGGCGAGGCGCTTTTGATCGCCCTCCGAGGGCAGGGCAACGATCGCGCGGGCGTGGCCCATCGACAGGGCGCCGGAGGCGACGTTGCCGCGCACTTCATCGGGGAGCTTCAACAGCCGCAGGTAATTGGCCACCGTCGCGCGGTCTTTGCCGACCTGCGTCGCGATGTCGTCCTGCTTCAGGTGAAACTCGTCGACCAGCCGCTGGTAGCCGGCCGCAGCCTCCATGGGATTCAGGTCCTCGCGCTGGATGTTTTCGATCAACGCCATCTCGAGCAGGCGTTTCTTGTCACCACTCGCGATCTCTTTGACAACGATCGGTACCTTCGTGAGCTGGGCCCGTTGGGCGGCACGCCAGCGGCGCTCGCCCGCGATGATCTGGTAGCGGTCGCGCGCGGTGCCGGTGTTGGCGAGCTTGCGCACGATGATGGGCTGGATGACGCCGTTGGCGCGGATCGATCGCGCCAGATCCTCCAGCCGCTGATCGTCCATTTGGCCGCGTGGCTGGTAGTGATTGGGTTCGAGCAGATCGATGTCGACGTCAAGTGATGCGCGCGGGGTTGACAGCGCGTCGCTCGCGTCGGGAATCAGTGCGCTCAGGCCCTTGCCAAGTGCGGGTCGTTTTTCCATATTCGCTATTCGCTGTTCGCTGTTCGCTGTTCGCTGCCGGTGTTTGCGTTGTTCTTCGCGAGCAATTCGTCAGCAAACGCGAAGTAGGCTTCGGCACCGCGTGACTTCGGATCGTAGGTGACCGCCGGCAAGCCGTGGCTCGGCGCTTCGGCCAGGCGAACATTGCGCGGGATCACCGTGCGGTAGACCTTGTCCTTGAAGAACTCGCGGACGTCTCGGCCGACTTGCTGGCCGAGGTTGGTGCGGTCGTCACTCATGGTCAGCAGCACGCCTTCGATGTCGAGCGCCGGATTGAGTGAGGCGCGGACGCGGCGCATGGTGCCGACCAGATCGGCCAGGCCTTCGAGTGCGAAGTACTCGCAGTGCAGCGGGATCAAGACGCGATCGGCAGCCACCAGCGCATTGAGCGTGAGCAGCCCGAGTGACGGTGGCGAGTCGATGATGATGAAGTCGAATTGGCTGCGCAGCGGATCGAGCAGGCGCTGAAGGCGACGTTCGCGGTCGGGGAGCGAGATCAGTTCAATCTCTGCGCCTGCCAGTTCGCGGTTGGCGGGAAGCACCGAGAGGCGCTCGACCGAGGTGGACAGGATGAAGCGAGCCGCGAGCGGTTCGGTGTCCGGCTGGTCGGCGTCGTTTTGCGTCAGCGCGTCATAGAGGGTCCCGGCGTCTCGGTGTTCGCCCTTGCGGCCCAGGCCGCTGGTGGCGTTCCCCTGCGGATCGCAGTCGACGAGCAGCACGGTGCGGCCGGCAATGGCCAAAGCCGCCGCCAGGTTGATCGCCGTCGTGGTTTTGCCGACACCGCCTTTCTGATTGGTGACGGCGATGATTCTGGCCATGAATTGGTCGTTAGCCCTATACAAGTATTTATGGTGGTCGGATGTAGAGATTACCACTCAAACGCGAGTCTTGTTTAGCACGACAAGTTTACTGTGTAGAGCGTCGACGAGTGGGTAGCTCGCCATCCATGCGAGCGGCGGCGGCGGTTCGGTCTCGACCGTGCTGGTACCGGAGCCACGGAACAGGAAGATCTTGCCTCCTGGACGGAGGAAGGCTTGCAGCGTCAGCAGTGTTCGGGTCTCGATGCGAACGGCCCTGACCGAGACCAGGTCGAGCGCTTCGTGAAGTTCCGCGCGGGGCAGCAGCTCTTCGAAGCGTGCTGTTTCGACCTCGGCGTCGCGAAGGCCCAGCGTGCGGACGGCCTCGCGAAGAAACACCGCCTTCCGCGTCTTCACCTCCACCATGCGAACGTGAAGATTTGGACTGGCAAGTTTGAGAGGGATGGCTGGCGAACCGCCTCCGGAGCCGGCATCAAGCAGGGTACGCGCGTTGTCCGGGACGTAGCGGGCGGCAACCACCGGTTCGATGAGCAGCCGATCGATGGCCTCGTCTTCGCCGGCCGGCGTCAGCCTGAACGCCGTCAGGTTGATCTTGGCGTTCCACTTGGTCAGGAGCTGATAGTAGGTTTCGAGGCTGTCAACGAGCGGCGCCTCCAGCGAGATGTTGGCGGCCTTAGCCCGTCGATTCAGCCGTTCGCGGAATTCCCTGGTGGTCACCGAGACATTGTCTCCCTGTTAGAACCTGTTTAGGTAGGCCCCGACAACGGCGACGGCGGCGGGGGTGGCGCCGGGGATGCGCTGGGCCTGGCCGAGGGTTTCCGGGCGTGTTTCCGAGAATCGCTGGACCATCTCCCTCGAGAGGCCAGGTACGCGTTCAAACGGGAAAGCCTCAGGGATGCGCCGACGCTCGGCATGCTGTGCGCGGGCGACGGCTTGTTCTTGCCGTTTCAGGTAGCCTTCGTACTTGACGGTGGTCTCCACTGACGACAGGTCGAGCAGGTGGTCCTGTTCCGTCGTTTCCATCGCGACTTCACCTTTGGTGATCAGGCCGGCGAGGGTCAGTTCAGGCCGTTTGAGCGCCTGTGCTGCGGGAACCCTGGCGCCGCCCTCCACCCTGACCCACGTTCGCTGTAAGTGATCGATGTTGCGGTCATATCGTTCTTGGCGGCTGCGGAACCTTTCCCAGCGTGCCTCATCGACCAGACCGAGTATTCGGCCCTTCGGGGTCAGCCTGAGGTCGGCGTTGTCGGTGCGCAGGAGCAGTCGATACTCGGCGCGGGACGTGAACATCCTGTAGGGCTCGAGGCAACCCTTTGTGACCAGGTCATCGACCATGATCCCCAGGTAGGCCTCGTCCCGACCCAGCACCAGCGGCGGGCGCCCCAGCACCGATTGCGAAGCGTTGATGCCGGCGAGCAACCCCTGCCCGGCGGCTTCTTCATACCCAGAGGTGCCGTTGATCTGTCCTGCAAAGTACAACCCGGCAATGCGATGGGTTTCGAGCGACGAGCGGAGCTCCGTAGGTTGGACGAAGTCGTACTCGACAGCATACCCAGGCCGAAGCATCCGGGCCTCCTCCAGTCCTGGCAGCGCGTGCACCAACTCTTCCTGCATCTCTGCCGGCAGGCTCATCGAGAAGCCGTTGACGTAGATTTCCTCGACGTCCTGTCCCTCCGGCTCAAGATAGATCTGGTGGCGTTCTTTCTCTGGAAAGCGCATCACCTTGTCTTCGAGCGACGGGCAGTAGCGCGGACCGACGCCGGCGATTTGTCCGTTGTACAGAGGCGAGGCATCGATGTTGGCGCGGACCAGTTGATGGACGCGGTCCGTTGTATGGAGGAGGTGGCAGACCGCGGTGTTCACCGGGGCCTTGGTCGCTGTAAAGGAGAACGGGACCGGCTCAGAATCGCCGTGTTCCACGTGGAACACGCCTGATTCCACGGCTCCGGCGAAGTCGATGGATGTCCGGGCCAACCGTGGAGGGGTGCCGGTCTTGAGTCTTCCCCACCGAACTCCCAGGCCCTTAATCGACTCAGCCAGATCCCGGGAAGGTGGTTCGTCAGCGCGTCCGGCTGGGCGCTGATCCATTCCTACGTGAATCAGGCCATTCAGAAACGTCCCGGTGGTGATGACGAGGGACCGGCAACGGTAGACCGTTCCGTCCTCCAACGCCAACCCGGCGACTCGCCCCGCATCCAGCAAGATCCGCCCAGCCCGACCAATGAGCCAGTGGATATTGGGTTCGGCGTCGAGCGCGGCCCGGACCCACGCGGCGTACCTCGGCTTGTCGGCCTGCGCACGCGGCGACCACACCGCCGGCCCTCGGCTGCGATTGAGCAGCTTGAATTGAATGCCCGTCGCGTCGATTGCGCGGCCCATCAATCCGCCCAGCGCATCGATTTCTCGAACCAGATGCCCCTTGGCCGTCCCGCCAACCGCGGGATTGCACGGCATGTGCGCAACGGTTTCTCGACTGAGCGTACACAGACCCACGCTCCGCCCCAACCGCGCCGCCGCCCAAGCCGCCTCGACACCGGCGTGACCGGAGCCGATGACTATTACATCTAATTCGCTTATCATTTAAATCTTATCGATAACAAATACTACTGTAGTAATACTCCCTCCCTATTTTCGCACGGCACACTGCAGCCGGCCAGCGCGAGGGGTGGAGTGGCTCGCCTTGAACGTTCGACTGAGCCGACAAACGTTCCTGACCGACAAATCGACCGGAGGCGCCGGCGTCTGATGGGCACGACATGCTTCGCCCTGCGCTTAGTGCACCGAGGGAGATTTGACCGGCGAGGGAGAGCGAACGGCGAGCCATACCGCCCCGCGCGACGCACCCGCCTACTTGCCGATGCAGAACTTCGCGAAGATGTGGCGGAGCAAATCGTCGCTCGTGCGGCGGCCGGTGATCTCCTGCAGCGCATGGTCCGCTTCCTGAAGATCAAGGAGCGGAAACTCCTCCGACACCTCCCCCTCAAGCGCCGTCGTTGCGCGAACCACCGCGGCGCGGGCAACTTCGAGAAGGGCCGTGTGACGTACGTTGGTCACGAGGAGCTGGTCGCGCTTGTCGGGCACCGCGCCATCACCACTCAACGCCGCAGCGATCGCGGCGATCAGATCGTCCAGTCCGGCGCCGGTGTGAACGGAGATCTCGACCGCTAGTTCCGCAGCGGCGGCACCACTGAAGTGGTGCCCTGCTGGCATCCCTGCTGGCACGCCTGCTCCCAATACCTCCGACCATGCGTCCGGTAGCGCCGCCGGAAGATCTGATTTGTTCAGAACCACCACGCGCAGCTGTGACGACGTCTCGGCCAGGATCACGCGATCTTCGTCGGTCCCCTGGCGCGAGCGATCAAGCACCACGATCACCAGGTCGGCAACGCGCAGTGTGTCGCGCGTGCGGCTCACCCCCTCCTGCTCGACGACGTCGCTTGTCTCCCTCACCCCGGCCGTGTCGACGAGCGCCAGCGACAACCCGCCGAGGTCGGCGCGCTCGGTCAGCAGGTCGCGGGTCGTGCCAGGGATGGCGGTGACAATTGCCCGGTTGGCATTGAGCAGGGCGTTGAACAAACTCGACTTGCCGACGTTGGGGGCGCCGACAATCGCGACCTGCGCACCCTCGCGCACCAGGCGGCCCCGGGCCGACTGCATCAGTAACTGATCGAGCCGGTCCGTGATGGCCGACAGCGACGCGCGCGCCTCGGCGGCGCCAACGAAGTGATAGCCCTCGTCCGGAAAATCCAGGGACGCCTCAAGCTTGGCGATCACATCGAAGAGTTCACTTTCGATTGCGCCAATGACACCGGTCAGCGTGCCCTCGAGTTGATCAAACGCCGCGCGGGCCTGGAGCGGTGTGACCGCATCAATGAGATCGGCCACCGCCTCGGCCTGGATCAGATCGACCTTGCCGTTGAGGAAGGCACGCAGCGTAAACTCGCCCGGCTCGGCCAGGCGCGCGCCGCTGTCGATGGCGCGTCGCAGGATCGACGAAAGAACGACCGGGCTGCCGTGTGCCGAAATCTCGGCGACGTCCTCGCCGGTGTAGGAGTGAGGATTGGGAAAGAAGGTGATGACGACTTGATCGGCCACCTGCCGGGAGGAAACCTCTTGTCGGAGCGGAACTTCCCCTCGCGAGCCGGAGAACCTCGCAAAGGTCGCGTGCCGGGGTGCGAAGGGTTCTTCTCGATCGACCAGTTCGGCAGCCACGCGAGCGGCGTCGGGGCCACTGATCCGAATCACGCCAAGACCCCCGCGTCCGGCGGGGGTGGCGATGGCGACGATCGTGTCCGAGGTGGTGAACATTGACGGGACCCCCGGATCCCGGGGTCCGGGGTCCGGGACGGCTGATTACTTGACTGAGATGATGACCGTCTTCTCGAACGCGTCGCCGATGCTCTCTGACGTCACCTTCTCGACCTCGGCCACCGCCAAATGGACGATGCGGCGTTCGTAGGGATTGAGCGGACCGATCTCCTGCGACAAGCCGCTGTCCCTCGCCTTGCCGGCCAGGAACAACGCCATCTGCTTCAGCTCATCGTCCTTGCCTTTTCGATAGCCCATGCAGTCGACCACCAACCGGCGGCCCGCCGTGGCTTCGTGCCGGTAAATGGCGGCGACAATGTGTTGCAGGGCGGCGAGGCCTTCACCCTGCTTGCGGGTCAGCACGTTGCCGTCCTCGCCGTTCAGGTTGATGCGCACGCCATCAGGCATCTCTTCGGCCGAGGCCGTGAGATCAAGATCCATTGCCGTGACGACTTTCTGAACGAATTCGGTGATGTCGGCGGTCGCCATATCTTTCGTTTGCTCCTCAAGGTAGCCGCCCATCAGGGCAGCCCTGCCAGCGGTTCTATTTTGCAATGCGCCGCGCTGGCGCGCCAATCATATAGTTCGTCGCGTACTGCTGGCCAATGGTCCAGACCGTGCTTACCAGCCAGTAAATCACCAGGCCACTCGGGAACGACAGCGACATGAAGGTGAACATGATGGGCATGAACATCATGATCTTCTGCTGCGCCGGGTCGGCCGTCGTCGGCGTCATCTTGGTCTGCCAGAACTGCGCCACGCCCATCAGCACCGGCGTGACGAACAGCGGATCGGGCGCCGACAGGTTGGTGATCCAGGCAAAGAAGTTGGCGCCGCGAATTTCAATGGCCACCGACAACATGGCGTAGAACGCGAACAGGAACGGCATGGTCAGCAGCATTGGCACGCAGCCGCTGGCCGGGTTGACACCCCTGGTCTTGTACAGCTCCATGACCTCGGTGTTCATCTTCTGCCGCTCGGGGTCGGTGATCTTGTACTTGGCGTAGCGATCTTGAATCGCCTTCATCTGCGGCTGCAGTTCCTGCATCTTCTTCATCGACACCACGCTCTTGTGGCGGAGCGGGAACATCGCGAGGTTGATCAGGATAGTGAGCACGACGATGGCCCAGCCCCAGTTGCCGACGAAGCCGTGCACCCACTTCAGCGCGCCGAGCAGCGGCACCGCGAGCAACGAGAACATCCCGAAGTGAATCGAGCGCACGAGCTCGGCATCCACCGCCTTCAGATCGTCCAACGCCTTGGGGCCGAAGAAGAATCGGGACGTTTCCTGCGGCGCCTGGAAGCGCACCGCGTAGGTCATGTAGGTCGCCATCCGCGCCGGCTCGTTGGGCATCGGCACGTTGACCGGGGCGTAGTCGATGCGCAACGGCACCGGCGACACGTCGTTCAGCAGCAACGAGGCGAAGTAGTGATCCGACGCGCCGGCGTAGCGGAACATCCCTTCCTGCGAGCCGGTCTCGGTGTGGGCCACCCGCTCGACCGAGCCGTCCTTGTAGATCATGGGCTGCGCGGGCACGACGCTGTTGGGCGAGAAGAACGATGACGGCGGCCGGTGCGCGATCTCGTCGCCGAGCCCGGGGCCCCAGTGGATCACGGGGTTCAGACGCGCCTGGCCCAGCTGCACCACCGTGCTGAAGGTGACGAGATACCCGCGCGGCTCGACGGCAAAGGTCTTGGTCACGGTCAAGCCGTCAGACGCCGACAGCTCGAACGTCAGCGTCTGCGGCGCAGAGGTGGCATCGACGTTACCCGGCACGCTGACGCGATACAGGCCGTTGTTAATCCGATCGGTGACCGCGGGATCGTCGACGACCAACGAGAACGGCTTCACCGTATCCGGACCAATCGTCTGCGGCACCAGATCCAGCGGCACCCCATCGTCGTTGCGATATTCCTTCAACACCCAGTGCAGCAAGCGGCCGCCGCGGTTGGTGAAGGTGGCTCGGACGGTCGTGGTCTCGACCACGATCTCGCGGTCGGCCGTTCCGCCAACCGTGACCGCCGGCGCCGAGGGAGTTGCGTTCCTGGCGGCAATTGCCGCTGGCGCCCTGGGCGCCGCCGACACGTCGATCGGTTTACCCACCGTCGCTCCGGAAGCAGCAGGCGGAGCGGAGGAGGGAGCCGACTGGGTGAGCGCCGCCATGCTGCCCGCCGCCGGCGTGGCGTTGCCGGGGGCTTGCCCCGCCGTCGCTCCACTCTGGGATTCAGGTGGAGCGGAGGGGGGCATCACAAAGCGCTGGAACAGAAACAGCACTAAGAAGGACAGGGTGATCGCTATTAAGACTCTGCGTTCCATCTTGAATTTCGTGATCTCGTGATCTGGTGATTGGATGATCTGGCGACTAGGAATGCGGGACGGGGTCGTAGCCGTGCCCACCAAAGGGGTGGCAGCGGCAGAGCCGCTTGGTGCCGAGCCAGCCACCGTGCACGACGCCGTGGCGGGTGATCGACTCGGTCATGTAGTCGGCGCAGCCAGGCATGTAACGGCAACTGCCGGCAAACAGCGGCGACAGCACGATCTTGTATACGCGGATCAGCGCCAGGACGGTCCGCGCAGTCCGACTCATTTCTCGCCTGCCCTGAGCGAGCCTGCGTCTGGCGGAGCTGGACGCGGGCGAGTGGAACGGGCCAACAGGGACTGAAATTCAGCCTCGACGCGGGCATAGGGAGCCGCGATCATTTCGCGGCGGGGAATGACAACGACGTCGACGGCGCCTTCGGGCTTGTGATGCCGGAACAGCTCGCGGGCGAGCCGTTTCGCCCGGTTCCGCTCGACGGCCGCCCCCATTTTCCGGGTGGCAGCAATGCCGAGACGAGCCGGGCCGGCCTCTCGATCCCTCGTGAACATCGTCATGAGGCGGCCGGACCGCTTGAAACCTGTCTTGTAAATGAGTTCGAAGTCGGCCCGCTTCCGAACGTGTTCAGATTTTCGGAAAGCGGGCATGGGGTTTACCCTGGGCGGGTGCACTAGCGTGCACCGGGTGCACCGGGTGCATTGTCTGCACCTGATGCACTTGCCTTACTTCTCGTCGGAAACCGTAAGCCGCTTGCGGCCCTTGGCGCGGCGGCGCTTGAGCACCTGCCGGCCGTCCTTGGTTGCCATACGAACCAGGAAGCCGTGCGTTTTCGCCCGGCGCCGGTTATTTGGTTGAAACGTACGCTTGCCCTTCTTAGATCTCGCCATATTTCTCCTCGGTCGAACAAACGATTATAGACGGGTTTTCGGGATCCTGGATCCGGGATCCGGGGCCCGGTCAAAAAAGACCTCCGCTCACCGATCCCGGATCCCGGGCCCCGGCCTGCATGTTAGAGTGAGCGTCCCCCTGGTGGCTGCCTCTGGAAGATTTCCACACCTGTGGAAAAGCTTGTGGAAAAGCCAGGGCATCGGTAACTATAAGTCCTTTATAATCTAGTCTTTGAAGTGATGCCGAGCGCGACTATCTGGGACCAGGTCCTGAGCCGTATCGAAGATCAGGTTGGTCGGCATAGCTTTTCGACCTGGTTCAAACCCACCACCCTTTTGTCGGACGGTGGGCAGACCCTCTCCATACGCGTTCCCAACCCTTTGTTCGTTGAATGGCTGCCCAAGCACTACTCGGTGGTGCTGGCCGAGGCCATGCGCGAGGTGGGGCGCCCGGACGCCACACTGGTGTTCGTGCCGGATGGCGCGCCGGGTTCTGCCGCGAGCGGGAGTGGCCAGTCGTCCTCGCGGGCCGACGCGCCTCGGGTACGCACAGAAGACGAGCCGACTCAGCCGCCTAGCGTCCAGGTCAGCAGCCATGAGCCCGAACCGTTGCGGGCCGGCAGCCTGATTCCGCGCTACACCTTCGACTCCTTTATCGTCGGGCCCTCGAACCAGTTTGCGCATGCGGCTTGCCGGGCGGTGGCCGAGACGCCGTCGCGGTCGTACAACCCGCTCTTCATCCACGGTGGCGTCGGCCTGGGCAAGACGCACTTGATGCACGCGATCGGCCACTACGTGGTCCAGCATCATCCTGGGCTGGTGCTGACGTACATCTCGTCCGAGCGCTTCATGAACGAGATGATCAACGCGGTGCGGTTTGATCGCATCCTGGACTTCCGTTCGCGCTACCGCAGTGTCGACGTGTTGTTGGTGGACGACATCCAGTTTGTCTCGGGTAAGGAAGGCACGCAGAACGAGTTTTTCCACACCTTCAACGCGCTGCATGACGCCCAGAAGCAAATTGTCATCAGCAGTGACCGTCCGCCCCACGAAATTCCCGCTCTTGAAGAACGGCTGCGCTCGCGTTTTGAGTGGGGGTTGATTGCCGACATCCAGTCACCGGACCTCGAAACCAAGATCGCCATTCTCAAGAAGAAAGCCGAGGGCGAGGCCCTGGTGCTGCCCGACCATGTTGCGATGTACATGGCCACGCGCATCAAGTCGAATATTCGCGAGTTGGAAGGCTCGTTGATTCGACTGATCGCGTATGCCTCGTTGACCGGCAAGCAGCTGACCATTGAACTGGCGCACGACGTGTTGCGCAACGTGATCGAGCACGACGAGAAAGCCGTGACGATCGAGCAGATTCAGAAATTCGTCGCCGAGTACTACCAGATGAAACCGGCAGAGATCCGGTCGCGCAACAACTCAAAGTCGGTGGCCATGCCGCGGCAGATCGCCATGTATCTCTGCAAGGCCCTGACCCACGCCTCGTTGCCGGAGATCGGCCGCAGCTTTGGAGGCAAACACCATTCGACGGTGATCCACTCGATCAAGAAGATCGAGGAAATGCGAAAGAAAAGCGCCGAGTTCGACCAGCAGATGAAGAACCTGCTGGACCAGTTCAAATGACGCGGTTCGCTCTTCATTGTTCGCTCTGCCAAGGGGCAAATTGCCGTTCGAACGGCGAATCGCGAACCGCGAAGAGCGTTTCCCACAGGCTCAACTGTGCATGCATTGTGGAAGGCTGCGGATTGGGCGAAAGCCCCCCGTTGCCGCGTCCGACAACCCGCATGTTACCCACAGAAATATTCACAGTTTAAATATTTGAACCATAAGGGTTTACGGCGACTGGAAATTTCGTAAACAGGACCTATTTCCTGTATACTTTATTGTCTTCGCCTATTCCTTAATTCTCAGAGGTACGCCGCGCTATGGAACTGGTCGCCAGGAAAGCCGATCTTGTGCGGGAACTGCAATTTTTCCAGCAGATCGTCGAGCGCAAGAACACGATTCCGATTCTGGCGAACGTCCTGCTGGAAGCGACCGGCAACGAAGTGACGTTGCTCGCCACCGACCTCGAAGTCGCGCTACGCAGCCGCTGTGAGGCTGCCGTGGGTAAGCCTGGCGCGGTCACGCTGCCCGCCAAGAAGTTCTACGAAGTGGTGCGCTCGTTGCCTGATGGCGACGTGAACATCGAAACCGACAAGGGCGGCACGACCGTCAAGATCTCGGGCGGCCAGTTCAGTTCGAAAATGCCGACGCTGCCGCGCGAGGACTTCCCGAGCCTGCCTGAAGCCGGCGGCGGTGCGAAGGCCACCATTAAGGGCAAGTCGCTCAAACAAATGGTCGAGCTGACGCAATTTGCCATTACGGGTGAAGACACGCGTTACTACTTGAACGGCGCCCAATTTGTTCTGCGGCCCGACAGCATGACGTTTGTGGCCACCGATGGTCATCGCCTGGCCCTGGTTAACGTCAATCACGAGGGCGCCAAGGGCGACGACATCAAGGCCATCCTGCCGCGCAAGACGCTGGCGGAACTGGGTCGCCTGCTCGCCGACAGCGACCTCGAAGTCAAAATACGAGCGCGGCGAGAACCACTTGTTCTTCGAGATCGG
>ENA-ORBV01012641-ORBV01012641.1-microbial-mat-metagenome-genome-assembly--contig:-NODE-12641-length-12991-cov-5.051727_pt1 | contig 12991 bp, 11 predicted proteins | sample MGYA00237777_ERZ505514 | MGnify/ENA primary metagenome ERZ505514 (study PRJEB26160, sample SAMN06269048) | microbial mat metagenome | isolation source: Oligotrophic lake microbial mat | place...
GACAGACAGATAGACAGACACACAGACAGACAATTAAACCAACTGAGAGACACTGGCCAACAAGTTGGACCTGGTGTAAATAATCAGTTTCAAATCGAAGCGCCCTCATACAAAACAAACGCTTCGTTCTTCATCACTCTCGTGATTGTATTCCTTATCTCCAAACAATCATGGGCGCTAGCTTGGGTTTTCTTCACGCTTATAGAATGGAGACTTACTTGTATGCCATCGACGATTCCTTTGCGATAGTACAATTTGTCCAACGGGGGAAAAGCGAGCAACACACGCAACTGTGTTGATCATGATGAATGGTAAAAAGGCTGGTCACGGTCTTTTGATGCGTCATGGCAACGATTTCTTCATCCTCACGGCAGCTCACGTTGCTGTTGACTTTGTCAAAGATGAAGGAAAGAAGGTAGAGCTGCAGTGGCATCCTTGGGAAGATTCTGCGGACTTGTTAGTAGCAACGGTCGAAAACGTCTATCTTCCAAAGAAATACGTCGAGGATGGAAGCAACGATGTTGGGCTCATTAAGATTAATTACGACTCCTCTACGATGAAGGTCCATTTAACTCTTTATATCGACAAAAGTCCGTCTAATGCTGGAGTAGTGGTTGGTGAGGGCGCCAGCAAAGTTCGTCTCCGAGGTGAACGTGATCCATCGCTTCAAACCGAAGGCAGTCGACACACAGTCCACGCTCCTTTCAAGCCGGGGATGAGCGGCTTGCCACTGTTCCTCCAAGCAAACGGAAAACAGGTTTCTCTAGTTCACGGGAACACAAAGCACCGTGGCGGTCACGAAGCAGCTGCAGCCATGGACCGTCCATTACCATTCTTGTATGCCGACAGCATTGTCCCTACTTTGACCATGGTTTGTGTCAACAAAATCTGCGCCAAGGCGCTGTTGGTAGCCAAAGATTTGCTCCCTGAGATCGCGGATGAAAGAGACCCATTGTCCGGCTCGGAAGGGACAATACAAGACTACAAAGATTACGCGGTGAAGTTGGGGGGGGCACTTGGCATGAATGAAGAGAACATCAAGGACACGATGATGAAGCTATTGGCCGACAAGTGCTTCAAAGGTATGGAACAGACTGTCGAAATCTTCGAAGTGGTCATAGTAGCGACCAATGCCGAGAACGTAGAGTTGGTAGATAAATTGTCGCAGGGGCACAAAAGTGCCACGACGATACCAGCAACTCCGCCGCCAGAGAAACGACAACGCGGCCAACACGGCGGCGAGGAGTCATCAGAGCACTAGCGCGCCGCGAAACCACGGCGTTTCGAACAGGAACTGCCACGAACTGCCATGAACTGCCACGACGGGCTCAAAAAGAGTAACTCTCGACGGCACAACAGAGTAGCTTGAATTTGCCCACAGTCTTCATGCCAAGACCCGGGAATTGACGATTGTGATGGAGCCTTCTGCTGACGAGCAGTTTTTGGTGCGAATCATTAGGCCCTTTTTGATTGGAAACAGTGTCTCCACCATCTATAAGTACGGTTATCGTTTATGACACGCAGCGAGATTGCAATGCTACCAATGTGCAGAACCTGGTTCGTGTCCTAAAGGTCCAGCAAATGGAGCACGTGATCTGTAAGGAAGATCTTTGGGAACTCTGGCATGAGGATCCGGTCGTAAAGGGGAAACCTGCAGTTGATAGTGGACCGAGAACTGGCACAATGGTCACGCTTTTCCTGCTGGTATCCTACCTGGCGACATTGCTCGGAGAATACCGCTGTTATTGTATGCTCTTGCGAACGGGAACAGATCGGGCACTGCTGGATGTGGATGGCCCGGTTGGCGAACATTGTCCTCTCCTGCAGCTTTGGAAAGAATCGATCGTCGGTTGTCAAGGAGAGGACGACGACGATGGTAGTACTCTGTACTCGGACAATAGCAGCACCGAAGCAAACCTTGGTGGCGAAGATTTGAGGCTCGGAGACGAGCTTGATGCACCGTAAGATCAAGCCAAGCGCACTCCAAAGCGGCGAGTGAAAGATGAGTGCTAGCGATCCTCTTTCTGGTGACTATGCTGCCACTACTCGTATCATGCTTACTGATAGAAGATGCCCTTGAGCTGATATCAACCATGAATTAAATTATGTTCAGCTACTACAACGTCGCTGGGTTTCGCATGAGACCCCTGGGGATCCTGGAGAGTGTTGATTGGAAAACCTGGCGCGCTCGTGGACGGGATGCAGCGTACAAATGTTTGGGCTGGCCCCCATCCCGCCTCAGAGATTCCCAGTCTATCCGCACCCTCTCCGCACATCGTACTATCACTGACGGGCCGCTAAACTTGTGAACTAGATTATATCCTATGGATTTGGTTGTGCTTGGAACTGACTTCTCTCTGATAAATTAATCTCAACGCTAAGATAACCCCTACGATTGATTACTGCGCACAGGTACAATTGCAACCGCAGAGTTGATCGGAACAGTCAAAACCAAGACCCTGGACACTGCAAAGCTCCTCTGGAATTGAGCCAACAACGCTTGTCTCTGTCAAACCTAGTGTCTTCAAGGTACCATTCAGCTGGCCCCATTCTAGAGGAACGGCCCCGGTTAATCCGATATTCCCTTCCAGTCGTAGTTCGTACAAGTTGGGTATTCGGGCGAGTTCCGAAGGCAGCGACCCCGATAGCTGATTGCCGTGCAAAAAGGTTCTGGCTAGTGACGATAGATTGCCAAGTTCGGTTGGTAGGGTCCCGGAGTACCCGCACTTGAAGGCATCGAAAAACACCAAATCCGTGCACAAACCCAAGGACGATGGGATAGTGCCAGTCATTTGCGTGAGTCCAATCAGGGCCAGTTTCAAGGCGGGCACGCGACTTCCCATGTCATGAGGCAAAGTGCCCGTGAAATCGTTGCGGTCCAATTTCAAAACTTGCAACTTCGATAGTTCCCAGAGCTCATCCGGCACAGGTCCTGTCAGTTGATTGTGCAAGACCCCAAAGTACATGAGGGAATTGGAAAGCAATCCAATCTCTCGTGGGATTGTTCCTTTGAAGCCTTCACAAGATGCCAAATCGAGGATTTCAAGGTTGGTCATTTGTGTAAAAATTTGATGGGGAATAAAGCCTGTCAAGCGGTTCTTCCAGAGTTGCAATCCCTTCAAATGGGACAAGAGTCCAATCTCCGGCGTCAAACTTCCCACAAGGTTGTTGTTTTTCAAATGCAGCCATTCCAATTGTCCATCGTCATTGCAGGGTGAGTACATACCATCGAGTAGGACTCCCGAATACCAATCGCATTCATGCCTTCCATACGACATCCACTCGGCCGCGGCGATGTCCCGTGCTTCCCCTAGATCATCCTGTAATTGTCGTTGTCGTAGTTGTCTCCCCGACGACGGCGATGGACCGGGTGGTGGTTTGAGAACGTCGGAACTTCTAAAACGTTCAATCTCGGAGGCTACCGTTCGATTCAAATAAAAGACCGTCGTGGGACCGTCGTTGCTTCCACGGAGTGTCCATTCCTCCCCATTGGTAGCATAATAAAAGGTAGCCATGGCAAAGCGTTGTACCAAACGTTCTGGACTAAAATTCTCCAACCATGGGTCTTGTTCCATCCAATGATAAGCTCGATGTTGGGGCGAGGACGGGCTCCCGGCGAGGATCGTTTCCAGTGTGTCCGTGGTCAATGCCGGTTTCAACTTGGAGAGCAGCGGCGGCAATGTGGACGTACTGACATTATGATGTTCTTCCTCATCTACTAGGGTTGTTGGTGCTTCCCCGTTTGTATTGTTATTGTGATTGTGATTATTGACCCCAAAGACAATTCCGAGGATGAGACCACACAAGAGAATGACTCCTAAAATGGCCATTAGAAGGTGTCGTTGTTGAGCAGCAGCGGTATTTTGTAGATATGCCTTGCGAGTACGTTTTAGGCTATTTGGATCGACGGGTTGGGCTTGTTCTGCAATGGTAATGATATCTTGGCTGTGCTCGTCTTCGTTGACGGGAAAGGCCGATACGAGACCACTATTCTCGTGGTAGTCGCTGCCGCCAGTCTGCTGCTCCAAATCTCCTTCGGCTGCCTCTAAGGTACTGTTGTTTGTGGTGGATGCACCACTATTATTGGCAGCAGCAGCAGCAGCAGCAGTAGTAGTAGGGTTGTGTTGTTGTAGGGGATGATGAAATCTGGTGGCGCTGCTGACGGCATAGGCTCCCGGTTCGGAGGAGACTACTGCTGTGGGACGTGGCAAAGGCTGAATGGAATTCAAGATATCATCCTCCGTTTCAATGGCCATCGTATGATCTGCGGTGGCGTTGTTTTTGTGGTTCATCATTAGTTTCTTGTCGTCCACACTGTCATTTGCGGTTGCTGCTGCTGTTGCTGCCTTTTCAGAAGAAGGAGCAGGGGAGGACGCAAAGGAGGGAACCTTTCCAGCCTCATCCTCTTCGTTCAGGTGGCTCTTTTCTTCGTCCTTGATAGAGGTGCTGTTATCCGTATGGATATGGCTGTTGTCCTTGACGGAGGACGGAGACAAATCTGCTGCTGCTTCTGCTGATGGTGACGAAACCAACTCTTTTGTTGTTGTGTCCTCCACCACACCAACGTTACCATCCTCCTGCTGCTCTTGCCCATTGCATTTGGGCGATTCCAAGTCCTGCATTTTCATGGTTTAAAATGATTTAGTTTCGTTTATCTTATCTTTGATGGTTGTAGATTGTACAGAATGTTGGGTTGTAGGAATAGGTCGTTGAATAGAATGTAACTAACTACCGTAACTAGCTACTCTCGAGCAGCTACTCTACTAGCTAGCTAGCTAGCTCTAGTGTTTTGTGTTTGGTGGTGCTGGTACCGGTAGTAGTATATTACTGCATGTAGCTCCAACTGTTCGTTGCGGTGTACAATACGGAGTAACTGTTCGTTGCGGTGTTTTTTTGCCGGCGTAACTCGTCCGTAAGCTCCGGTCCGCGTACTTTACTCGGCTTCAATTGGCTGGTTATTGATTCATTGAAGGTACTACCTACGACGTAGTACGACCATTCATGTTACTACCGGTCAACGAGAATTAGTTGATGAATGTGAAGAACGCATTAGATTTCTGAAAATAGCCTTCGCGCGTAAATATTTTTGTGGCAATTGAGATGCCTTTAAATGATTTATACACCGTCCTATGGAGTACTCGAGCGGTTGACTACTGTTGGCTCGCTGGGTATCCAGTGAGCCAGTGGCCACAATTTCGCAACCATGAGTACGAACCTAGTAGCTAGCTAGTAGTAGTAAGTACGTGAAGCGAACCAACAAGAACGCGCTCCGTCGTCAACGTTCTGGTGCCAGCATACCGGTATGGTAGTCATGGTCAATTGCGAGCAACTACCTAGCTAGTGTGAATTTGTACCACAGTCGCTGCTCCTGCTAAAGTGTTAAAGGGCTCGTGCCCCCCTTCACCACTGCAAAGCAAAAGCCTGACCAGCACCTTGGGGTGAATAAAAATTTAGCTATTAATTTTAAAGAGTAAAATCCATTTTCACCCCCAGGTCTGGAAAGTCCCCAAAGAATGACAGTTTGAAAACCTCCCTGACAAACAATGATCATTTGCATTGAATCTCTCCATCTGGTTTCCCTCTCTGTGCTAGGCAGCTAGACCACTGGAGATCTTTGAAAATGTGTTGTGCAGAATTGTTCACAATGTTGAGTGTCACAATCACACTGTGTCGTCCATCCATGTGGTCGCACAAATTTCATTCTCAACTCACAAATTTGCAAACATTTGTTTTCATTGTCTTCAGCTTTTGTCATGAAAATGTGCAAAAAAACAAAAACCACAATTCATCTTTGTGTGGGTCATGCTCCATGACATGAAATTATGCTGCGGCATGTTGTCTTGAAATTGTTTGCTTTTGAACCTGTCTCTTCCATTTGCAATTGACAGCCACACAACAAAATAAAAGCAGTCTGCATTCATTCACCGTGTTGAACACAAAAACAGCAGTGTGCATTCTCTTTTTCATTTCAAATTTTGACCTCTTCAAGTTGCGCAACAGAGATTTGCTCAAACACAAAATGTGTCTCTTGCCAGGCACATTCAACTTGATTTCGAGGTTTGGTCAACTGCACACATGTCTCCTTTTGCAAAAAAAAATCTAACTGAGATGACCCCAAACCGTGAAAATGAGGCTTTTGAACAGTTGTTCTCAAAATCCAAAATGGTTTTTCTTGTTGGCTTTGGCGATCAGGGAACCTCCGATTGGCCTAAATTTTCAAAAGTCTCACTCACACCGAATGGATGAATGGTGTTCTCGTTCCAAAGATTTCACTTGGACTCACACTGGCTGGGCACGCATCCATGCAAATGAACTGAGAATCAACTCGGCGAGATGCCACTCTCACTCTTTACAGTAGTTACTCTAGCTAGTAGCTAGCTAGCTAACTAACAAAATCCATCCATAGCCCATATGTACAGTTGAATGAACCAAAAATGTTGTTTTGGACGAGGACAATATGTTTCGTCTCTCTGATATCCCCAGCACTGCATGTCTCGGCATTTCACAGCGCTTCGACAATCCATGATTATGGCAATGATGTTTGTGGTGGTACTACTAGGCGTTCCATAATGATAAATGCTCCAGGTTGTTGTAGTTTGTCATTCAAGAGCAACAAAAACAACAATGGCAGTCGCAGCAGTGTCCATAGAATGGACACTACTGCTGGTAGAAGTGCTCACGCTGCCAATTCGGATCATGACGCCACAAACAACGACAACGTGGCAACATCACTGCCAAAAAGAATAGTACAAGTACAATTTGTTCCTTCCTGTTTGATTCTTGAGCAGGTTTGTCTCCAATATCCCGTCACATTGGCGAGACGTCTTTTTTCATCCGTACCACGACGAGAATTTGCGGTCCACAATGTATCTTGTCAGTTTGGTTGCAGTGGAGGAGAAATTGTATTGTTGCAAGGAGCATCGTCCAGTGGAAAATCGGCGCTGTTCAAAGTTTTGACAGGCCAAGAAACCGCCACGAGTGGAAGCGTACGAATTAGCACACTGCCAGACGACGAAATAGCAATGGCGGTAGCAAAACCCATTATGCTCGTGGACAAACCAGAATTTGACAATCAAAATTCGGCCCAAGATCTTCTGGAGCAAGAAGCTACGAAAGCAATCCAATCATCACTCTCACAACCACAGAAAGAAAACGACAAAGAGTTGGAGCATGCCATTCTCATCAAGATCCTTCAAGATGTTTGCCGGTGGACCAATTTACGTGAACCAGCATCATCTCTCATGACGCAACAAACGCCAGCCCAATTATCACCTTCGGAGAATTATCGCCTCCGATTGGCCATTGCAGCATTGCAGAGTTCTCTGCCCGCCATGGAGTTGTTGCCAACACCATTTTCCACTGCAACCGCCTCCACTACTACCACGGCTGGTGTCGTCGTGGTCAAGCTTCCGGCTCCCATTTTATTTCTAGATGAATGGATGGACTTTGAAACACGTGATAGTTCGGCCAAAGTCGAAGAAGCTCTGTTACAACTTGTGCAAGCCACGGGGGGCATTGTCATTTGTGCAACCCATAAACCCAATCTTTGGAAGGGATTCACTGCTACTAATTTGCCATCATCATCATCATCAGCAGCAGCAGCAATAGCCACTCAACAAGAACCACAAGAATCCAGGACGGTACGAATCAGTCAAATGACCATGTGTTGGGGAGAAATACTATCTCGTCGACAATGAAAGAATGTATAACTGGGGGCGGGCAGTAAACACGAGACTTAAAGCTGGCTGGTGATGAGGGATTTGTCTCGAGTTGTGAGACTTTTGATACGTTTCCATTCATTTAGGAGTTGAAGTATAGTACATGCAACATTCCAATTCATTCGGCGTCTCTATGCAACGATGGCATTTCCTTTCTGATCTTCGAATAGTAGTGCCAGCATACTCTAGAAAGCATCTGCAGATAAAGTCAGTCGAACCGTGGCGGGCAGTGTGCAATGGCAATTTCATATTCATTTGCGGCATGGTCTACACCAACGCACCACCATTAATTTTATAGAAGAGTACAGTAGTGTCGTGGAGGAAACTACAACAAAAACCTGGAATATGCAAACGACCTCTCATCTACATGCACGTTCTTTCGGCCGGCGTGGCCTGGACAGCCCATGAAAATGTGTTCAGTGGGGATAACGGCATCATCTTTGGTGCAAAATAGCAGCATTCAAAAATTAAATACTACAGTACATTATGTTAGGATCTGCTGAAGTCGCCACTTCGAAGACTCTCCGTATCCGGTTGCTCCAGTGACAAACCCACTCCGATTTCTTCGGGAATATGCATGTCGGGAAGTTGAAGTCGACTGCTAGCTCGTACATGTCCTGATTTTTTGGAACTGGTATAGCTTCCTCCTTCTCCATTGATAATTTGTTGTTCTTGGTCATTGTACAATAATGACAAGTCATCATCATCGCCCTCATCGTGATGCTTGCTGGGATACAAAACGTAGTGTTGTGTAAAGAAAATGCCGTCAAAAAATAAAGTGGCCAAACCAAGGGCAAACTTGGCCAAATTTCCTGTAATCCCGGCCATGTTTTCCATATCCAAGGAATCCAGTACAATTTGAATCATACTGAGCGTACCACCACTGCATTCCAAAAAATTGTACCATATGTTCCATCCCTTGGTGCTTTTGCGAGAAAAATTGAGCCACGCCTGTTTGGAATATTTGGTCAAGGTACAACAAATCTTGAAAAAACTGAGCATGTAAAAGTAATCGAGGCAACGTTCGTAGGGCAGAATGCCCAAAGCAATCCAGAGGGGAATGAGCACACTGGGCAATCCCATGGCCCAAATCAAGATCCATGTTTGTACTTTGAGTTTGAATTGGCTCACTCCGGCTGGCAAAATATAAAGCCATTTCTGTAGTTCTTGCACGACGTTGGATGGTTGTTGCTTGTTGTTGTTGTTGTGTTTGTTGTAATTACGACGTTGGTGATTGTCCCATTTTTGCTTGCCACCATAATAAACAATCTGCACCACATAAATGGCACTTAAAAACATGGCATGGATCGAAAATAGTACATCGTTCGATTGGACCGATGATTCTCCTTCTCCAAATCGTGCACTGTACATGGTTTTGATGTCGGCATTAAAATACATGGAGCTCAAATAGGCCGAATAAAAGGACCATCCCATGAGATTTAAAATGGCAAAATCATTGCTCAATCCCTTGGTGGATTCTCTTCGATAATTCAATAAGACTTGTGGATAAAAGCAAATGCTCCAGAGAACAAAATAGTTATACCCAATAATGTTGGAAACATATCGGTAGTAGGGAAACCATTTCCCACCGACAAAAATCACCTTGGGCATGAGCATTCCGACCAAAGTGCCCACGACGCACAAACAAGTCAAACCCCAAATGACTTTTGCCGGCGTGCCTTCACTGTCGGTAAAGGGAATCAAAAGGCCTTCTTTGAAATTTTCAGCCACGGTCGTAATACTGCCAAGGGAAGTCACGGATGTGGTAGTGGAAATGGATTTATCGTCGTCATCCTCCAAATTCGCTGTATTGTCCAACCAGCTGTTGTAGTCGTCATCATTCGGGTAGTTTCCTTCCCAACTTTTGTTGTCGTAATCGTCATTGTCGATATTATTATCACTCTTGGAATGGTTGGGGCTGCTGGGAGGATCATGTTCTTGAATGGCTCCATATCCCGACGAAATACGTGACACCAAGGGTCGAGTATTGGCTGCTGTTTTTCGCGTGGCACTTCCAATCAAGGGTGTTTCGGCTTCGACACAAACATAACTAGACTCAGAACCATCATTGTGTTCTTCTCGTTGAAACAAGTCTCTTATTGGTTTTGGTGAACCTGCTGGTGGACCTGGGGGTCGAGGTGGTAGGGGACGTTGTGGCATGGTGTGTTGCTGTTGTTATTTTACTCGAATGGATTGCTAATAATTACTAGTATGTACTCTATGACTCGTCGGTAAACAAATTTGATGGCTACCAGTAGACTGTGCTTACAAGGAAGACTTTCCCGTTGTCTCCAATCCTGAAATTTCCAGAGCTTCTTGGATGAAAGAGCAATAGTGAGGTGCGTGAAAGATAGTCAATTGACAGATTTTCGCGGATGCAAAAACAAAATAATAACAATTCGAAAGCTGACATCAGTCATGCTTGGCGATCCCATGCTCCGGAATTTCATCACCGTGGTCCTGACGTGACGACTGACTCCGTGACCACTCCGAAAATTTTATGGCCCCTCCTTGAACCTACTTCTGTAGTTCTAGCTAGCCAGCTACTAGTTCGCCTTCCAGTAGGGTGAGGACTGAGTGTTGCCTGATCCACCTGGAGCGGTAGGGAAATCACGCGGGACGCGCGAAATTCTGGCTTCGCGCAAAAAATGACGAATCTTAAATAATTTTACTTAACGTCGACATCGCGGACTTAACGCGAACATGTCGCGGACTTATCGCGAGCTTGTCGCGACGACATTTTTTCATAAGCAAACAGTCATAGTTCTGTCAGAAATCAGTGACGCAACGAATTCACCGAATTTTGCAATGACCAACCAAGCAGCGAGCCTTCTCTTGGTTTTTGAATGGTTACGCACGGGAACATGCACAGCGTCGACAACACGGCAATCTTGTTTGCTCACAAGCTTGTGCAGTTGTGCTGCAGCAGTAGGAAGTTGTTCGGTGGGAAGGCATGCCCAGGACTGCACGCAAGGGCAAGCAAGGAAGACGGGTCGACCCCAATCAAGATCCGGAAGCACGGTACGAGAAGCTACAACCTCACGACAAGCTCATCTGTTGGAATTATTTCCAATGCACAGCCACAGGTGGCGAGGAAGGGTGGAACCCTCAAGACGCCGGATCAGTGTTTCACCACCGGTCCTCGAAGCACCTTCTTAGCTTGGGTAGTGGCTCCTGGTTCCGACACCGAGCACAACTCATGGTTACTCTTGCGGAGAAATTTCAAGAATTGCAGAAGGTCCCCGCAAAGCCTCCTCAAACAAACACCGTTCACAAACAGCGACCCGGAACACATTCTACATTTGCCACTCCACCCGGGTCACCAACGCCTACCAGGCAATCACCAAGAACTACAAAGAAGCCCGCTGCAAAGGCTCCTCCAACAGCACCCGCTGGCCTTGACGAAGATGACGCTGGATCCATGGGAATCGTTGCCCCTACTTCATTTGGCATGTACAAAGAGTTCAACTACACGACTCGAAAGACCGCGACAAACATGCTCATCCGAGTCATCCTCCACAACGGTGTGACGCAGGAGGATCTTGAGTTTGAATGGATCACCCCCCGTTACTTGAAGTTGCGTATTGCCTGGCCTGAATGGTTTCAGAATGCTGAGCAGATGGCAGCGTTCACATGTGACGATGATGGTAAGGTTGTGTGTCCTCCGGAGCATGCGCTAACCATGGACACCTCGGAGAGAAATCAGTTGCTTGTTGAGGAAGATGGGCGTGTCTGGGATGAAGGTTTTCTCAGCTTCGACCAAGACATGAAGACAGATGATGTCCCAGTCTTTGAGCTCTTGGATGTGCAAATCCCATCGAGAAACACAACGGTGAACGTGCTCCAGATTTTGGCAACGTGAGTACATGTCACAGTCTTTTTGTGTTTTCTTTCTTGTCAATTTTCTCACCGAATTGTTGCCACTCAAGCGTTGCTCCTATTGATGATTTGTCGGCAAAAAAGAAAATCAGAACCAAACGTGTTGTGCATCTGGGTGCTGGTCCCCGCGCGACTGACAGCAACAGCAAGGCACGCACTTCGTCGAGTGCTGGTTTGGATGGGAGTGGGAAGCCCAAGAATTCTAGGCAAACTGAGGATGAAGAAATTTTGGATGATGCATGAAGGCAACAAGTAGACGAGTTCGATCCAGAAGTGGTGGTGCAGCGGGTGAGGAAGGATCTCGTCTTAGCGGACATTCAGTTTCGTAATCTATACAAGTAACAACATAATAAATATGCAGTGACATCCTATTTTCGCTACTCAATCTTAGTTGTTAATGCTATGTTTTGGAAACCAGTTTTTATGCGTTTAAAATTAACAAGCAAATCAGTATTCTAAACTGATTAATTCAATCATAAGTTACGTCATAGTTTACGTCATAAATAAGGGAATCACCATTCTGAAATTTGAGCTCCGTAATCACGGCGATTGCATTGAAGCAATAGCCATGCTTCTCCATCATCTTGTCACGCGGATTGGTGTGTCGAAATGGGATGTTGAGCACATTAAAAATCTTCAATCGGCTGTTGACATTCTCGTGTCGACCACGGACTTGGCTCTTCATTTTTCGACCAACGCTTGTTGTTGCCACAGTCGGTCCCTTCAATTTATCATGACCCTTATAACCAGCGTCATCCTCCACACCTTCATCGTCAGTGAGCAAATGCACAAGGGCTTCTTTGAACATCGTTACGTCACTTGTGCTTGCCACAAAAGGACCATTGACCCAAACAATTCTTCCACTGTTGATGCACACTCCGACTTCATACTTGACTCCAGGTCCATTGAACTTCTGTGAATACCATTTCTCATCAAATGGCCATGGTTCATTGACCATGCAATCAATGCCATCAATGGACATGAGACATGAGGTGGTGCCATCCCATCCTTCGAACCGGTCATCCAAACGCATGACTTTCTCCTTCAAGTCAGAAATCTTTCTGAGCATGTGCCAAGTCCATTTGCGGTAAGTCTTTTTGTCAGGCCAGCCAACAATCCGACAATGAACAGCCTCCGTGCTGTAAACCTTAATGTGCACGAGTGCCCACAACAAATGCATTGGCTCAGCTCCTTTGTAGCCAACTTTGCCAATTAAAGTTGGAATCAGCAAATTCCAGAGCTCGGTGATGATTGAGATTGATGCGCCGAAGAAGCTGCGGAACGTTTCGTCCTCGAGTGTCTCGTTCATCTTCTTATCTAGTCCCAACACATCTCTAGCAGATGTGTTGGGACTAGATAAGAAGATGAACGAGACACTCGAGGACGAAACGTTC
>ENA-ORBV01012643-ORBV01012643.1-microbial-mat-metagenome-genome-assembly--contig:-NODE-12643-length-12989-cov-4.422011_pt1 | contig 12989 bp, 15 predicted proteins | sample MGYA00237777_ERZ505514 | MGnify/ENA primary metagenome ERZ505514 (study PRJEB26160, sample SAMN06269048) | microbial mat metagenome | isolation source: Oligotrophic lake microbial mat | place...
CCGCGCTCATCGCGCCTCGCATCGCATCCCAATCCGACGGCCAAAAGTCCAAGTTATTTCCTTACGAGCCCTTAGTCGGTGACTTCAACAGCAGGTCAGCGACCGTCGCCGTAGGGCAACCCGCCAGCAATGGGGTCACGGTGCTCAACGCGTTCATTTTTCGCGATGGATTCGGGTAGCCCATCATGCCCGTGCTTTGCCTTCGCCCTGTCTTAAGAAAGGGGCGAGAGGTCCTGATCTGCTGATAGAACTGGCCCGCGAGTGCTGGCAGGCACCGAGCGGGTCCGTACTTTCATGGCTTCTGATGTTTTCGGTTTAGACCTAGGGCAGGGTACCTGTTCCTGTATGCTCCTCCCGCTCTGGCTTCTGGATCCTCCTGACTATGTCGATGAAACTCTTATTGGCGCTAGCGATGCTGCTACTGGCCAGTGTTTCGGCCGCGCAGAACACCCGCGTATTGCTGGAAACGGATCGTGGCCCACTGCTGCTGGAACTGGAGCCGGTGCGCGCGCCGCTCACCACAGCCAACTTTCTGGCCTACGTGGATAGCGGCGCTTACAACACCACCCTGATTCATCGTGTGATTCGCAACTTCATTGTGCAAGGCGGCGGCTATCAGGACAGCGGCGCGGACATTGTGCGGCGCCCAGCAATTACCAGTGAGCGCAACAATGGCCTGCTGAACGTGCCCGGCACCCTGTCGATGGCCTTGTCTGGCAATCCGCCCAATATAAACAGCGCGACATCGGATTTTTTCATCAATACCGGCACCAACACCTTACTGAACGCCAACTTCACCGTTTTCGGACGCGTGATCTTTGGCCAAAAAACCCTCAACACGCTGAATATCTTGCCGATCTTTCCCGGCAGCGAACAGCCGATCCGCATGCCATTTTTGAAGCGCGCGGTGCGAGTGGCGGCCAATGAATTCCCCATTTTGCCGCTGCATACCGGCACTTGGTATGACCCTTTGAACAGTGGCAAGGGTTTTTTGGTTGAAGTTGCGCAGGTCAGCGGCAGCGAAAGCGGCCCGATCCTGGTGGTCTCCTGGTACGACTTTTATGAGGGCAAGCAGATTTGGATGATTGGCACCGCAGCCTTTGCGTGGGGCGCGAGCGCGGTTGAAGTGCCGGTGCAAATCAGCGAAGGTGGTCAGTTTGGCGCCGCTTTTTTGCCCACCCAGGTGGTATCGAACCCCAATTGGGGGCGATTAACGGTGCGCTTTACTGGCTGTGATGCGGGTACCTTCACCTACACCTCGGTGTACGGCAACGGCAGCTTCCCAGTGCGCAGCATCACTTTGCCGACTGATCAGAGTTGCGTGGGGAACTAGCTTAAGGCTAAACGCAAGCCCGGTTCACTCACTTTGCAGCGTGCGCTCGCCGTCGGCAAAGCGTGCGATCAGCAGTTCGCCGGGTCGCACTTCCTGGGCGCGTACGATCAAAGTCTGATCGCTGCTGCGGCGCAGCAGCACATAACCACGTTCCAGCGTGGTTTGCGGTCCGAGCAGGCGCAGGCTGCTGTAGGCGTGGGCGCTGCGCGCGCGCAGCGTCGCTACATTGGGGCGTCGACGATCTAAGGCATTCGCGCGTTGTTCGGCGCGGGTTCGCCGCTGCTGTAGCTGGCGGGTCAAACCGTCGCGTAGACGCGCGAGCAAAACCAGCGCAATTTGCTGGGTCCGCGTAATACGCCGTTCGGGCGCCTGAAAGCGCAGGCGTTCGAGCAACTGGGTCAATATTTGCCGACGCGTTTGCGTGCGAATGCGCTCGATACGCAGCAGCGCGTCGCGCAGCGTACCAGCCCGTGCTAGCGCGATCTCCAGCGCTCGCCGTGGATCATGCGCGCGCAGCAGCCTTTCGCTGGCATCACTGCGTTGTTGGGCAGACTGTAACTTGCGGCGTAGCAAGGCCTGCACAGCCTCCGATCGGCGCTGCAGCAATCCCAACACTGCCGCGGCGCTGGGTGTGATCAACTCGGCGGCGGCCGATGGAGTCGCGGCGCGCACATCGGCGACCAAATCGGCCAGCGTGAAGTCCGTTTCGTGCCCCACTGCCGACACCGTTGGGATCGGCGATGCGGCGATCAAACGCGCCAGGGCTTCGTCATTAAATGCCGCGAGGTCTTCTAACGAGCCGCCACCACGGGTGAGCAACACCAGATCGTAGGCGGGCAGGGCACTTAACACCGCTTGCAACGCTGCGCGAATTTGGGCGGCGGCTTCGTTGCCCTGCACTTGTGCGGCGAACAGATCGATATGCAGCAAAGGCCAACGACGCGCGCAGACTGCTAGCACATCGCGGATCGCCGCGCCTGTGGGCGAGCTGATGACCGCCACGCGGCGCGCCATTTTGGGGAGCGCCCGTTTGCGCGCAGGATCAGTCAAGCCCTCTTTTTGCAACAAGGCTTTGAGGCGCTCAAATTCACGCATCAGCCGCCCGATGCCGGCGTCTTCCAGGTGTTCGCAGATCAACTGGTAGTCGCCACGCGCCTCAAATAAGCTGATGCGACCGCGAACCAGAACCTGTAGACCGTCCGCCGGTTTGGCGCGCACATACAAATTGTTCGACTTGAACATCGCACAGCGGATCTGGGCGTCACGATCTTTCAACGTGAAATACCAGTGCCCAGACGCCGCGCGCGTGTAGTTGGAAATTTCGCCTTCCACCCAAACTTGCGCGAACGCATCTTCCAACAAGGCACGCGCCAACCGATTGAGTTGGCTGGGGCTAAAAATCGCTCGCTCGCGAGCCGCATAACTGGGTACGGTTTCGGTCATGGCGGCGACGATAGCTTAAGGCGCGGCGGGTGTTGGTTGTTGGTTGTTGGTTCGGGGAGGTGGAGATGCTGGTGGATTGCAGTGGGTGCGAGTCAAACTGATGTGGGCTGCCAAGCGAGGTCATCGCGGGCGCTCTTTTTCAGCCCGAAAAAGGACGCTTGCAATGACCAATCAATGACTTATGACATGTGTTCATGGAGAAGAAAGAAGAAAGAAGAAAGAAGAAAGAAAACCTGTCGGAGCCCAGAGCCGCCGTTTGGATCACCACAGCCTTTAAATTGCACCCGGTTGCAGGCGCCGCGAATCCAACCCAGTTAAGGAATCAGCAGCAACTTGCCCACCGTGCGACCGCCCTCAATTGCGCGCTGGGCGTCGGCGGCGTTTTCCAGCGGATAACAGGTGATCGGTGGCACGCTTAAGCTTTGCTCGGCGAAGGCTTGCAATAGCCACTGCATGCCAGCGCGCAGTCTCTCGCCCTCGCTCGATAAAAAACTCAAGTTGCAGGCCAATACGCTCTTGTTGTCGCGTGTCATCGACAGTGGACTAAAACGCGGCGTGCGCAGCCAATCCCAGGCCAATTTAAGCCAGTTCAAACGGCCATCGTGCGGCAGCATGGAGGCAAAGCCGTAGATCAGTAGTCGCCCGGTGGGGGCCAAATGCCGATAACTCTGCGCCAAGGTGCTGACGCCGTTGGCATCGAACACGGCCTGAAAGCCGCCCGGTGCCAGCGCTACTGCGCGCGGCCATAGCGCAACGCTGGACTTATCGATGACCGCATCGCAGCCGGCGGCCAGCGCAGCGTCTATTTTTTGTGCAGCGCCGACCACGCCGATCACCCTGCAGCCTTGCAAGCGTCCGAGTTGTGCCAGCGCGCCACCCACGCCTCCCGCGGCGGAATGCACCAGCCACGTATCGCCAGGATGTGGATGGAGCAATTCGTGGACCATCCACCAAGCGGTCAGAAACACCGTCGGAATTGCCGCGCCGGCTTGTGCGTTCAAATTGGCCGGCCTGATGAACACCCGATCTGCTTTGAGCACGACGCGGCTAGCGTAGCCGCCAAACAGCGTGAGGCCAATGACGGGATCGCCCAACTCTAAGCCTTGCACCTGCGGGCCCAATGCGCTGATCGTCCCGGCAATTTCAAATCCCGGCGTGATGGGATAGCCATGCAAACGTTTGGCCGATTCGTACAAACCCATGCGGATGATGCCGTCGGCGTAATTGACACCAATCGCTTGCACGTCGATCGCCACTTCGTCGCCCAGCGGCGCGCGATCCGCCTCCACCAGCAGCCGCAACTGATCGTAGCCGCCGGGTCGATCAATCACGATGCGCCGCATCGACTAACGATCCTCAAAACCCAGACGCGAAAGCGGCGCGCCTAGTCGAATCCAGTCGTAAAAAAATGCTTGCTGCGGCAAGGTCAGTGGCGGAAAGCCCTGCGGCATTTGCGTGACGCCAATGCCTTCAGGATCATCGCAATTGATTTTTTGAAAGAGCCAACTGGCCATCGGATTGCCCGGATTCACCCGCAACAGCGTAGGCACTTGCGAGCTTGGCACGCCGACCAAATTGTCATAACTGAAGCCCGCACCTAAGCCCATTTGAGCGGGCCCACTTTGGCCTTGATGACAGGACGTGCAAACCTGCGAATCTGGGTTCTTTGGGTCAGCGAGCGCATCAAAAATGTTCTGCAAGTCGCCGAAACGAAACTGCGTGAACGGTGCGATGGAGGAAATATCCGCGCAGCCAGTGGATGGGCCAGAACCGGCAAATGCCGGCGCGGCGCATAACAAACCCAACAGGATGCTGGATACAGTTCGGGAGCTCACGGGTGCCTGCTCCAGACGATGTCCATGCCTTCGCGCTCACCCAAGGCATTGCCGAGCACATGCATGAGTTCACGACTGGCGCCAGCATCGGCCAGCAAGCCAAGCGTGGTGATGTCGATGTAGTAGTCTTGATCGTCACCATTTTCTTCTTCCAACTCGCGGACAAACAGCGCTAACTCATCTTCGCTGATGGTGGCGATCAAGTCGCCGGTTTCACGGTCATGCAGGTCAATCATGGTGTGTACTCAAGCGCGGCGGGAGAATGCTGATCTTGCCGCACTAGCGCGCGGGCGTCGAGAGGCGTGATGTTCAGAACGCAGATTGCGTCGGAAAGTTTGTGATTTTGGCAAGTCCCTAAAACCACCTAACAAGCCCGGATACAGGTTATGAAGATGAATCAACTGATTCCCATGCTGCCGGTGCAGAGCATGCCGTTGAGCGTTGCGTTTTATCAGCAGTTAGGGTTTAGCGTCGAACAGAGAAACGACGATTGGCGTTGGGCGATGTTGTGTTTTGGTGAATGTAGATTGATGGTGGATCAATCCATTAATGTACATCCCGCTGTCAGTCGCGGTGCGGTGATCTACTTGTATCCAGACGACATTAGCGAGTACCACGCGTTAGTGCGCAGCAACGGCGTGCCTATTCCAGACCTGGAGCAGACCTTCTACGGCATGCTTGAATTTCGCATTGATGATCCCGATGGCAATCGTCTGTGGATCGGGCAACAAACCGTCGGCTAAGAGTTTCCCTGCGCATGCCACCTTTTCTCAAATTGATTCGCCCGCATCAATGGGCGAAGAACCTGCTGGTCTTTGTGGGCTTGCTGGCTGCGCATCAGTGGGGTGAGCCACAGGCGTGGTTAGCCGCGCTGCAGATGTTCGCTGCGCTGAGCCTGCTGGCGAGCGCGATTTATGTGCTGAACGATACCTTGGACGTCAAAAGTGATCGCCTGGATCCGGATAAACGCGAGCGACCTATCGCCGCCGGCACCATCTCCATCCCGATCGCGATCAGCAGCATTCCGCTATTGGTCGCTGGCGCCTTGGCATTTGCGTGGTCTCTGCCATTGCCGGCACGGCTGGCGCTGGCCGCCTATGCGGGTGGCGCTTTGCTTTACAACTTGGGCATCAAGCGCACTCTGTGGCTTGATGTGGCGCTGCTCGCGGCGCTCTACGCATTGCGCGTCATCGCCGGCGCGTTGGCAGCCGCTATCGAACCCAGCCCCTGGTTGGTGGCGTTTTCGCTGTTTGTATTTTTCAGTTTGGCGGCCTTAAAGCGTTATGCCGAATTGGTTCGATCACCCAATGATCAGTTGCCGGGGCGCGCCTATCGACGCGCGGATGCGCTGATTGTTGTCGCGTTTGGAAGCTCGGCAGCGCTCGCGGCGACGGTGGTATTGGCGCTCTACGTGAATGGCAACGAGGTTGCCAAGATGTACGGCAATGCGCAAATTTTGTGGGCACTGGGTCCGATTGTGCTGACTTGGTTGGCGCGCTTGTGGACCTTGGCGCACCGCGGCGAACTGCCCGGTGACCCGGTGTTGTACGCGCTGCGCGATTCCGGCAGTTGGCTGGCGGCGCTGGCTTTGTTTGTTTGCGTTTGGCTGGCGGTGTAGTTCGATGATCCGCATGGCGCAGGCGCAAAGCAGCGGATTGCGCTATCTGTGGTTATTGGCGGTACTGATCGGCGTTTTGCGATTGGGATTCGTGCTCACTCACGAGCCGCTGGCGGGTTTTGCCAACCAGTTCGACATGCTGCGCGTCAGCGGTTGCTTGGGCTTGACGCCAGACACCGATGACAAGGTGAATGCAGCGACGCCAATGGCACCCATCGAGCGCTATCGAGTGGGCGGCGCAATCGATGAAAGTTGTCTGTACGGCACCGAGGTCGCGCTCGCTGGCCTTGCACTCGTGCTTGATCGGACCGCTGACGCGGCTGGTCTGAGCGATCCGGCCACCATGCCGTTGCGATTGTTAGCGTGGGTCAAAGCCCTTTTGCTATTGATCAGTTTGGCCTGGATGGACTGGCGGCTACGCGCACAGCCAAGCGCGCGAGTCGCGCACGCCTGGATCGCCGCGTTGGTCTTGGTTGATCCATTCAACACTTTGTATCTGGCCGGGTTTTACACCGAGTTTGCGGCCTTGCTGAGCGCCTATCTGGCTTTGCTGTTGCCGCTGGTCTGGCTGCTGTCGCGCGCCGCGCCGGGCCGTTTGGAGCTGTTGTTGTGGGGTCTGGCACTGGCGGCGTTGGCGCTGTCGCGCTTCCAACATGCGGCCATTCCATTCGTGCTGCTGATCTGGTTTCTGGCCTTGGCACTGCGCAAACCTTGGTCCTTGCCGCGCTTGTTGGTTTGGCCTTTGTTGGTGCTGCTTCCGGCGCTGACGTTACAGCTCAGCTTGCAGCAGCAATACCAAACGATTGCCGATGCCAATCGCTGGAATAGCTTTTTTGGCGCGGCGCTGCCGGCGGCCGAAGATCCAGTCGATTTTGTCACTGCTGTGGGCTTGCCCGCCGCATGCGCAGAGTTGCTGCACAGCACCTGGTACTTGCAGCGCGGCCGCGACGCGCGCGTGCAGTGTCCGCAGGCTTTTCAATTGTCGCGAGTCCGTTGGACCCTGCAGTTGCTGGCCGAACCCGCGGCGATGGCGCGAATGGTCGGCCGTGGTGTGAGCTTGTCTGGGCAATGGCGCCCTAGCTATCTGGGTGAACTGGCCGGCGGTCGCTGGCAGCGTATGCCAGGCGCGCTGGGATTGGGTGCCAGCATCGCCGACGCTGTTGCGCGCTTGCCTTTTTTGGCTCTGTTGGCCTTTTGGAGCTGGCCGTTATTGGCGGTTCTAGGACTGGGCTTAGCCGCTGCCCGGAGCAAGGCGCGTTTGCCGGTTTTAGCAGCAGAACGCGAAAGCGCGCGGATCGCGACACTCTGGCTGCTGCCGATGCTGGCGATGATCGCTGTGCTCGGTTGGGCTTCGTCGTTGATCGGGGATGGCTATAGCGAGTTGGCGCGCCATCTGCATTTGGCCGCCAACGCCAGCCTGGTCGCCATTTTATTGACGATCGGCGCGGTGCTGGCCCGATTTGTCCAGCCGCAGCGCAGTCTTCCGATGCGCGCGCGCTGGGGTTTGGCAGCCATTTTGATGTTTGTGCTAGCCACTGGCGCGTGGATAAATCAGCAAAGCCTCGCTTTTGGTGTGCTCGAGCTACCCGCAGATGAACGCCGCAGCGCATCCTTGGCGCTGTCCGGCTGGGCACTCGATCCCCGCGGCATCGCCGCTATCGATGCGGTCAGCGCCGATGGCGTCCGTCATGTTTTGCAGTTGTCTGCGCGCCCAGCGCTGCAAGGGATCTTTGGCAGCGGGGTAGGCGCGTTTGCCGTTGGATTCAGCGGCAGCATGCCGCTTTCCGCCGCTACACCCATGCCGATTGCGATTGAAGTAACGCCGCGGCATGGCGCCGCAACGGTGATCGACCGACGCTGGATTCGCGATTAAACCTAGCCCTGATATTTCATCCTAGAAACCTCAGTTGACCGCTCATCGACGCTCATAGCTTGTTGATTTAGATGAGGTTTTTTGCCGATGGGTGGCCTCAATCATCGGGTCAGCTTCGCTACGGGGCAGATTGCACGCTTCTGGCCGCTTCTGCTTTGGCTTTTCTGCAAGAACGGCGCAACCACGGCGAGCAACCGCAACGGCGCGACTGAGACTGGCTCTTGTGGGAGCTCGCTCCCAGGGGCCGCGGCCGTGGGCCGTGCATGAACGGATATCGTAAGTCGTTGATTGATCATTGCGAGGCACGCGCCGCGAGAGGCTATGTGACCACCTCAAGCCACCGCGTGTTTCGCCGTCACCATCAGCGTACGTTTGATCAACGGTAGCCCGTGTTGCTGCAGCAGCTCAGTCGCCTGCAATGTGCTCAGCCCAATGTTGGCGGTGATGGTCAATACTCTTTCGTTCATGACTCACTCTTAACAACCGCGACCACCCGCAAACTTGATCCAACTACGGAATGCATGGCTGCAACGCGTTTAGCCATACCTGCGCTTCACCGCATCCTGCTAGATTTCGCGTCTACTGCGGCATTGCTTATGAAATCTGGATTTATGGAGAATTCCATGCGAATTTTGGCAACTTTGGCGCTCCTCGCGCCGTTAGTGGCGTCTGCAGCGACGCCATCCATCGAAGATTTTGTCGGCCGAGCGGCCTATAGCGGCGCGCGTATTTCGCCCACTGGCGAGTATCTGGCGATGACCGTTGATCGCGGTGAGCAGGATGTGTTGGCGGTATTGCGCACCAAGGATCTCAGCCTAGTCAAAGTCAATCAGATTCCAGACTCAAAAAGCGTGGGCGCTTTTTACTGGGTGGGTCCAGAGCGGTTGATGTTCACATCGATCCGCAAGGTTGGCACCTTTGCGCAACCGTTTGGCACCGGCGAATGGTATGCGGTGAATGCCGACGGCACGCAAGCACGTCCGCTGATCTTCTACGGCACGCGTGATGTGACGCAGCGCAGTAAAACGGTCGGCAATCAGAGGTTTAGTTTTCTGGATGCCTTGCCCGAAGACCCCAGCAAAGTGCTGATGACGGTGACTTATCCACGCTCAGTGGACGGTGCAGGGACCGAATTGGTGCGTTTGGATACGCTGACCGGGCGTCGTAAAGTGCTGAGTCGTGCACCACGCGAGAATTGCAGTTTGACGCTGGATGCCAAAAAACAAGCGCGTTTTGCACTCTGTTTTGATAGCGAAGATGAGCAAGGCCGCTACGACAATGTCACCGAACTCTACCGTCGCGAAGCTGACGGCGCGTGGACCTTGATCAACAAAGCCAGTTCTGCTGGTAAGGAGCTGCGCGTGGTTGGCACCACGCCGGAGGGCCGCATTTATGCTTACCAGGGTGATCGCAAGGCGCCCGATGCCTTTGGCGTGCTGGACGAAAAGACCGGCGCATTCACCTCCTTGTTTCAAGACCCGATTGCCGAGGTCTCGCGTTTGATTCTGGCGGCAGATCAGGAAACCGTGATTGCGGTGGTCACCGAGGCCGGTGTTCCACAGGTCACGATGATCGATGAAGAGCATCCGGACGCCGCTCTGTATGCCTCTTTGGGCCAAGCATTTGCTGGCCAGATGATCAATTTCAGCAGCGCCACTGCCGACGGGCAACAGATCGTCGTATCGGTGTATAGCGATCGCAATCCGGGTGAGTTGTATCTGTATGACCGCAAGGAAGGCAAGGCGCGCTTTCTGATGGCGGGCCGTGCACACCTTGATCCGGCGCAAATGGCGCGCATCAAACCGATCATTTTAGCTGCGCGCGATGGTCTGAAATTGCATGGTTATTTGACTTTGCCGCATGGCCGGGATCCCAAACAACTGCCGCTGATTGTCAATCCACACGGTGGCCCGATGGGTCCGCGTGACAATTGGGGCTTTAACCCGGAAGCACAGTTATTTGCCAGCCGCGGTTATGCGGTGTTGCAGGTGAATTTCCGCGGCTCTGGTGGTTATGGCAAAGCGTTTATGGACCAAGCCTACGGTCAATGGCGCACCGGTATCCAAAACGACATCATCGACGCCACCCGCTATGTCATCGAACAAGGCTATGTCGACAAAGACCGGGTGTGCATTTACGGCGGCAGTTTCGGTGGCTATTCGGCTTTGATGGCACCCGCGATTGCGCCTGAACTGTTCAGTTGCGCGTTTGGCTACGTGGGCATGTATGACGCGGCGTTGCAGATGAAACTCAGCGATACCAGCGAAAGCGCCGACGGCATGCGCTATCTAAAGCGCGCGCTAGGTGAGACTGAAGCTGAGCGCACCGCGATGTCGCCGATCACCTATGTAGATCAACTGAAGTTGCCCATCGCAATGGCGGCGGGCGCCCGCGATCCACGCTGCCCGCCGCAACACACCGTAGCCATGCGTGAGGCCTTGGAGAAGGCGGGCAATCCGCCCGAACACGTGATCATCCAATCCGGCGAGATGCATGGATTTTATGACGTCAAAAATCGCGTCAATTTGTACACCACGATGCTGGCCTTCTTTGATCGGCACATAGGCCACAAGGGTGAGGTCGAGGTGGGGCAACCCAGCTCCACTGGCAGCGCACCTTGAGCGTGCTTGCCATCCCTGCCGGCATCGATTGGAGCAAAGGTTTGCTGCCGGCAATTGTGCAAGACGTCGACAGCGGGCTGGTATTGATGCTCGGCTATATGAATGAAGATGCATTGGCCCTCACTTGCGAGTCGGCCCAAGTCACCTTCTACAGCCGCAGCAAACAGCGCCTGTGGACCAAAGGTGAGAGCAGCGGCCACGTGCTGCAGCTGCACGCCATTCATGTCGATTGCGATGGCGATACCGTGTTGCTGCAGGCGCGTCCCAAGGGCCCGACCTGCCATACCGGCACGCAAACCTGTTTCGGCGAATTCCCGGGGCCAGACGTGGTGTTCATCGGTCAACTGGCGCAACTCATTGAACAGCGCCAGCGCGACCGCCCCGCGGGCAGCTACACCAGCAAGCTGTTCGACGCCGGCACCCGCCGCATTGCCCAGAAAGTCGGCGAAGAAGGGGTGGAAACCGCGCTGGCCGCGGTGGCCCAAGATGAGCAAGCGCTGCTCGGTGAAGCAGCCGACTTGGTCTTTCATCTACTGGTGTTATTGCGAGATCGGGGCCTGAGCTTGGCGGAACTGGCGCAAACGCTGCGCGCTCGGCATCGTTGATTCGCGTGGCTCGTGTCGGCGACGACCAGTAATGACGCATTCGGGTAAAAATGCGCGCAAATGACTGCCGTTTCTTGCGCTGCACTAGACTAGCTTCAGCAGTTATCATCCCGTCGGTCCCTACCGATTTGACCATCGGATCACCGTGACGGTGCATCCGCGGGTTTTGTCGCACCTGGAGTGATGAATGGCGCGTGTTCCAGCAATCTTGGCCTTGGCCGATGGCAGTATTTTCAATGGCTTATCGATCGGCGCCGAGGGTGCGCGTAGCGGTGAGGTGGTGTTCAATACGGCGATGACTGGCTACCAGGAGATCCTTACCGATCCCTCCTATGCGCAGCAAATCGTCACGCTCACGTACCCGCATATCGGCAATACCGGTTGTAATGCCGCCGACGAGGAATCGCGTGGCATCTTTGCGACCGGTTTGGTCATCCGCGATTTGCCCTTGGTGGCTAGCAACTGGCGCAGTGAAACAGACCTGGCGAGCTACCTAAAAGCGCGCGATGTGGTTGCCATTGCCGATGTCGACACCCGCCGTCTGACCCGGCACTTGCGCGCCCATGGTGCGCAAAACGGCGCCATTGTGGCCGGTGACGGCGTCAGCGCGGACATGGCGCTGGGTTTGGCGCGCGCATTTCCCGGTTTGAAGGGCATGGATTTGGCGAAAGAAGTCAGCGTGGTCGCTCCGTACGCGTGGACTGAAGGCGTTTACGACCTCAGCATCCCCGGTTTTAAACAGGGCGGCGGGCGATTTAACGTGGTCGCCTACGATTTTGGCATCAAACGCAATATCTTGCGGCTGTTGGCCGATCGCGGCTGCAGCCTCATCGTTGTGCCGGCGCAAACCTCTGCCGAAACGGCCGTGGCATTGCGTCCCGATGGCATCTTTTTGTCCAACGGCCCCGGTGACCCAGAGCCCTGCGATTACGCGGTCAACGCGATTCGTCGTTTTCTGGAGCTGAAAATTCCAACCTTCGGCATTTGCCTGGGGCACCAACTGCTCGGCCTCGCCGCTGGCGCGCGCACGCTAAAAATGAAGTTTGGCCATCACGGCGCCAATCATCCCGTGATCGACCTAGCGACTGGCCGCGTGATGATTTCCAGCCAAAACCACGGCTTTGCGATCGACGAAAGCAGCTTGCCGGCCAATGTCCGGGTCACCCATCGCTCTTTGTTTGATGGCTCCAATCAAGGCATCAGCCTAAGTGACGCGCCGGCTTATTCATTCCAAGGCCATCCGGAAGCCAGCCCGGGGCCGCGCGACGTTGAGGGGCTTTTTGATCGATTTGTGGCGCTGATGGAAAAGCGCAGCCTTGCACAATAATATTGATTCTGCGGTCCGCAAGGGCGCTAAAGCCCCCAGCCCCCAATTCCGCTCTTGATGAATTCATCAGCAACGGTCAGCACCTACTTCTGGTAAGCCCATGCCCAAACGTACAGATATTAAAACCATTCTTATCATCGGCGCGGGGCCCATTGTTATTGGGCAGGCCTGTGAATTCGATTATTCCGGAGCGCAGGCATGTAAGGCGCTGAAAGCCGAAGGTTACCGCGTGGTGTTGGTCAACAGCAATCCGGCGACCATCATGACCTGTCTCTTATACACATCTCCGAGCCCACGAGACTAAGGCGAATCTCGTATGCCGTCTTCTGCTTGA
>ENA-ORBV01012645-ORBV01012645.1-microbial-mat-metagenome-genome-assembly--contig:-NODE-12645-length-12987-cov-5.741286_pt1 | contig 12987 bp, 10 predicted proteins | sample MGYA00237777_ERZ505514 | MGnify/ENA primary metagenome ERZ505514 (study PRJEB26160, sample SAMN06269048) | microbial mat metagenome | isolation source: Oligotrophic lake microbial mat | place...
GTGGAAAACAGGATCACGAGGTCGTGCATTTTGGTGTCCTGGCCCACGAGACGAGGCCGAAGCACATTGTCGATCGACCCGACAATGAGGGCGCAGTAGAGCGCGAGCAGAATCGCCGCCGTGACGTGGCCCGACGCGAAGAGGATGATGCAGGCCGGCACCCAGATGAGGGCCGATCCAATCAGCGGCAGGATCGACATCACGCTCATGACCACGGTCCAGAACGCGGCGTTGGGCACGCCGGCAATCCAGAACGCCACGCCCGCGGCCACACCCTGAATGACGCCAATGATAATCGTGCCCTTGAGGGTCGCCCGCGTCACTGAGACAAAACGCTCCATGAGCTGTTCTTTTTCATCGCGATGCAACGGCAGATGATTCAGGACCGCGCGCAGCATGCCCGGTCCATCAAGCAACAGGAAGAAGATCGTGTAGAGCGCAATGATGAAGTGGAACAGGAACGACACCGTGTTGCGGGTGGTGTTCTGCAGCGACGTCATCAAAAAACGCCCGATCGAGTTCACCACATCGCCGGCGGTTTCCAGAATCTGCGGCCGGTAGGGTGCAACGTATTCGTACCCCGGCGCTTGTCGCAGCAATCGATCGAGATAGGTCGGCTCATTGATGGCGCGTTCGATGGCCGGACGCACGTTTTCGGTGATTGACGACGCCTGGCTGATGACGAGGCTCACGACGCCGGCCAGTGGGCCGATGATGATGAGGATGGTGAAGAGCAACGTCACGCCGGCGGCAGACTTCTCGCGCCCGCCGAACTTGCGGGTCAGCCACGTGAACACTGGATACAGCAGGCCTGACAGCAGCGCGGCCACCAGGATCGTCATCAGGAAGCCGCGGAGCACGATCAGCAGGCCAATCGTCAGCGACGCCACCATGAAGAGGAGGAACGCTTTGCGGAAATGGGTGTCAGCCATGGGCGAGGGGCAGTCTAGCTGAATGGGCGGCGCAGGAATGAGCAGTATGGCACAGAGGGCTACAGCCAGCGCGCTTTGCGGAATCGGTAGACGAGATACCCGTCGATGGCGACCATGGCGCCAATCGCCGCCGGGTACCCGAATCGCCAGTCGAGCTCGGGCATGTGCGCGAAATTCATCCCGTAGATCCCCGCAATCATCGTGGGTACCGCCACCAGGGCGGCATACGCCGCGAGGCGCTTGGTGACTTCACTCTCCTGAAGCGTGATGAGCGACAGGTTGACCGAGAGGGCCGTGCTGACCATGTCGCGCAAATTGTCGGTCGCCTGGTCGAGGCGTATGAGGTGGTCATACACGTCGCGGAAGTAGTCGTGCAGCCCCGCACAAATCGGCGGTACGCGGCCGCCGTGCAGCTTGCTTGTCACCTCGATCAGCGGCGAGATCGCATGGTCGAGCACCATCAGGCGCTGCTTGAATGTGTACAACGCCTCAATGGTTTCGCGCGTCGTCTGACTTGCAAAGATGCGATCTTCGATCTCCTCGATCTCGCGCGTGAGTGTGTCGATGAGCGGAAAGTAGCGGTCGACCACCGCGTCCATCAGCGCGTAGAGCACGTACGCCGGCCCGTGGCGCAACAACTCCGGCTCGTGTTCGCAGCGCCGCCGGACGTCAGTGAATCCCACGTCAGCCTTGTTGCGTACAGAGACGATGTATTGCGGCCCCACAAACACCGCGACCTCGGCGACCTCGAGGTCGTCGCCACGTCGTTCCACGAGGTGCAGCACCACAAACAGTGATGTGCCGTACTCTTCGACCTTGGGCCGCTGATGGCCGTTGCGAGCGTCTTCGACTGCCAGAGGGTGGAGGTCAAACTCCTCCTGCAATTGGCTCAGCTCCTCCGGCTCGGGATCCTTGATGGCGACCCACACAAAGCCACCAGGCTCGCGCAGGTGGGCCCGGATGTCGCTGACGGGGATGTCGGCAACCCGCTGTCCCTCACGATAGGCCGCGCAATTGATCAGCACGGGCCCATTCTACTTGCGCCGCACCACGCCCCCCGCACTGGTCTACAATGGGCCATGCTCACACGACGGGAACTCTTCACTCTGGCCGGAGGCGCAGCTGTTGCAGCCGCCGCTCACTCGCGTCTCGGCGCTGCGCCCGTTCAGGCGGCTCAGGCACCCGGCCCCTTCTCGCTGCCGGCGCTGCCGTATCCAGTCGCCGCACTCGAACCCCATATCGATGCGCAGACGATGACGATCCATCACAGCCGGCACCATCAGGCGTACGTGACAGGTCTCAACGCCGCCCTCGCCAAGGATCCCGCGTCCGCCAAGCGGCCGCTCGAGGACATGCTTCGCAATTTGTCATCCGTCCCGCAGGACATCCGCACCGCGGTGCAGAATCACGGCGGTGGCCACTTCAACCACGTCCAATTCTGGACCGTGATGGCGCCCAATGCCGGTGGCGCGCCGACCGGCGCGATCGCCACGGCCATCAACGGCACGTTCGGCAGCTTCGACAAGTTCAAGGCACTCTTCAACCAGGCCGCCGGCGCGCGTTTTGGCAGCGGCTGGGCGTGGCTCAGTGATGAGAAGGGCACGCTGGTCATTGACAGCACCGGCAATCAGGACACACCGCTCGCCGACGGTCGCAAACCCATCTTCGGCCTCGACGTCTGGGAACACGCCTACTACCTCAAATACCAGAACCGTCGCCCTGAGTACGTCGCCGCGTTTTGGAACGTGATCAACTGGGCCGAGGTCAATCGCCGACTCGCATAGATGGGAAGCCTGCTCGTGAGGTACTATCCCTGCCTGGGAGGAATCGACGATGACAGGTGATCAGGCGAAGTTTTATGCAGAGCAGCTCGTGGCGACGATGCGGCAGGAGATGAAGACAACCAGCAAGGTGTTGGCCGCGGTCAATAACGACAAGCGGGATTTTCGGCCCGATCCCAAGTCGCGGTCGGCGTGGGAACTGGCAACGCATCTGGCGACAGCCGATGTGTGGTTTGTGACCAGCGCGCTCAACGGCGCGTTTGTGTGGGACCCGGCGGCCGCCAAAGCGGCGGAAGCCAAACTTGAGACCGTCGAGCAGGTCGTGGGGTTTTACGAGACGGTCTACAAGGCCACACTCGATCGCGCCGCCGCCGCGACACCGGAAGAACTGACGCGGGACGTCGACTTTTTCGGCATGATGAAGATGCCGGCCGTGTCGTTCCTCATGCTGGCCAACAACCACTCGATTCATCACCGCGGCCAGTTGTCGGCGTGTATTCGCGGCACCGGCTCCAAGGTCCCGGACATTTACGGGCCGTCGGGAGACTCGGGGACTTAAGGGATTCGCAGGTCAGGTAGAATCGAGAAGTGAAGCCCAAACGCCTAATAGCGTTCGTCGTGCTGGCCGCCCTCGTGGGCGGGCTGGGCTTGCCGTGGATCGGAAGTGACCACCAGTTCAACGACGACCCGCATTGGGCCGTTGACTATGGTGCCGACCACGGAGAAGGACCGGTGTGGGATGCCGGTCAGCCTGGCGATGAGTCGCACTGTGAGGTCTGTCACTGGTTGCACACGGTGCGTACGGCCTCCCGGCCGGCGCAGATTTCGTTATTCCGCGACGTCCGGCTCGTGGTGCCGCCGTCGTCGCTCGATCCGCGCACCCGTGCAGCTAGTCTGCGCGCCCTCTCCGCTCGCGCTCCTCCCGCCTCCCTCTGATCCCGATCGCGTTTGCGGGTCGTTTTTTCGGAGCCGACAGGCTTTGGCCGGTCGGTCATCACGCGGGCTGAAGCCCGCGTGCTCCATAAGTCTTCAGAGGGAGTTTGAGTTCATGCGTACGTACATTCGTCTTGCGGCTCTGGCCGCCACGCTCGTCGTGGTGTGGTCATCAACCGCGTTTGCACAGTCAGCCGCCGGCACCGTGGCCGGCAAGGTGATCTTTGACATCACCAATCAACCGGTGCATGGCGCCACCGTCATCATCATTGGTGCCCGGCGCACCATCACCACCACCGAGGCGGGCACGTTCGAGATTTCGAATGTGCCGGTTGGGACCTACGAGGTCATCGCGCAGCGCGAGCATTTTTCTGCCGCGCGCAAAACGGTGATTGTCACGGCGGGACAGACCTCGACCGTAGAGTTCACGTTGTCCATTGAGGCGGTTCATGAAAACGTGACGGTGACCGCCAGTGCGTCAGGCACGGCGACCACGTTTGAGTCGTTTAACGCCATCACCAGTCTCGACAGTGTCGAGCTGGCCAAGAATATCGGCACGTCACTGGCCGATGCGCTCGCGACTGCCCCCGGCGTCTCCAAGCGGTCGTTTGGTCCAGGTAGTGGAAGGCCGATCATTCGCGGCTTTGATGGCGATCGCGTGTTGATCATGCAGGACGGCATCCGCACGGGCGACCTCTCCAGTCAGTCCGGTGATCACGGTGTCTCGATCGACGCGGCGGGTCTTGACCGACTCGAAGTGGTGAAAGGGCCGGCGACCCTGTTGTTTGGCAGCAATGCCATTGGCGGCGTCGTGAACGCGATCAGTCCGCAGGATGCGTTCCGCGTCTCCCCGTTTGTCGGATCACTCGGCGGCCTGACGTTTGACGCCAGCAGCGCGGATGAGGCGGTGGGTGCCAACGGGAGCATTCAGTACGGCCGCAACGGCTGGACCGTGTGGGCGGGTGGTGGTTCGCGCAGGAGCGGCGACTACAAGTCGCCCGAAGCGACGATCGAGAACTCGGCCAGCCGTCTGCAGTCGGGGCGCGCCGGGTTTGGCTACGTCGGCACAAAAGCCTTTTTCAGCGCAGGATTCACGCTGGAAGACGGTCGCTTCGGGATCCCGTTTGCGGGTCTGTTTCACCATCACGATGAAGAAGAGGAAGAAGAAGAAGGCGAGGCCCATCAGGCCCAGGTCGACATCTCGTCGCTCCGGCGCGACCTGCGGATGGACCTGGGTGTGCGCAACCTCGGCAGCGCGTTTCTTGATACCGCGAAGCTGACGTTCGCCTACACAAACTACGGACACGACGAAATCGAGATTGAGGACGGGATCGAGTCCATCGGCACCGAGTTCCGCAACAACACGACGACCCTGCGTGCCGAGTTGGAGCAGAAGCGTCGTGGTCGTCTGACCGGTCGCCTTGGTGCCGAGTGGTTCCGCCGCGATTTCGACGCGCGAGGCGCCGAAGCCCTGGCACCACCGACGGTCCAGGACACGGTCGCAGCGTTCGCATATGAAGAGATGGACATGACGAGGTTTCGGCTGCAGTTCGGTGCCCGCGCCGAGCGCGTCAGCTACGACGTCAGTCCCCGCCCTGTTGTGGCGCTTCCGCCCGATGACGACCACGTGGCGCCTCTGGTGCGCGACCGGTCGTTCACCGCGTTGTCCGGATCATTGGGGCTGCACACCAACATCGGCACCGCCGGCGCGTTTGTGGTCAACCTGAGTGGGGCGTCGCGTGCACCGGCACTCGAAGAGCTCTACAACTTCGGCCCTCACGTCGGGAACCTGGCCTTCGAGATCGGCAACCCGGACCTCGAGGTCGAGCGCACGCTTGGTGTGGATGTCAGCCTGCGAAGCCGTCACGCAAAGGCGCAGGGCGAGTTGAACGTGTTTGCCTACAACATCAGCAACTTCGTGTTCCTCGATCTCCACGATGAGGAGATCGACGGCCTCAGGGAAGCGGACTTTGTGCAGGCGGACGCGCGATTCATCGGCGCTGAAGCCTCCGGCAGCCTCGACCTGCATCCCCGTCTGCATCTGCACGGTGGTGCCAGCTATGTACGGGCCAAGCTGACGGATGCCAACACGTTCCTGCCGCGCATTCCGGCGTTTTCAGCACGCCTCGAACTGGACGTGCCGGTCGGTAACTTCAAGGTCGGTCCGGAGTTCGTGTTCACGGCCGCGCAGAACAACGTCTTTGGCACCGAGACGACGACTCCGGGATCCACGGTGGTCAACCTCGGTGCGTCGTATCTGGTGGCACGTGGGCACGCGACACACATCGTGGCGCTCAAGGCGTACAACCTGACCAACGAGACCTATCGGCTGCACACGTCTTTCATCAAAGATTTGGCTGCCGAAATGGGTCGAGGCGTCAGGCTGACGTACTCGGTGAAGTTCTTCTAGAGCGTTTTTAACAGGGAGGCACAGAGGCACGGATAAATTGTTCTTAAAATCCAAAAACCTCTGTGTCTCCGTGTCTCCCTGTGATTACTTCCGGGCGGCCTCCGCGGTTTTGAACACGCGCAGGATGTTTTTGCCGGCAATCTTGCGGATGTCTTCGTCCGAGTAGCCGCGGCGGAGCAGTTCGGCCAGCAGGTCGGGATAGGTCGAGACGTCCTCCAGGCCCATCACCACCTGCGTGATGCCGTCGAAGTCGCCACCGAGGCCGATGTGATCGATGCCGGCAACTTCCTTGATGTGGTCGATGTGATCGGCCACCTGGATCACGGTCGCACGTGGAGCCTCGCGGCCTGCACGTGCCGCCTCGGGCAGGGCGTTGAAGTCCGCCACGTCCTGCGAGGTGAAGCCGGGCACAAAGGTCACCATGACCACGCCGCCGTTGGTCTTGAGCTGCTTCAGGATGTCGTCCGGCACATTGCGCGGCACATTCGCGATCGCCCTGGCATTGGAGTGCGAAAAGATCACGGGGGCGGTGGACACGCGCAGCACGTCCGCCATCGTGTCCGCCGACACGTGACTCAGATCCACCAGCATGCCCAGTCGGTTCATCTCGCGGATCACGTCTTCACCGAAGGGCGTGAGCCCGTTGTGTACGGGGGCCTCTGCTGCAGAGTCGGCCCACGGCGTGTGGTGGTTGTGTGTGAGCGTCATGTAGCGCGCACCGAGGCGATACATCATCCGCAACGTGCCCAGTGACGAATCGATCGAGTGACCACCCTCGATGCCGATAAGCGACGCAATTTTCCCAGCCTTCTGAATGCGCTCGACATCCGCACCGGTCTGCGCCAACTCGAGCCGGGTTGGCCACGCGGCGATCATCCGGTGCACCACGTCTATTTGCTCCAACGTGGCCGTCACCGCCGTCTGTCCCTGCATCGTGGACGGCACGTATACCGACCAGAACTGTGCGCCCACCCCGCCGCGAGCCAGCCGCGCAAAGTCCGTGTGCAGCTTCGGCTGCGCCGCGGTCAGCGGAAATTGCGCGAGATCGCCCTTCGCGAGCTCGCGGATCTGCCAGGGATAGTCGTTGTGTCCGTCAAACACCGGGGTGTCGCGGAGCAGGCGGCGGGCACGTTCAACCATGGGGTCGCTTTGTTGGGCGGCGACCGTTGCCACGCACAGGAGGGAGCAGAGCAGCAGAATTCGCATGGTCGGATTATAGGCCCGAGCGTCGTCAGGGTTTGATCTCAAACCCTTCGCGGTGCGCGGCGTCGCGCAAGCGGGGATCGAGACAGACAAACGTTTCGCCGTGCGGTTGTTCCTCGCACCACGCTGAGACGCCGACGCCGTGTGTTCAAGCCCGTGGGCGACTATTTCGCCGTCGAGACCCGACACAAGGACGGACGTGTCATGAGTGTGGTGCTTGATGACGAGTTGTCCACGGTCGCGGTGGTGCCAGGACAGGTGACGTCAACAAAACTCGACACACCGACGAACACGCTGACGATCGGCCTCAAATCCGGTGAGACCAGCCCGACGATGACCTGTCGTCATCCTACTGCTGATACACACACCCTGTGGCGCTGTACTGATTCCGCCAGGTGGAGACCAGCGACGTAAAGTCGGTCAGCACCACCTGCCCCGAGGCGCGCAGGCTCACAAGCGGGGCGATCACATCGCGCTCGACGGCCGCGAGATTGCCGGGGGTTGCGAAGTTGGCCGTCGTGATGTGGTACGTCGACGTGAGGATGCAGGTGGACGCGATCGTGCCCGCCTTGCCGAGGTTCCAGAGCTCGGACACCCCGGCGATGTCACCCTTGAAACCGCCGATGTTGACGATGTTGCCCATGGGATCGTCGGTGAAATAACTGCCGCGGTTGCGGGGCCGCCACACGCTGCTGACTGTGGGGTCGTTGACGTGATTGGGTGTGGCCGCGCCCATGAGGATGTCGCCGCGCCAGGAGGCCTGCGGGTACTTCCGGCCGGCCACGGGCACACGAAATCGATCCCACTCGGCAAACTGCGGCAATGACGGATCCCAGATGTGCCCGCCGACCACCGTGCTACCGCCCACACCGAGCTGATCGAGCAGGTACGCCACGTCCGTGTAGTTGTAGACGGTGGACTCGTGGGAATGCGGATCGATGACTGCGCCGAGTGAGTCGCGCAGATACCGGAGGATGTTGCGCCCGCCTGTGGAGGCCGTGGTGGACGCATCTTCGAAGAGCCGCGCGGCTTCGAGAAATTTCCAGTCGGCCTGCAGCGTCCAGGCCACGCCGTTGCGCCGCGCCGCCTCGCCCATATTGATCAGATCAGAGCGCAGCTTCAGATATGACACTCGGGACTCAGCCGACCCGAGCACTCCCGCCGGCTTGTTGTCTTCGATGTGCGTGAACAAAACGACGTAGACCGGGTTGGGCGAGGGGTTTGGCCCACCCGCCGGCCCGGGTGTCACGGCGATCGGGGTACCCGTGCTCGTCCCCGGCGCAGTCGGACTTCCCGAACACGCCCCCAGGCAGAGGGCGGATGCGCCTGCGATCACCAGAACGGTGCCGAACCGATGGAATCTATTCACGAAGGAACCCCCTTGTCCAAGTCAGACAGGGTGTAACCCCCGGAAGTTACAGACCCCAACCGCCGAACCCCGGGAACCTCGGAACCCCGGGACCTCGGTCGCATGCGCACTGCTCGCCCAAGTTGACGTATTGTCAGACTGCCATGATGTCCGACCTCGAAGCGCTCGTGCTGGACCTGTTGGCCGCCAAGGCCCCGACCTATGGACTGGACCTGGTGCACGCCTCGGGCGGCCGACTCAAACGCGGGAGCGTGTATGTGACGCTCGGGCGCATGGAGCAGAAGGGCTACGTCGTCTCGATGCTCGACGAGCGCCCAGGCGAAGGTCCGCCGCGCCGTCTCTACGAACCCACCGCGCTGGGCCTGCGCGCCTTGGTGGCCGCACGAATCATGGACGGCGATCTGCCCCTTGGGGCATTCAGATGAGGAGTGATCTGCACTACGCCCTGCGTCGTCTGCGGCAGACTCCGCTCTTCTCCACCTTCGCCGTCGTCACCCTCGCCCTTGGAATCGGCGCGGCGACGGCCGTGTATTCGGTCGTGCACGCCGTTGCGCTGAAAGCGCCCTCCATAGCTGATGTCGAACGCGTCGTGAAGGTGTACCACTCGGACGGCGGATCGACAGCGATGTCGGGATTTTCGTGGCCGGACATCATCGACCTGAAGGCCCGGCAGACCAGCTTCTCTCACCTCGCGACCTGGACCAGGCTGACACATGCCATCACGCTGCCGGAAGGGTCCCGACCCTTTCGTGGTGAGTTTGTGGACGGCGACTACTTTGATGTGCTGCGAGTCCGGCCGATGGCGGGCCGCCTGATCCAGCGCGCCGATGACACGCCGGCGGCCCCGCCCGTCGTCGTGCTGAGCGCGGACTTCTGGCGCAGCGCGTTTGGTGGCGACGAGACGATCGTCAACCGACAGGTCGACATTGGCGGACAGCAGTTCACCGTGATCGGCATCGCACCACCAGAGGCGCGCGGCGTGGACATGCCGAATCTGGCCGGGCCTGCAGCGTGGGTCCCGATGAGCACGCGCCCACGGCTGGCCCGGACGGGCTTCCTCGCATTTGGCGACGATACCGATCGCGAACGCCGCTGGGTGAGCGCAGTCGGGCGCCTGCGCGACGGCGTGCGCCTTGATCAGGCCGCCGCCGAGGTGCGGCAGATCGGCGCCTCGCTGGATGCCGCAGTGCCCATCGGCCGGGATGCCGACCAACGATCCCGCTCTCCGTACGCGATCTCCCGGCCGTGGGTGGTGAAGCGCCTCGTCGACGTGCGGATGCACGAAAGCATGTCCAGGATTGTCGGACCTGTCGTCGGGACGGTCCTGATCTCGGTGGCGCTCGTGTTGATGGTGGCGTGCACGAACCTCGCCAACCTGCTGCTTGCCCGCGGCGCCAGCCGACGACACGAGTTCGCGGTGAGAATGGCGCTGGGAGCTTCTCGCTGGCGGCTCCTGCGTGAGCAACTCGTCGAATGTGCGCTGTTGGCCGTTGCCGGCGGCGCGCTCGGTGTACTCGTAGCCCGGGGCCTGATCGTCGCGCTGTCGACCGACTTCTCGGTCGGCGATGCGCTGATGGTGATCAGCGTGCGGCCGGAACTGAATCCTTCCGTGCTGGCGCTTGCGGCTGGTGCGACGATGCTCGCGTTGTTGACCTTCGGGGTCCTTCCCGCCTGGCACTCCACTCGCGCAGACGTACGGTCCGTGCTCAACACCGATACTGCGGGCGGTGCGTTGCCGCGGTGGCGCGGCCGTCGCCTGTTGATTCAGATGCAAGTGGCCGTCTCGGTCGCGCTGCTGGCTGTGACCGTCGTTAGTGCCGGCAACGCGATGCGGTTTGCCTGGCACGACCCCGGTTTTGCGTTGGAGAAGCTCGCACTCGTGAAGACCGACCCTACGGCGTCCAACATGGAAGGTGCGCGGGCGGTCGCCGTCATGGCGACAGCCCGTGATCGCGTTTTGCAACTGCCGGGAGTGGAGTCAGCGGCGTTCGGAAGTGCGCTACCGGTCGGATCAGGCACATCGAACGTGTATGTGAGCGAGCCGCCGATGCGGTTCGGCGTGCGCACAGTCTTTGCGTCCGCTGGGTACCTCGCCACGATCGACGTAACGATTGTCGAAGGGCGCGACTTCAGCGAGAGTGACGGGGCCGGTGGCGATCCGGTGATTGTGCTGAGTGTCACGGCCGCAGAGCAAATGTTTGGCCGCACCCAGGTGATCGGCCAATCGGTGACGTTCAGGCGTCAAGCGTGGGCAGGCGAGCCGCCGGCCCCGGTGGTCGTCGCGCGCGTGGTCGGTGTGGTCGTTGAAGCGGACCGGCAACTGACCATTACGAACGTCTCCACTGGCGAGTCGGTGTCCGACGGGTTGACGGTGCTGCTGCGGATCGTCGCGGGAGCGGCCGGTCTGCTCGGTGGGTTCGCGGCGCTTCTGGCGTTGCTGGGGTTGTATGGCGTGCTGTCGTTCCTCGTCGCGCGGCGCACCCGGGAGATCGGTCTGCGTATTGCCCTTGGTGCTGAGCGTGCGCAGGTACTGCGCCTCATCATGGTCGACGGCCTGAAACCCGTCGTGTGGGGCATCGGGATTGGGACAGTGCTGGCCGGTCCGGTGCTGCTCAACCCGCTGTCACGCAGCATGTTGCGCACGACCGACGGCGGCATTGCGATGGCCATGCTCGCGCCGGTTGTGATGTTGGCCGCCGCTGCGGTCGCCGCCTGGTGGCCCGCCCGCCGTGCCGCGAGGGTCGACCCCAACGTCGCCCTGAGACAGCAATGACCGAACCATGGACCGTGGACCCGCCCGCGCCAAGGCTACGGCGGGCAAGCCCTGTCCGACCCTGGACCGACTTAGAATGTCCGTATGTCTGTCCCCCCTCTCTCTCTCGAATGGCATGGCGACTTCAAGTTTTCAAACCCCGCAGGGTTTGCGGCGATCTCGCTCGATAGCGGCGATCCGCAGGTCGCCTCACCGATGCAGGCGCTGGCGTATGGCCTGATGGGCTGCATGGCGATGGACATCGTGCTGATCCTGCAGAAGGGTCGCCACGACCTGAAGGGATTGTCCGCACACTTGGAGGGCGACCGTGCGGAGACACATCCCAAACGGTACACGCGCATCCATGTGCGGTTTGACGTGACCGGTCCGGTGCCCGAAGACGCGGTGGCTCGTGCCATCAAGCTCTCGCACGAGACGTATTGCTCGGTGTCCAACTCGCTGCGGCAGGACATCGATTTCACGACCAGCTACCGCATCATCGCGTAGCCCTGAGCCCTCGCACGACGCCGGAGTCGAAGGGGCGTAGAATCCCGAGGTGCACAGACGCACCTACATCGACTGGCTGCGCGGCATTGCCGTGTTGATCATGATCGAGTGGCACGCGATCGATGCGTGGACCGCCGAGGATGCGCGTGTGGGGCAGCCCTTCTGGACCCTCGCGTTCCTGGGAGGGTGGGCGGCGCCGCTGTTTCTGTTTCTCGCCGGTGTGGCAGTCCCGCTTGCCGTGGAGTCCCACGTGCGTAAAGGCATGACAATCCGCGAGGCGTCGTGGGCGCTGCAGAAGCGCGGTTGGCAGATCTTGGCCCTGGCGCACGTCTTTCGTTTTCAGGGGTATCTGTTTAACCCCTACGCCGTCTGGCACTCGGTGCTCAAGCCAGACATTCTGAATATCCTTGGGCTGGGTCTGGTGGCGGCCGCGTTCTGCTGGGGACGATCGGCGACGCTGCGCGGGAGAATGGCGTGGCTGCTCGGACCCGCCGTGCTCGTCCTGATCCTGGCGCCGCTCTCAAGAGGCTGGTGGTGGCCGACGTTGCTGCATCCACGGTTCGAGGCGTACATCCGTCCGAACGGAGGCTTCGGCGTGTTCCCGCTGTTTCCATGGGTGGCCTTTGTGTTTGTCGGCGCGGCAATCGGCGTGTGGATTGTGATGACCAGAAACGCGGATGAAGACAGGCGTTTTCATCTGCGGCTGGCGGTTGTGGGCCTTGCCGCCATCGGCGCTGGTTTTGTGGGGATGCGGCTGCCTCCGCTCCTCGAGACCAGTTTCTGGACCACGTCGTGGTCGTTTTTCTCCATTCGCACCGGGGTCATGATGCTGGCCCTGGTTGGTGCGTGGGTGTGGTTCCGCCGACCATCGGCCGAGCGCTGGAGTCCGATAGTGCTGTTCGGCCAGACGTCACTGTTTGTGTATTGGGTGCATGTGGAAATGGCATACGGATTTTTCAGCGCGCCGATCAAGAAGTCACTCACGATGCCGCAGGCGTTGATCGCCTACGCGTTGTTCACCGGGCTGTTGTTGTGGATGGCCGCCTGGTGGCGCAACCGCAAGGGGCCGTGGATTCCGCCGCACATGGTGGCGCCAACAC
>ENA-ORBV01012647-ORBV01012647.1-microbial-mat-metagenome-genome-assembly--contig:-NODE-12647-length-12985-cov-4.809885_pt1 | contig 12985 bp, 2 predicted proteins | sample MGYA00237777_ERZ505514 | MGnify/ENA primary metagenome ERZ505514 (study PRJEB26160, sample SAMN06269048) | microbial mat metagenome | isolation source: Oligotrophic lake microbial mat | place...
CCGGTTCTCTCACTGTTCACCCTTTCTTCATCTTGACCCTGATCAGCTTTTTCCCCGTGCCTGCTGGAAACTTCAGCACTACGATTTTCACAAAAAATAAGACCATTAGCACATTTATAACAGTATTTTAGCTGAAAAAAGTTGCTGCGAATAAAAGTAATAATCCTCTCCAGAAGACCAATGGGAACAACACCATCATAGGATTGAAGAATTTTTTCAGCCAGTATGAAAGCACTGGAAGATTGAGGTGTCATGGATATATTCACGGCACTGGGCACAGTTTGGATACAGGTTATTTTGAAAGGAACCCTGACGGCAACCCCCGGAAGGATGGTTTCAGGAACCTGGGAAAGCAACTCGTAACGGAACCAAGTATCCGGACCTGGAGCGGTAAACCTAACGGACTCGGCCTTGATGCCGCCATGGTTGGTAATGACATATTCTCCCTGATAAACTTCTCCCTGTTGCATGGGAGGAAGGCTGATCACCCCAGGTTCAATGATGAGATTGGCCACGGGTAAATCCGCTTCAAACTCTGTTTGGAGAAGCACTTCATAAACATCCCTAATTTTCGTTTCCACAACTTCAAATTGGACGGTGACGGAGCCGTAACGGAGCGGAATCAATTCGGAACTGGTCAGTCCCGCCCGAACCCAGTAACGACTAGTGAAGCTGTCGTGTTTGGGGCTGGAGACCTTAACTTTGTACAACCCAGCTGGCAAGTCCTGCAACAAAAGTTCTCCGTACTGATCGGTCTTGACCAGGAATTCGACGCTGGGGGTTTGCTCATTAGTGACCGTGACAGGTATGTTTTGCAGGGTGGCGGAGGTTTCCCCGGCGGAGGAGGAACTGGCATCGGTGGAGAAGGCATCGACCAGGCGAAGGTAAAGGTTCCCCTGCCCGGATTCTGTGAGGGCAATTTGGACGGGGAAGGAAGCGGGGCTCATGTTGTCCCCTTCCACCCGCAGGTAGTAGGTGAAATCACCGAGGGCAGCAGCGGCGGGCGGAGCCACCAGAACAGGCACCTCCACCTGGGCACCCACGGCAATGCGTCCGAGGCTGGAATCCGTGCCCAACTTCAGCCAAGAGGGGGCGGCCTGGCCCTGGAGATCCACAAGACGGACGCGGGCATTTTCCAAATCCATGAAACCGCTGTTTTCCAGCCGGAGGGATGTGGTTTCTGATCCGCCGGGAGCCAGACCGACCTGAAGCAGGGTGGGTGAACTGCGCAGGGCAGGCGTGGCGTTGGTCAGCTGCCAGACCACGGTGACTTTCTGCCAGCCGGAGGGATTTTCATCACTGGAAACGCGGAGAACCAGGGAGCCCGTTTCCGCGGCAGCGGAGGATCCGATGACCTGGGCCGTCAGGGTGGTGGAGGCACCCGCCGCCAGGGTAGAGAGTGGCGAAGGTAAATTAACCTGAAAGCCCACGGGCAAGCTGCCACCAGGCTGATCGGCGGCAAGAGCTTCCAGACGCAGGTTCTGGGCCATGGTTCCGAGACCGGCGCTGATGCGGATAGGCAAGTCCTGGGCATAGTTACGCGGCATACGGGCCTCATAACGCGAGGGCCTGGCCGAAAGGCTGGTGACGGTGAAGCTGGCGGTTTCCTGAGGTTTTTCCGTCATGTCCGGATGGATGGCCCAGACCTGGTAAACCCCGCCGGGGAGACGGAGGGCCGAAGGTTGGATGGTATGGGCAAAGGTTCCGTTGGCAACGGTAACCAGGGACTCGGATAATTCAAAGCCGTCCCGAGAAATTTTCAGCCTGACAGGAACAGAGACGGCGGGGGCTCCACCGGAGCGGTAGGCGGCCAAACCGCTGATGTGGATGGCCTCGGCCCCAGTGGAAGCTGCGGGAGTTACCGAGGTGACTTGAGCAGAATAGGAGGTGGCCACGGTGTTCACGGCCTTGCGTGCGGCAAGTAGGGAAACGATTTCTATCTGGTCGGGTTGTCCCTTGTGGAAATAGCTACGGTTGATCTGGAGCGATACCAGAATTTCATTGGGAAGATCGGAGGCCAAGGGAACGGTGATGGCCTCGGACGTGTAACTGCCACCACCCGGAATGCGGGCTACGGAGCTACCATCCGGGAGATTAACCACACCCATGCCCAGCCCCAGCTTGACCGGTACTTCGGCCAGGAGATTTCCTGAGGTATCGGAAAGCAGGACGTGGATGTCAGGAGAAGCCTGGGCTCCGTTCTGCAAGGCGGTGACAAATTCAATCTCTTCCAGCCCGGGATTATCCAGGTGGAATTTCAGTTGTCCGGATCCGCCACGGGTGAAATTCGATGCCAGCAGCTCTATATTCAAAGCCTGATTCTGAACCTGGGCCGGAACCGGGGTGATGACAGAAACCAGTTCGCCGGCATGGGGCCGGATTTCCATGGCAGCATTCAGGGTCAGATTTCCTGCGCTGAGTTCCGAATAGCCTCCCACTGTGAGGGACACTTCAACCGTGGTTCCGATGGGCACATTGAAAGTTGAAGAAACATGGGGCCGTCCGGCGAGTGTCAGACTGAGACGGGCGTTGGTGATGGCTTTCGCGGAGTTGTTGGTCACATTGAAATAAAGGCGGTTGGCGAGGCCTTTACGAATGATCAAATCACCCGCGGGCTGTAACGAAAGATCAGGCAGGCGCAGATCGCGGGGCGGGCTGGTGTTGGAAGAAGCGTCCAGGGTGACGATGATGTAGCGCCTGTTCTGGCCAGGAGTGTAGCCGGTGTCCGTGAAGCTGGAGCCGGTCAAAAGGGAGGCATTGAGGCGCGTCCATTGACCCTGATCGGTTCCTTCTCCTTCATAAAGGTGGTAGCCCGAGACTGAACCCGAAACCGGAGTCCATGAGATGACGGGATTAACCGTTCCATTGCGGGTCACGGTAAGCGAGGAAACCGGCAGGAGGTCGATGTTAATGTGGCCCGCCAAAGGAAGGGAACGATTCCCGGCAGCGTCCCTGGCCACCACGGCGTAGTATTGTTGCGAGGCGGAAGGAGCCGGATCAACAAACTGGGGCGTCAGAACAGTATGCTGGTTAAGCGGGGCCAGGGAAGACAGCGAGGTGATGGCGGTGGCTGAGCGATATATCTCGTAGGAAACCGTTTCCGTCAAAGCTGCCGGTTCCGCCCATGAAATCTGTATACCCTGGCCGGAAAGAGCCAGCACAAGGTTGAGAGGGGTTCCCGTTGCTGCCCGATCGCTGGTGGCCAGTATAGGCTCACTGAAGGAGCTGAGCGATTCCTGGCTGTTGGCTTGGCGCACGGCCTTAACCGCATAGACGTAATCGCCATCGGAGGGAGTAATGTCGGCATAAGATGTTTGATTTCCACTGCGACCGATCACGGCAAGGCTGCTGACATCGCTGCCCCGATAAACTTCGTAGTCAACGGCATCGGGCACGGACTGCCACTGTATGCGGATAGCCCCCGCCATTTCGGGAGTTGCGCTAATGCCGAAAGGCGCGGCCAAAGCAGGCAGTGAACCCTGATAGACTTCGAAAGAAGTCTGGGGAAGAATTTCCGTGGAAAGATTGCCCAAGCGATCTCTGGCTTCAAAAGTGAAGGAGAGAATTTCCGACCCTACCAGCCCGGCGGCGGCAGGCAAAGGCAAGGTCACGTTCCAGTTGCGGGCATCCGTTCCCTGGGTGATGCTTCCGCCTCCGGTGGTAACATTGCCTGGGGTGGGAACTGTCGAGGAAAGGCTGTATTTCAGAACAGGGGCAACGACCTCTCCCGCACCATTGACGGGGTTCTCGTCCAGGGTGATGCTGAAATTAAGTGTAACAGCGGAATCGTTTTTGATGGAACCGGATAAGCTGTGCTCCACGAGGCGGGGACCCTTGGTATCCACATTGAGCATAGAGCCGGAGGTAAGGAAGGATCCGCGATTACCCGCGATATCACGGGCTGAAAAAAGGGCGGCGGCTGCACCCGTGGGGGTGCTGGTCGCTATTGTGAACGTACCCTGCCAAGTGTTGGCCTGGCCGATGACAGCGCTGAGAGCAACGGGAACAGGTGTTCCACCGGCGGGCCGCAACGAAAGGAAAGGTGCCGCCTGCAAAGGTTCGGAAGAAACGATCGTAGCCGTGACCGTTCCCAGGCCATAACCCGGGGAAGTAGCGTCAAAACTTCCATTTGTCTGGTAGGAAATGGCAGCCGTCGGCCCACTGGCATCGGAAATGGCCGAGACCTGATCGGACAAGGCGCTTTCGGTTCCGGCACTGTTGACGGACACAAGACGATAGTAGTAGGTGGTTTCGTTGGCCGTGAAATCACTGTAGGTGGTCTGGGTGAGATTTTGTGCTGAAGATTGGAGACGTTGAACGCCGGAGCCGGCTTTGGAGCTGAACGGCACCTGGGCACGATAGATACGATAGCCGGTTACAACGGAGTCGGCAGGAGGTGTCCAATCCAGGCGGAGGGCGGACCCTTCACGGGACTGAATCTGGATACCGACGGGTGGTTTCGGGAGGGTGGAATCGAGAGTGATGGTGCGGGCCGAGGAGGCGGCACTTTCTTCACCGGGACGATAGGTGGCTTTGGCGGTGATGCTGTTGAGGCCAGAAACGAGGGAAATGTTGGCTTGGAACTGTCCGGCGGAATCAACAGGAATGGCGGAGGCCAGCGGCGTTGTGCCACGATAGAGATTGATGAAGGTGTTCCTGAGGGAGGTTCCTTGAACAATGATATTACTATCTGCTGAGGTCGTGCCAGAAGCTGGGCTGGTCAGAGCGGGGGCGGAGGGCGGAGCTAAAGCAAGGGAGACGTTATAGGATTGTTCGGTCAGGGTATTACGACTGTCGTAGGCTCTGATCATGATGGTGTAGGAACCATTGGCCTGCAGTCCGGAAAGATTCCACGGCGCGGAGAAGCCGCCATCAGGGTTGGTGTCGGTGCCGATGATCTGGCCATTGACGTAGAATTCCACACGGCTAATGCCGACGGTATCGGTGGCATTAAGGGAGATGCTGTTGGCAGAGGTGATGTTGAGGCCATTGGAAAGAGCGGAACTTCCGTATTGGATATTGGAAAGAACGGGGCCACCAGTGTCGATGGTGTAGGAGGCGGTGAGGACGCCAGAAGGATTGGAGCCGACCTTAAAGGCACGGGCTTTGAGCGTGGTGGTGCCTTCGGCGGAAATGCTGACAGGGCCAGAGAAAAGGGTGGAGGATTCCGTGGGCAGATTTCCGTTCAGGGTGTAACGAATGGATGCGCCCGATGTGGCGGTGGTCAGAGAAACATTTTGTGTTGCTTCATAGACGCCTGGAGGGAGAGAAGACTGGGGAGTGGCAGCAGATTCAGTATAACTTGCCACAAAATAGGCTTCGACTTCTTGGCGCTCCGTGTCGGAAAGGCCACGGTTGTAAATAATCACTTCTGAAATTTCACCACTAAAGAAAGGAACCCCTGCCCAATTAGATTTCCCAATGTAAGATTTTGGCCTAGAGACAGGACGAGGTAGATGAACTGAACCTGAAGCTTTTTCCACCCCATCCACAAAAATTTTGGTAGGGCCTGATGCAGGCTGAATAACACAAAAATTATGAATCCCTTTATCCCCCAAAACGTTTGGAGCACCAATCCATTGACCTGATCTATTTTTGGAAACATAGAAATATAGGTCGTTAATATTACCGTCTGCATGCCGGTAAAAAACGATGTTGTCCGACCCATCGTCATAACCGAAATCAAATAACCGTTCATTTGCTCGCGTTCCCTCGGAAGAAAAACGAGCTCTGAAAAATGCCGTAATTCCATTCTGAAAATTATTGTTTAGAGGAGTGACGTTTAAGAAATCCTCCGCCCCATCAAAACTCAACACAGGTTTGTTGGTCACAGTCGTATTTTCATAAAGAGGATGGAAAACTCCCGAGCCTCCGGCAGTGATCGTGATAACGGGTTGAACACGGGTCGTATCATAGAAGTAGGCCCCGTTGCGATTGACGTGGAAGCGTATCTCATCCCCCGTCTGGACCTGCACATTTTGGAAATCAAAGGAGTAATCCGGTGTGGCGTTGTTGACCAGACCCGAACCCAATGTGGAACCGTTCTTTTTAACTAATAGGGTTACACCGTCTCCCCCGCCGTAGTCACCCCGTTCGGCATTGCCTTGGATGCGGATAGTATAATCGCCGGGGCTTTTCCAAACCAACACCATATCCAAGGAACTGCCCGGATGCATGTGCAATTGGCTATCTTTCCAGATACCCCCGGCGTTTCCTTGCCAGAGTTTCGCGGAAGAATTATACGCTAGATCAGCGTATAGGCTGCCATTATAGGTTTTATAAAACCAGACAGGGCCCTGCACCGGTTGAAGCGGGACGGGGAGTTTGGCATTGAGAAAAGGTTTATTGATCACGGAGGATTGGGTGACGGTCAGATCGGATGCTCTATTTAACCCATCTTCGATTTTTTTAAAGATACCAACCGGAGCTAGCTCATCTGCCTTAAGCCACAGTATCAGGTCTGACACAGGAATAGGAACGGAGGGATCGATCACATACTGGGCAGTGGCGGTGGCCGAGGGCAGCAGGCCGTCCCGGAAGGCTAGGACTTTCAAGGTCAGGCTCTGGCTGACCGTGATGGGCGTGGAGTAAGCAGGCGAAGATGCCGTGGGTTCGGTGCCGTCTAAAGTATAGCGCAAGGTTGTTCCTAGGATTGGCGGGATTAAAGAAACTTGAATCGGAGTCTTGTAAATTCCAGATGAGATTGAAAAAGTGGCGAGCTCGGGGATGTAACCCAAAGTGCGCAGCTCAACTTCATTGAGAACAAAGTTTCCATTGCTGGCCAATCCTGGGCCTGAGGAGGGCAGGCGGTTGTCACGCAAGGATTTGAGGCGGATGCCACGGGTTACTTGTGTTGTGGTGAAAGCAATACGGTAAACCGAGGTTAATTCACCAACGGCATTCTGAGCCAAAATGTTTCCGCCCGTTTCCTCCGACAAAACAACCCTATTATTAGTCTTTAGGTATTCGTAAGCAGTGACGTTAGACCATGCAGATCCAGTATTTGAGACAGCATCCGGGGTGGAAGCCAGTCGGAACTTACCCAGCAGATGGCTATGCCCATAAATCTGATGCAGGTTCAATTCCACCAAGGTTCCAGCGGGAACGGCTTCCGGGAGTTCCCAATAGATTTCGGGTTCCTGAGTCAGAAACCCCCAGATGGCCCAGCCAGTCCCCGAAAAATTCCGCAGAATGCTCTGTAAGGCAGGGAGACCCGACTGACTAAAATTTGCACTGGCAAAGGTTGGGATCAACAAACGGTTGGCCGCATTGCGCACAGGGCTTAGCACATTGGCTCGGGGACCAGGACTTCCCACTACTTCCAGAGGGAACGAGGGCCCAGACCAGCGCAGGCGGGCAAAGGATCCGCCGCCATGCTGCTCGTATTCATACAGCACATCGTAGGTTCGACCTGCTTCCAAGATAATGGATTGAGATCCCAATCCATTGCTGGAAAAGGTCACAAAGTTCCCATCAAGGTAAAGTCTAGCCCAGTCATCACTGTTGCTTTCAAAAATAAAGGTTCCCGTTTCTGGTGCCGTGAGGGTTCCCGTCCAGCGCACACTAAAATTGTTGCCATTAATGAGCCCAGATGGGGTTACACCTCCCCAATTGAAGTTCACCACCGTATCCACTTGGCTAACCGTCGGAGTGCGGAAATCTAGATCTTCAAAGTAATCCCCTCTCAATCCGTTCTGAGCCTGTAAGTGAGAGGCCCCTAACGCAAAAGATAGCGCAAAAAGCAGTCCAGTTAGAGCGGCGTATTTTCGAGAAAGTCTGTTCGTAACATTCATCTTAATATGGGTCTTTGGTTGGCGTACTTTATTTACGGACAGGTAGCACAACCTGAAGAGCTGCTAATGGTTCCGCCTAATGTTCGGTTCACGGGTTTCTGGGTCAAAGTCACTTTTTCGTGCTCGCGACCTTCTAAGCGACTTTTCAAAAATTCCTGATATCCTTGAACCCCGCCCCTGACATAATAAATAGGGAGGCCGGACTCCTTAGCCAAGGATTGTTCCATCAAGGTGTAGTTTTCCCCTTCCCCAGTCAACACGAGCAGTTTGCGTCCATCTCTGGCTAAGCCAGAAAGTTTCTGGGCATAGTTGGAACTTCCTTCCTTAAATGGTTTTTCTTCAGCCCAGCCAAACAATTCCTTCAGGTATCTGGAGGATTTACCCGAGGCATCCACCACCACCCAGCGTGGATCAGAAGAAACAAAGACATCTCGTGGTTCCAATAGGCCAAGCTGAAGATCCTGCAATCCAGCTCCAGTCAACTCACCACCTGCCATTTTCCAAGCCCGCAATCCACCATCGAGGATCTGCACCTTTTTAAAGCCTAGGGATTCCAGACGGATGATTTCATCAACCACCGCCTTTGCAGTGTTACCTTGATCAATCAGGATGATGGGCTGATCTTTACTATTTTTTAAGGTGATTAGTGCTCTCAAGGGCAGCCAAAGAGCTCCGGGAATGTGGGCTTTTTCGTAGTCATCTTGCGATCGGATATCGACTAGGGTGAAAAGTTCTTTTGGTTCACGGGTGATAAGAACGGCGGCGGAAATAAGGTATGGGGAAAGATGCTTGTCATCTAAGGATGTCCAACTGGGCTTAGGGGAAGTGACATGGCCGCTAATTTGATAGCGGAGATCCCTCTTCCACCATTCGGGACGAACCAAGCGGATATCGATCCTGAAGGGTCCTGGGTTTTTCGGCTGGAGGCGGGCGGAAAAAGAACCCGCTAAGCCAGGGCCGACCATTCCTGGAGCACCGATCACAGTGGTGCAATCACAAGAAGTCATCGCATCTGTGATGTATAAGGCCGTGCTTTCCTTGTTTGGGATCAGAAATTCATGGGATTTATTTAGATTTATCGGAACCTCTCCAAAGTCGAAGCGGTTAGAAGAGCTTCCCGTGTTCCACCAAACCACAGACCCGATAACAAGTAGGACAAAGCCCATCTTGGCCAGATTTCCGGCAGAACAGGCACAGCGGGCAAGACTCCAATATTTTTTTAAAAAAGCCTTTTTCATGGAGTTACCAGTTTCACCCGCAGACGCAGGAAGCGACCGGTAGAACTGTCTTGCAACGCAACAGTGTCGGTGACCTTGACTCTCTGGAAACCCGAAGGAACGCCGGTTTGATCTTCCGTATTGATATTTGACTGAACGATCCAAGAGGCTTCCGGAAGCTTGGCGGAAGAGGAACCGATCACGTTCAGAACAAGGTCAGGATCATCAAAGCGGCGCACGTAGGTCAGGACAAGGAAATGCTTACCGCCGATGAGTTCTTTGGTCAGGACGGGTTTTTCCGTGAGGCTGGAACGGGTGGGATCCATGCCGAGAGCGTATTCGTAAAGATTACTCAGACCATCGCTGTCGGGATCGGCCCTGTTGCCGACAATGTTGGGATCGGTCACCCCGGGCCAATACTGTTCTTTCCACGCTTCAAACTTGGCCGAATTGGTCACAATAACCCGGATGCTTTTTTCATCTGTAAGCGAGCCATCCGAGGCCACAAATTTAAGGGCATAGCTTCCAATCTGTGAAGGACCGGGGGTCCACGAAAAAAGGGCGCTGCCATTGCCGTTATCCGTATGAGTTGAGCCGGACGGCCGGACTGGCACGGAAATAGCCGGCTTGGTGCCGTCGGGATCGCTGGCAGTCACCGTGAGCATCAATCCCTCACCGGGTTTGATAATGCGCCCGGAAAGAGCGCCCAAAACCGGCGCCCTGTTTGTTTCAGAAGACAATCCGGTCTCGATGGTATAGGTATAACGAACTGACTCTGTTCCAGAATGGCTATCCAGTATATTAAAAGAATAAGTCCAAACGGAGCCTGATCGTGAACGGGAAAACCAGGCGTTGACAGCAGGCAGGATTTTACCGTCGGAGCGGAGGACTTTCTTTAAGGTTTTTTGGCCATTGAATGGATCTGTCGCTTTCAAGTAGAAGAAACTTTTTGCTAAAACGGTCGATCCGACGGGCATGGCAAGAGAGGAAAGGTTTCCTGCGCCTTGGATGGCGAGGCCCTCGAAACGTTGCGAGGCAGCAACAATGGAATCCGGGGTGCCTGCGTCTGATTCATAGACACGCATGACGTCTTCATCCATTGCCAGAAAATCCTTGATATTATCACGGCCTGGAAAATCAGAAAGGACATCATGAACGAGCCGGTGCGTGACTGGAGGGCTCAACAGGGAGGTGACTTGGCCGCCCAAAAGATCCGAATGGGAATAGAAGGCATTAAAGGAAACAAAAGTACCACTCAGCAGGCTGGTCATACTCCATCGAACCATGGAAGCAGCCTGGCTGGGCACAACTCCTACATTGGCCAAGAGTGTGGGCAAGGCGGGCCGACCATTGATTTCCGAGCCCTGAATGCGGAATCCCACCGGCGCTCCCTGATCATTGCTCAGGATACGGGGCTGGCCGGACTCGATTGTCAATTGTTCGGCGGCGGCAAACCCATTATTACGGATACGCAGACCCAGCGTGAAGGGAACGGCAGGCTCAACCAGGGGTGTAAAGGGATCATCCCCATAAACATCCCCCGGCAAGAAGTAATCAAGAACAAGGGCCGGAGTAGGTTTGACGAAAATATAGTCGGGAGAAACCTCCACACTCTGCTCCTCTCCATCAACAGTGTAAGTCAGCTTGGCTCCGACATAATAGATGATGCCGTTGGGATTCTGGTTGGTGGAGTCAGGACGGGGGATGATAAGCCAAGTCAATTTTTCGGAAGTTCCTCCAGCCACTACCGTGCGTGTCATATTCCCCTGTGCATTAAGGGGGAAATCAGGATCATTGGAGCGATAAAAGAAGCGCACTGAAGATGACGTATCCGAAGGATTGCGGGTGGCGACCACCACTTCCCGCTCACTGTTTTGGAAATAAATTTCCGCCCGGATATTCGTCAGGTTTTTGTCCGGCACTCCGTTGTTGATCGTCATACGGGCCTCAAACCCCTGCCTTTCCAGAGTCAGTTCCTGGGCGATTTCCAGGCGAACCTTGGCACAGAGGGATTGAGGGGCCTGAGCTTGGACATCAGACAATAAAAGTGTGATACAAAAAAGCAGATTAACTCCAATCTGGAGCAACACCGGCGTTCTGCAGAAACGCCCTACCAAAGGAAGCATGAAAAAGCGCGTGAAAGGAAAGGAAGGGGCTTTCATATCATTGGTAATCCGGCCAGTTAATCCAAGGCGTTGTTGGGGAAACAGCCGCCTCAGCCCTTCGGAGGATGAAGCCCGCGCCTGGAAGAAGAAAAACGGTGTGGCCAAAGTCCTCTGTCACGGAGGCGCCTGTTTTTCTCCAACCACCGTTATAAAAATAGTAGACGGCGGAGGGCTGCTTGTTCAGTTGAGCCGCCACGTTGTCATAGACAAGCAATTCGTCGGTAAGTTGCAACGGGTCGGAACTGATCCGGAAAAATCCATTATCAACAAATCCAGACTCTGCCAGGGAATAGGCGGATGGCTGAACAGAAGCCAAAGGGGCATCGCTCGAAGCGTTTGCCAATATCGATGCAGTCATACGATTGGGACCGGAAAGAGCATCGCCCACGGGAATAAATTTTGTGCTATCGCTGGCGAAAGGCTGCCGAACCTTGAACGGACGTCCCAAAGGAAGACTCGTGTGGGCAAAATCGGACAAGGCCTGCCCGAGCTTCCGCCAAGTGCCGTTAATTTTGACAAAGGTCGCCGCAGGGGGAAGATTGATGCCAGTTCCGGTAAGATCGGGCAGGAGAACCTCGGTATGCAGTTCTGCCTCCGATGGCGAATCAACAATGCCCTCACTCTCTGGAAACGCGGTAGACAAAGTCCAAAGAGGAAAGATCCTGAACAAGTCACCGGGTTGCAAGGATGTCAAGGCGTCCGAAATTGTATCCAAGGTCAGACTGTCCGCCCCATTAGCCGCAATCCGGTAACTGGAACCCGCCAACGCTCCTGTCGTCACATACAGCAGATAGGTGTTGGGCTGGTCATCACCGGACTGGACAAACCGGCTTAAGGTCCAATTGGGAAAGTGCGACACCGAGACCACGGAACCGTTTATAGATTGTATTTTACCGGCAAAAACGGCAGGCCGTATCAATGGCATGGACGAGATGGTATCGGATGCACCGGGCAGATTCAGAACCATGCCTCCCATCACTTCGCTCAGGGCCTTATTGTCATCAGCTTGCGGCAAAACTTCCAAATGGATGGAGCGGACTGCTACCGATCCTTGATTATCAACAGCCCTGGCAAGCACTGTGTAATGACCAGCCGCAGCATTTTGCCAAGAATAGTGCCAGGTATCCCCAGTCTGTGTCCCCTGCCCCAGAAGGGTGCTGCCCAAATAAAAGGAAAGATTCGTGATGCTGCCATCCGAATCCGTGGCCGTGGCGCTCAGGGAAATATTCTGGCCGGAATCAGTTTTAGCGCCGTTGGCTGGAGTCATAACGGTGATTTCGGGAGCCAGATTGCTGCTGGTGTTCAACAAGAAAGTGGCAGGAACGGCGGATCCGGCAGTGATGGAGATGATGCTTTCAACACCATTGGCTGAGGGATGTCTGTAGTAGACATCGACAGTAGAATTTTCATAAAGCTTGGCCAAGCCATTGTTGTCGGTCTTCAGCTCAAGGCTATCGTATTCAGTTGCATGCGGAGCGTTGACCGTGACCAATTTGCCTCCACCTTGTGTGACTTGAAGATGTAGCGGAGCACCGGGAAGCCCATCACCCGTCTGCGCATTTTTGACCTTGACCACCAACGCGGCGGAATAACTCAGCGGATTCCCGCTTTGATTGTTCCCGCTAATGATTTCCAAAATGGGCGCGGTTCCATTATAGTAATCGGCGGGATCACTGCCGCCCTCGTATTCCTCTAGGTTGGTTAGAAGATCCCCGTCGGTATCCAACGCAGCATCGGCTGGGTCGTTGGGATTGAGGCCATGCAGTGTTTCCCACGCATCCGGCATTCCATCATTGTCTGTATCTGGAAG
>ENA-ORBV01012648-ORBV01012648.1-microbial-mat-metagenome-genome-assembly--contig:-NODE-12648-length-12983-cov-4.656051_pt1 | contig 12983 bp, 12 predicted proteins | sample MGYA00237777_ERZ505514 | MGnify/ENA primary metagenome ERZ505514 (study PRJEB26160, sample SAMN06269048) | microbial mat metagenome | isolation source: Oligotrophic lake microbial mat | place...
CCAAGGTGGGACTGATGAGCGCCGCGGGACGCGACATTCATGTCGACATTCCGTTGGAACGTCTGGAATCGTTGGCATTGCGTCCCGGCGATCGCGTGTATCTTTCGCCGCGGAAAGCGCGGGTGTTTGTTCCGGAATATGTGATCTAAATCGGCGGAGCGTGGCGGGTCGCACCGAAGTACTGGTTTCAAGCATGGAAAGCGAGCGCACGATGAGTTCCTCACCAACAGCCGCGATGAGCGACAACCGCCAGGAACTGGCGATCGAACATATCCGCCACGCCTTGAGTGGCTTGCGCTTTGGCAGCGTCGTCGTCACCGTGCAGGACGGCGTCGTCGTGCAGATCGATCGCACGGAAAAGAATCGACTCGCGGCCGGATTGAATGGTCGCCATGCCGCGCAAAACCGAACCGCGGCGAGTGAAGTTGCATAGTCGAATGCACGTCGACTCGTTGAATTCCCACTCCACACATCATCAAGGAATCGTCCCATGTTTCGCTGTTGTCGTTGTCGCGATGCATTACGCCTCACTTTCGCTTACATCACAGATTTCAACGACAGGAACATAGACCATGACCAGCTTGCCCACCCATTTGTCCAACGATCACGCCGACCTGTTTGACCGCGCGCGACTGCTGCTCGCCGCGCAATCCGTGCCGGCGTTTCGCCAGATTTCCATCGAAGCCATCCACGGTCGCGTCACGTTGCGTGGCGTTCTGCAATCGTACTACCATAGGCAACTCGCCGTGTCCCTCGTCCGCCGCATCGCGGGCGTGACGCACGTGATCGATGAACTGGCCGTAAGCGCGCCGCGTTCCGATTCGTTCATCGCGGCATCTGCGTGACGTCGCCCCCACTCCTACATTCCACTCGCTAAGCACCGAGGTGAACTCCATGTCCGTAGTTACTCTTTCTCAGTGCGCGCATCGCGGCCGGGCGCCCTTGGCGGCGCTGGCCGCGGTGGCGTTGCTTGTCACCGGTTGCAGTGACACCGGTCCGGAACGCGTGCAAGTGTTTCCGGCCGAAGGCAAAGTCATCTGGAACGGCCAGCCGGTCGCTGGGGCGCTCGTGGTACTGCATCCCAGCGCCGGCAATCCGATCTCGGCCCGAGCGCAAACCGAAAAGGACGGCTCGTTCAAACTCAGCACCTATGACACCGGCGACGGCGTTCCGCCAGGCGAGTACACCGTCACGGTCGAATGGCGGAAGTTGATTCAAAAGGATGGCGAATACAAGCCCGGCCCGAATGTGTTGCCGAACAAGTTCAGCCAACCCACCACGTCGACGTTGAAAGTGCGCATCGCCGAAGGCACGAACGTGCTGGACCCGATCACGCTCACGCGCTAGCCGAGCGCTGTTGTCTCCGTTCCACTCATTACTCTCCACTCGAAGATTTGTTCAGGAGTACGATACCCATGCTACGGAAACCTTCACACGCACGCGCCGGCTTTACGCTGGTGGAATTGCTGGTGGTGATCGCCATCATCGGCATCTTGATCGCGCTGCTGTTGCCGGCATTGCAGGTGGCGCGCGAAGCCGCGCGGCGCTCGCAGTGCACCAACAACTTGAAACAAGTGGCGCTCGCCGCGCACACCTTCGAGAACTCGAAGAAGCATTTTCCCTCCAGTGTGCGACCGGCCGGCCTGACGCCGTTGCCGCGCATCGCTGGCGTGACATTGTTGTTGCCGTTCATCGAACAGAACAACACGTTCAAAGCGTACGACCAGGCTAAGAACTGGAACGACCCGCTGAACTTGCCAGCCGTGTCGCAGGTCATTCCCACCTTCTTGTGCCCCACCAGCCCCAAGCCGGAACGACTCGACGGGCTGCCGGAAGCGAGCACGTGGTCGGCGACGATTGCCGCGACGACCGACTACTCGCCGACGATCGGCGTCGACGCCCGCCTGAAGACGGCGAACCTTGTCGACAAGGACGGCAAAGGTTTCTTGCCTAAGAACGAAAAGCCGCGTTTCGCCGACGTGAAAGATGGTACTTCGAACACAATTCTCTATGCGGAATCGGCCGGCCGTCCCTTCGTGTGGCGCAAAGGCGAGATGGTTTCCGAGGACCTGGTCAAGACTCGCGTCAACGCCGGCGGCTGGTGCCGTCCGGCGAGTGACTTTAGCATCGACGGCTCCAGCTACGATGGCAAGACCTCGCCCGGCCCGTGCGCCATTAACTGCACCAACGGCGAAGACGTCGTCCCGGGAGGATTCCCACATTCGTACTACGGTTCGGAAGGGACCGCGGAGACGTATGCGTTCCATTCCGGCGGCGCGGTCATTTCCTTCGGCGACGGCTCGGTGCGCTTCCTTGCCGAAACGATTGACATCCGCGAGTTCGCCAAGCTGGTCACGCGAGACGGGAGTGAAGTCTCCAAGGGCGAAGGGTTGTAATCGCGATTGTTTAAAAAAACTTAGACGATGATTAAGCCCCGGCTGCCGCAGTGCGGACGGGGCTCTTTCCTTGCGCTACGGGCTGGTGTGGCTGAACCTTCAACCAGCGTGGTACACCGTTTCGTGAACGAAGCGGAGTTTCTCCACTGCTGGCTTCGACAAGACGAATGGATAGGCGTCGGGAAGGCCCAGGCCGCGATTCAGGTTGTTGAGCACAAACGTGAGTGGAAACCATTCGTTCATCAATTGATCGAAGCCTTCCGGGCCGCGAGCGATCGCTTTGCCGGTGATTTTGGCGGAGGGCTGGTCGCGCCGGCGCGGACGGATCGAAAGTCCACTGTCGGCGGCCGTTTCGATGGCGTCCGTGATATGCAGGTAATGCGCCCAGGTCTCCGCCCAATCTTCCCAGGCGTGCGTGCTCGCGTAGGCCGAGACGTAGCGTTCCTGCCAATCGGGCGCGGGCCCCGCGTCGTAGTGACGCTGCAAAGCTTGCGCATAATCTTCGCGGTCATCGCCAAACAGCGCGCGATAAGCGTCCAAGCGGTCGCTACCGGCGATCAGTCGATCCCAATAGTAGTGACCCAACTCATGGCGGATATGCCCCACGAGCGTGCGATAAGGCTCGTGCATTTGCAGGCGGCGGCGTTCCCGTTCCGCGTCGTCGGCTTCCGCCAGGTTGAGCGTGATCAAGCCATCTGCGTGACCGGTCAAAATGGGCGGCGCCTCCGGGTCGACCGGATCGGCGAGAATTTCGAAGGCCAATCCCCGCTCCGGATCGACAGACTTGCTGACCGGAGAAATCCCCAGTTGCACCAGGCTGTATAAGACGCGGCGCTTGGCGACCTCATAGCGATACCAGGCCTGCTTGGCTGCCATGTCCGAGAGATCGGGAATCGTCCGCGTGAGGTCACAGGAATCGCAGTATTCCTGCTCCGATCCGGCCGGAATCGCCCAATTGCAGACGTTGTGCTCGGCATAGTTCGGGCGCAGGCGATACGCGCGCTGCTCGGGCTCGAGCGGCGACTTCCAGGCGCCATCGCCGCCTTCGTCCAGCGAGCCCACCATCCGCTGGTCCGGCAGGTAAGCCAACAGGCGACCGCATTGGACGCAAGTCGCGCTCTCGAAAAACACCAAATGTTGACAATGGTCGCAGTGGAAGACATGCATGACGGGGGGGGCCACAGGTGTCGGCATCAAATCGCACGCGGCGGAATTATACGCGCGCCTTCCTGTTGTCGCCTACGAGGTGGCGCATTAATCTGAGGCTTTCCCGGGTCGCGAACAACTTCTAGACGATGCTGATCGCATACAACATCCCGGTGGGGTCTTTCCGTGCAACGGTGGACGATGAAAGGTATGCCTATGGATAGCGAATCCGATTCCGAAAAAGTCGCGCGCTTTCAAGCCGCACTCGATCAGTTCATCGAGCGAATCGCCGAGGATCGCTACGTGCTGGCCGCGGTGCTGGTCGGAAGCTTGTCGACGGACACCATTTGGCGCCGCGAGTCGATTTCGCTCTGGATCATTGAGCCTGACGGCGTCAGTCGACGCCTGCGCAGCGATGGCAACGATGAGCGGATTTTTCGCATCTTGGTTGAGAACGGCGTCAATATCCATGCCGAAGTGATTCCGCGCAGCCGCTTCAAGCAGATGGTCGAAGGCGCCTCGAGGACCGCGTTCTCTTGCAATTTCTTCGCCGCACGGCGCGTCGTGTTCAGCAAGGATCCGTCAATCGACGGGTGGTTCAAGACCGCCAACAGTATCGCCACGAAGGATCAGGAGCGAGAGCTCCTGACTTTCTCCACCTGGACGATCCACGCCGTGCGTCATGCCCGGAAGCGGTTGGAAATCAAGGAAGACGTGGAACTCGCGGCTCAAGAAATCCTCGGTGCGGCGCACAGCGTCGCGTACACCGAGATCATTCGCCAGGGAAAGGTCTGGGAGCAAGACGTCATCTATCGCGCCATGGAAGGCGATCCCGAGCTGTTCCAGACGATCTACCTGGACGTACTGGCCAAACGCAAGAATCGACGCGTCCTCATCGCGGCGCTCGACGCCATCGACGGCTATCTTGACCGGCATTACAAGGCTCACCTCAAACCGCTGCTCGCGTTTCTGAAAAAAGAGAATCGCGTGATCCCGCTTTCGGACATCAGCGAGCACTTCGCGTTTTCGCAGTTGTACCCGTGGCACTTGGAGTCCGCCTGCGAATGGCTGGAGCAAAAAGGATCGCTGCAGAAACTTTCCGCGCCGTTTAAGCTGACGAAGCGCAGCTTGGAGCGTGTGGAGGAGCCGGCGTATTTGCTCGAAAGCTGACCGTCGCTACTCCAGCACGCTCGATCTGGCTCTCCTGACGCTCCTCTTGCTTCGCGATTCGAATCGCGACGGTGAACCGACTCCATGCGAACGACGATCCAGGTCCAAGGCGCCCGCGAAAACAATCTGCGCAACATCGACGTGGAACTGCCGCGCGACAAGTTGATCGTCGTCACGGGCATGAGCGGATCAGGCAAATCCTCGCTGGCGTTCGATACGATCTATGCCGAAGGGCAGCGGCGGCTGTTGGCGTCGATGTCGACCTTTGCCAAGCGATTCATCGGGCAGCTCAAGAAGCCCGACGTCGATTTCGTCAACGGACTCTCGCCGGTTGTGTCGATCGATCAAAAGACGGTCGGGGCGAATCCTCGTTCGACCGTCGGCACGATGACCGACATCTCCGACTATTTGCGGATGCTGTTCGCCACGATGGGAACGCCGCATTGTCCTGAGTGCGGCGAGGCGATCGCGATTCGCACGCCGCACCAGATGATGGAGCATCTGCTTTCGCTGCCGAAGGGAACGGAAGTCGAGGTGCGGGCGCCGGTCTACAAGATCTACGGCGAAGACTACGAGTTTTTGTTCGAGCAAATCCGCGTCAACGGTTACCGGCGCGCCCGCATCGACGGCAAGCCGCGCGATCTCGGCGAGCATCTCGAATTAGACGAAGACGAAGCGCATACCATCGAAGCCGTCGTCGATTCGTTTGTCATCGCTCCAGGCATCGACCAGCAAGTCGTGACGTCACTGGAGCACGGGCTCAAACTCGGCGACGGATTGATCGGCTTTCACATCTTGAAGCCGAAACAGCTTGGGCCCGCACAGCGAAAGTTCTACGAGGGCTTCGGGTGCGCCAAGCATCGACTCGTCGCCGGCGTCATGAATCAAGCGCAGTTCACGTTCAATGACCCGGCGGGCGCATGCCCTACTTGCACCGGATTGGGCGTCGCGATGCGCGTGTTGCCGGCGCTGTTGGTTCCCGATCCGACGCGGTCGCTAAATGAAGGCGCCTTCGTCACCGCCGCGATGAGCAATAGCCGAGATAGTTGGGGAGGCCGCATGCTCCACAGCCTCGCCGCGCACTATGGGTTCAGCCTCGATACGCCGTACAAGGACTTGGCGCCGGAGCATGTGCAGACACTGCAGTATGGCACAAAAGGGGAGCTATTCGAGGTCGTCCTGCCGCCGGGCGCGAAACAGGGACAACAACACGCCGGCAAGAAGATCAAGTTCGGCGGCGTCGTCAACCAGTTGGAGCATCACTACCGACAATATCGCAAGCAAGGCACGTCCAACGCCGGAATGGACGAGTACCTGAAAAAAGTGATGGTCGAATACGATTGCCCCGAATGCAGCGGCGCGCGGCTCAAGCGAGCTCGGCGATTGGTTACCGTAGCCGATCGGAATCTATATGAACTCGGCGAGATGCACCTCGTGGAGTTGCTGCGGTTTATCAAAAAGATCAAACCGACGGCGCGCCAGCAGGCGATCGCCGAAACCATCGTCCGCGAAGCGACGACCCGATTGGAATTGCTGATCGCGATCGGACTCGACTATCTGAGCCTGAATCGCCGCTCGGCAACTTTATCCGGCGGAGAATCGCAGCGGATCCGGCTCTCATCGCAGATCGGCTCTGGATTGATGGGTATGCTCTACGTGCTCGACGAGCCGAGCATCGGGCTGCATCCCAAGGACAACGTGAAGATGATCGAAACGCTTCAGAGGCTGCGCGACCTCGGCAACACCGTGATCGTGGTCGAGCATGACGCCGACACAATTCGCGCGGCCGACCACGTTGTCGAAATCGGCCCTGGTCCCGGCGTCCATGGCGGAACGATCGTCGCCGAGGGACCGCTGAAAGCAATCCTGAAGAATCGTCAGTCGCTGACCGGCCAATATCTCAGCGGCGCCCGGTGCATCGCCGTACCGGAGCGACGTCGGCCGCCGAGCGGCAAGTCGTTGATCGTTCGCGGCGCGCGCCACAACAACCTGCAAAATATCGACGTCGAGATTCCGCTGGAGCAGTTCGTCTGCGTGACCGGCGCCTCCGGCTCGGGCAAGAGCTCGTTGGTACATGAGATCGTTCATAAACGGCTCTACGCCCTCTTGCACGATAGTCGCGTCATCGCCGGGGACCACGACGAATTCCTCGGCACGAAGCACGTGAACGACGTGATCGACATCGATCAATCGCCGATCGGCCGCTCCTCGCGCTCGAATCCGGCCACCTACATCGGCTTCTATGACACGATCCGCACGTTGTTTTCGGAAACCGAAGAAGCGCAGCGGCGCGGATTCACCGCCTCGACGTTCAGCTTCAATGTGAAAGGCGGTCGGTGCGAGGAATGCGCGGGTGAAGGAACGATTACCACGCAACTGTCGTTCATGCCCGACGTCGAAGTCGTCTGTCCGACTTGCAAAGGCGCGAGATACCAACAAGACACGCTGGACGTCAAGTACCGGGATAAAAACATCTCCGAAGTGCTCGATATGCCCATCGAAGAAGGCGCCGCGTTCTTCGCCGATCAGCCGACGATCGCCCGCAAGATCGGGGTGCTCGATGAGTTGGGCCTCGGCTATCTCAAGCTCGGCCACCCCTCGACGATTCTCTCCGGCGGCGAAGCCCAGCGCGTCAAGCTCGCGGGCGAGCTTGGCAAGCTGAAGCGGGGCAAGCATAATCTCTACATTCTCGACGAGCCCACCACGGGACTCCATTTCGCGGATATCGATCGACTGCTCGAGAGCCTCAATCGATTGGTCGACAACGGCCATTCGGTCTTGGTGATCGAGCACAACCTGGACGTGATCAAAACCGCCGACTGGGTGATCGACCTCGGCCCGGAAGGAGGCCACAATGGCGGGCAACTGCTGGCCAGCGGTACGCCCGAGGAAGTCGCCGCCAACAAGAAATCCCACACCGGCAGATTCCTGGCCGAGCTTCTCAAAAGTTGATCCAAGATGATGAAAACGACCTTTCGCATGCTGCTTTTGTTGTTATCGCTGGAGCTGCTTGCGCTCCACACGGAAGGCGACGAGCCTCGCCCTGATGGGGCGTCGCGCAACGGCCACGAACCAAAACGGATTCCGCCGGCACAATCCATTGGTTCAGGATTGTTGCTGGAACCGCCGCTGGATCTCAACTGGTTTACGCGCGAAAAGTTCATCGCCGAAAGTTCGACCGTCGGCGCCGAGAAAATCAACAAGACCTGGACATCGCCGGTGGTGCAACTCCCGCCGCATCCTCGGGCCGACGCGCAGGGCCTCTCGGAAGATGAAATCAAAGAGTACATGCGACTGGCGAAAGCCATGTTCGAACGGGGCCAGGCTGTGCCCGTCTCGGACGTCGGTTTGGTCAGCACGCAGGAAGATGTGATTCGCGAGCCCATGCTGAATCACATCGCCGCGTTCGAAAATGCAGCGGTTCGAGTCTTCTTGTTGGTGCAACGCACCGCGTCGGGCGAGGGCTGGGGCTACTTTTCGATCGTCCAGGACATGACGGTCGAACCGCCGGTGGACTACTTTTCGCAAATCCATCCGGATCGCGTGCAGTTGGAGGCCACGAGTTGCTACAAGTGCCATTCCTCCGGGCCGTTGGCCATTCATCCGGCGCGCGAGGATCTTGTGATTGACGCGAAACTCGCGGCCGCGCTCAGCCAATACATCGCCGAACAGCCGCGGTCCACTTTCCATTTTCCGCCGTATTCGCCTCGTCCGGAAGCCGGCAAGCAATTGAAGTTAGACGCGTGTACTGTGTGTCATGAAGCGGATGGCGTGCGCGCGCCGCTCTACCAACGGCAGTCGCACACGATCCGCATTCTGGTCGACTTCGGCTACATGCCGCCTGATGAACGGCTGACGCAGGATGAGACGGCCGAGCTCAATGCCTGGCTAAACGACCAGGAGTGAAGGCCGTTGTCTCGCAGGCTCTCCAAACGCTCGAGGGGACAGTCTTTAGAAAAGGTGTCAGGTGCAGGAAAGGTGTCAGGAACGAATGGCACGTGAAGTGTTGTAAGTTGTGGCGTGGCAAGCTGGTTGTGGCAGGGCTGAGTTGATTCGCCCGCGGTCACGACCTGAGTGTTTCTCGCGCAGTGCCTCAGCGCCGATCGCTCTTGTCGCGACGCCGTCGCGCGTGGCGTTAGTTGGGGCGTCGCGTGCTGAACGTGGACGGCTCGGGGATAAGGAAAAGGGATATGGAATTCCGAAAAGACGACGACGCGAAGGGTGATTTCTTAGTCACTATCGAAGACATCAATGCTGTGCGAAATAACTTCGGCACGTCCGAGGTTCTCGGCGATGCGAACTCCGACGGAGTCGTAAACATCCATAACTTGAACGAGGTCCGCAATCACTTCAACTCGGTTGACTTTCTGAATCACGGCGAGTTCCTGGTGCCTGGCGGAGATAGTAGTACGTTGCGATTGTGGGATGTGCGAACACGACAGAAAGTCGCCGCCGCCGACCTTAAGCAGGGCGAAGTGAGCCTGCGCGCACTAGGCGATTAACTCGTAGCGTTGTAGTATTGATCCCGCACCTGCTTGTCGTTCAACGACCTATCTCTTGCGCTCTCACGCATTGTTACGAAGGGGGTTCCGCTCGGGGAGGTATCGCATTCGACGGGGCACCACGATCTCGGGCAACATTGGGGCAAACCCGCCATTGACGCACCGATGCATCGGTTGGGCCTGATGACGTGTTCTGACACGGCGTTGGTCCTGCGGCACTTGCGGAGTTTGCTGCTCCCTTGGCACAATGCCGGGCGTGTTGCCCCTTGGAATCGCATTTTTTTCACCGCTCGGAGTTGGCACACCATGCGCAGCATTTTCACGCGGGTAGCTCTCCCGATCCTCCTGGTATTGGCAGGCATCATGACCAGTTCCGTCGCTCAGGCGCAAGACTTCGAGGCGGATGCGCGGCAGTTGGTGGCCGACTACGAATCGCGGCTCCGCCCGCTGGAAATCACGGCGGCGCTGGCGTGGTGGGACGCCAACACGACCGGTTCCGACGCCGCGTTCGCCAAGAAGCAAGAGGCCGAAACGGCGCTCGATAAGGCGCTCTCGGATACCGCCCGCTTCGCCAAGCTCAAGGCCTGCGACGAGGCCAAGCTGGAAGACGCCACGTTGGCCCGGGAAGTGCGATTGATGTACCTCGGGGCGCTCTCCAAGCAGGTCGATCCCGCGATTCTGGAGCGCATGACAGCCCTTTCCAACACGATCGACATGAAATTCAACAAGTACCGCGCCAAGGTCGGCGGCGAGGAATTGGCCGACAGCGCCGTGCGGAAGGCGCTCAAGGAATCGAAGGACACGGCCGAACGCCAGGCGGTTTGGGAGGCGAGCAAAGGGGTCGGCGCGGAAGTTGCGCCGGATCTGGCGACGCTCGTCGACCTCCGCAACCAGGCCGCGAAGAAACTCGGCTTCGCCAATTTTCAGGTGATGCAGCTTTATTTGAACGAGCAGGATCCTGAGGCGCTGCTGCAACTCTTCGATGAGTTAGACGCGCTCACCAAGGGCCCGTATACAGCCGCTAAGGCCGAGATCGACGCCAAGCTGGCCGCGAACTGCGGCGTGAAGATCGAAGAACTGCTGCCTTGGCACTACCAGGACCCATTCTTCCAGGAAGCGCCGGCGATCGAGGATACGAATCTCGACGCTGTCTACGCCAATGTCAAGATCATGGATGTCTGTGAGCGATTCTACGAAGGCGTCGGGCTGCCGATCAAAGACGTGCTCGCCCGGAGCAGCTTGTACGAGGAGCCGGGCAAGAGCCCGCATGCGTTTTGCACCGACATCAACCGTGAAGGGGACGTGCGGGTGTTGGCGAACGTTGTCCCGAATGAATACTGGATGGGGACGATGCTCCACGAGTTGGGGCACGCCGTGTATAGCAGCAAGAATATTCCTGCGAGCGTGCCGTACGTGGTGCGGACTGATGCGCACATCCTCTGCACCGAAGGGGTGGCGATGCAGTTCGAGCGATTCTCTAAGAGCGCCGAATGGCTCACGGAGATGGGCGTGAAAGTGGACGACCCGGACGCCTTCAACGCCGCCGGCGCCCGGATGCGCCGCAACAAGCTGTTGATTTTCTCGCGCTGGTGCCAGGTGATGTTCCGCTTCGAGAAAGGCATGTACGAGGATCCACAGCAAGATCTCAACAAACTCTGGTGGGACCTGGTCGAGAAGTACCAGTTGGTCAAACGCCCAGAGGGGCGCAACGCCCCGGACTTCGCCAGCAAGATCCACGTGGTCAGCGCCCCGTGCTACTACCACAACTACATGATGGGCGAGCTCTTCGCGTGCCAAGTCCACCGGGCGTTGTGCGCGAAGCTCTACCCCGGCAAGGACTCCGACAAGGTGACCTACGTCGGCGACCAGCGCGTCGGTCAATTCATGAAAGAACGCGTCTTCGCCCCGGGCCGCCTGTTGCCGTGGAATGAGTTGACCCGGCACGCGACGGGGCAGGAGTTGAGCGCCGAGTCGTTCGCGGCGGACTTTGCCGGGGAGTAGCGCGTTTTCGATGTTATGGCACGGTCTCCTGACCGTGCCATGTTGGGCGCAACGACAGCGGGAATTTGAGACCTGCGGTCGGGCCGGTGGCCTGGTCGGGAGACCAGGCCACAACTTGAGGAATGCCAATTGCACTATTGAATCTTGCAATTCGGCAGCGCCTTTTGGAGCGATTCGAGTTGCTCCGGCGTGATTGTCGTCGCTGTAAGGTGGAGCGATTTCAAGCCACTCATTTTCGCCAATGGCATGTGGTCGATGGTTGAGAGAGTAGCGAGCAACAGCCATAGCTCCTGCAGACTATGAAGCTCAGCGAGAGGTGCTAGGTCAACGTCGCCATAGCAACAAAAGTATAAGGACTTCAGGTTGTCGAGCCGGGCAAGTGGAGCGAGATTGGTTGTTTCTCTGGAACCGACGAGTAGGTTGAGCTGTTGCAAGCCGTCGAGCTCGCCAAGCGGCGTGAGATCGGTAGCTGACAAGGAATGGAACGTCAGTGAACTCAAGCTTTGGAGTCCGGCCAGCGGTGTCAGGTCAGTGACATCGGCGGAAGCGAGCGACATCTCTCGTACGTTTTCGAGCCCGGCAAGCGGCGTCAGGTCAATATCTTTTTGCGCTTTCTGGTAGTCTTGGAAAACAATAAGAACTCGCTCTCCAAGAATGCGCCTCGCAAGGTCTCGCCACCAACCTTGTGGCTTGCCTAGCTTCATTTGGTCGAGCGAATCGTACGGACCGCCGAGCGCTGTTAAGAAAACGCCTCCCGCTTGAAGCCGGTCGGCTACCTGGCGCTCGTACGCCGATTGGCGACGCTCCTTTGCCACCCACGCGAAGAAAATTGCGGCCAGTGTCACGAACGCGAAAAAGGCTCGCAGGCTGTAGCGAAGCCAGCGCGGACGAGTTAATGGTTTTGTTGCCATTCTTAAGTCCGTTCTCCGAGGAGGCTCCAGCACGCAAGCGAACGGTGTTAGAATGTCGCAACGGTAGTTTTCTGTCTATCCCAAGACGTGTCGCCCCTGTGGGGCTCAAGCAGATTGGGTTATGTATTTTCCAGGGGTTCGCACCCCTGGCTATTCTCGGCCGCCCCGTTGGGGCTACAGATTGTATTGCTTGGCCGAACTCCAGGGGCTGCCGCCCCTGGCAACTGACGGTCGCCCCGTTGGGGCTTGAGGCGCGCCGTTCGGGGCATCAGTCGGAACGGTTGGGGCTACATTTACCCCGTCGGATACTGCCGGCAATACTCATAAAGCGCAATCGCCGTCGCCGTGGCCACGTTGTGGGCGTAGGGGAGGCCGTAGCCGGGGATTTCTACGACGTGATCTAAAAGCGCGAGCGTTTCTTCGTCCAGTCCGGCGCGTTCGTTGCCAACGACCAGGGCCATGCGGCGGGGAAAAGCGAAATCCCAGATCACTTGTGAGTTGGTCGTTTGCTCCAGGCCGACGAGCGGATAGCCTTCCGCCGTCAATTTGCGTAGCGCGGGAATCAGCGTGCGGTGGTTTTCCACTTGGACGGCGTCAGCGCCGTCGCGGGCGATTTTGTCGATCACTTTCACCGGGCCGGAACAGATAATCCGCTCCACGCCCGAGCAGCCGGCGGCGCGGAGGATCCGCGAGAGGTTGATATTGCTCCGCAGCGGCGCGCAGGCAATGACCAATTCCCGGGGCCGCGTGAGTTCAATCGGCGGCTTATGACGCTGCTGGGAGAAGGAATCCATGGGGGGAATGACGAATTTCTAAATCCGAATGTCGAAAGAATGACGAATGCTCAAATGTCAAAT
>ENA-ORBV01012649-ORBV01012649.1-microbial-mat-metagenome-genome-assembly--contig:-NODE-12649-length-12982-cov-4.513754_pt1 | contig 12982 bp, 9 predicted proteins | sample MGYA00237777_ERZ505514 | MGnify/ENA primary metagenome ERZ505514 (study PRJEB26160, sample SAMN06269048) | microbial mat metagenome | isolation source: Oligotrophic lake microbial mat | place...
CCATGCTCAGAGAGGACAACGCCAGCAAAGCTTTCATCCGAGCGAGAACTGAAATGCTGACACAAATGATGCAATGAAACAAAACGAACTTGCCATCACAATTGGGATGCCACAAAAGTTCAAATCAAACAACTGAATTGGCACCAGTTCAGCGTGCACCATGCCAGCTGCAAGAGAGCATGTCTTTCCACTGTCTGTGCAGAGCGGCAACAGTTGCTCCTTGTGCCAAAATGGTGACATTCTTCTGGTGACAACTGCCAACGCAGTTGGAGAGCTGCTCCACTGACAGAGTTGTGGCACAGATTGAGTGATTCGGTCAATGCGTGGTGGGGCATGGCACCCAAGTCCCAGGCAAGGCTGCCTGCCCCCAATCCATTCCAAGCAAGATGTGAAGATCTTGTTGGGCGTGAATTTTGAAGATCAAATGTGCATGCCATGCTGCTCCCAATCCACACACGATGACCAGATCGCACAACATAACCAACTTTCTTTGCTACTGGCACAGTTCCAAAAGATTTGGGTGAAAGGCAACGCAAGCGTGACGAAAGAACTTCTCGCTTGGTTGGTGGCATCTCCGAGGAACCAAAAGATTGCCTCTAAGAAAAAGATGCCCCCTAAGAACAGCCACTGGAACACTTCGTTCGTTCGTTTAAATCCGTTCGTTTGGAATGTCGGAGGGATGCATTGGAGTTCATCTACTTATCTAATAATTCTCGAAGCAGGAGTGAACCCTTTTATTCGACTTCTTTTGAGTGCACGGCATTTAAATGACTTTGTAGCATGGCTTCTTCTTGCTCTTGGAGTAAATGTCCGGTCTGCTGACAAAACGGAAGCATCAATCACGTACTTCGAAGTACCTACAGCAATTGACTTCAGCTGCGACTCCGACGTACGTTTTTACTTAAGTATGACTTGCCAGGACAAAACCATGTGTCTTCTTTTTTGGAGTTCGTTCCGTTTCCTGTTTGTCACTTTCTAAAGGTTTGACCAGTAGGTAACTATGGGGAATATAATTATTATGTAAAAAGTAGGAATGAGCAGATTGACACTTTTGTCGCCAACCGATAGTACACAGCTTACGCATCAGCTCCTGGTGTATGTAGTGGTGGTTGTGGCGGTCACTGGACAGTACTTACCGTATTCTTACTGGTGGTAGACTAGCTAGTTGTACAGTAACGATAGGTTTAAACGGTCTGTTTTTTTCCCTCTTCCCCCATGTTGCCAGCGTAACAAGTACTATTACTTTCGCTTGTAAGCTAAGACATATATCGTCCATTTCATCTATCTAATAGCTATCTATCTAATAGCTAGCTACCTTCCAATACTAGTACTTTGTAGAACTAACACCACTATCAGAGGAATAACAGCAGCTTCAAAAGAATCAAGAAGATAGTAAAAGCTAACACACACAAGTGCACACACAAGTGCACACACAAGTGCACACACAAGTACACACGCCCTCCAACATGACAAGCCCCACAGTGGTCCACGAAGCTCACCAAGCCAAGGAAGCCTTGAATCTCTATGACAAGCAGCAACGGCATCTCGTAGACGAAGATGACGACGAAGACTCGGAATTCGAAGAAGCCGTTCAAGTGGTAGGACTCATGCCCATGCCCACCACACGGGACTCTCACAACAGTCACAAGACCGATAATACGTCGTCCACTTCCATGTCCTCTTCGAGTACTACGACTAGTACAAACTCCACCAGCAACAAAGAAGACGCTCACGTTCATCAAGATCACGATCGATTGCAATTGCTCGATAGCATTGCGACGGTGCAACGCCAGTATTTACAAAGGGAAACTCCCAAAGTGGTCTTTGGAACGTTACTAGAAAAACTGCTGGAATTGATGAACAGTGAATATGGCTTTATTGGCGAAGTCAAATACCACTTCGTGAATGGCGTCAACACTCCCTATCTTCAAACGCACGCCATTACCAACATTGCTTGGAATGCCGTCACTCGTAAATTCCACGATGACAACATTGACAGTGGCTTGGAATTTCACAATTTAGAGTCCCTGTTTGGTCAAGTCGTGGTCACGGCCGAACCCATGATTGCCAATACGCCGTCCGCGCATCCTTCGGCGTGCGGCATCCCGGAAGGTCATCCTCCCCTCAACCACTTTTTGGGAATTCCCTTTTTTGAAGCTTCGTCCAACAGTGGTGGTCCCACCCGAATGACCGGCATGGTGGGGATTGCCAACAAACCGGGCGGCTACACCTCGAAGGACGTGGAATTCTTGGAGCCCTTTACAGTCACGTGTTCCAATTTGATTCAAGCCTACAATGCCATTCGCAAGAACGAAGAACTCGTCAATACGCTCGAAGAAAAAGTATTGGAACGAACCCGGGAACTGCAGTGCGCAAACTTACGAGTCATCAGGGCGAGTCAAGCGCAATTGCAGCATTTTGCTTGTATGAGTCACGAAATACGCACTCCTCTCAATTGCATCATTGGCTTGTCCAGTCTCTTGCAAGAAACCGAATTGAGTCCCTACCAACAAGATTGTCTCCAAATGATGGTCAGTTCCGGCGACTTACTCTTGGGCGTCGTCAATGACGTCCTCGATTATTCCAAATTGGAATCCGGCAATGTCGACATTTCGGCGCGGCGCAGCAATCTACAACAAACCTTGGATGCCGTCGTTCACAGCATTGCCCAAAAAGCCAAATCCAAGGACATTCGCATGGATACGCAATACTCGCCAGGAGTGCCGGAAATGATTCAAACGGACAATCGACGCTTGCAACAAATCTTGTACAATTTATTGGGGAATGCCGTCAAATTCAGTAATGACGCCAGTGTCATTGAATTAAAAGTACAAGTATTGGACAACAACATCAATCGTGGTGATAATCCAACAACAACAAAGGCCACGACCACCACAGCGACGACGACAAGCCAAGAAGAACCACCTAAATGCCCCTTTCATAATGCCGGCAAGAGTAGTACAGACGTTGTTCCTGCCGTCGATTCTACTACCCTTTCCACGAAAGCGAACGCGTCCGAAACTACAGAGACGACAGCTGCCGGTGGTTGTCCTTTTATAGCTACCAAATCAGCTGCTGCAACCACCACAGCGGAACATACTTCCTCCTCTACATCCTCCTGCAATAATACCGAGGCGTCGTCTTCTGGTGGTTGTCCCTTCATAGCTGTCAATAGCACTAGCAAGAGTACCAAGGAGCAGACCTCCTCGGCATCCTCCTCTTCCGGCGGTTGTCCCTTTATAGCTACAAACACGAGTACCGCCACCACCACCACACAACCCAGTGGCAATTTCTTGGCCTCCAAATCCGCTCCGCCTACGAGGAAGAAAAAGACACATCGAGTTCAAGCTAGCTTTACCCGAGAGGATTATCTATTGGCCAATGGAGGGTTGATGGATCTCTATGTCGATCGTGACGATTCAGTGGATCAATTATCGTTGGATGGGACCAATCCTCTTTCAACCAATAAGAGCAGTACTAGTAGTATGGACAACCACAAGAAGAATGAGAAGCACCATGGCCGTGGGTCCCGTCCTCAACCCCGCCACCATCGTCACGCCACGGCGACGACCTTTGAATCGCCGCTGGGCAGTCTCAAGGATGCGCCACGGATATTGCGATTTGCCGTCAAGGATTATGGTCGGGGCATTGATCCTGCCGACTTTGGAAGGATCTTTAAACCCTTCAAACAGGCCAATTCGTATACGGAAACACTCTATGGAGGCACCGGTTTGGGATTGGCCATTACCACCAAGTTGGTACAGGCCTTGGGAGGAACCATTCAAGTGGACAGCGTCTTGGGACAATGGACGGAATTTACGGTGGACTTGCCCTGTTTGGAAGAATCCTTTGATATGACCAGTGTCGCTCGCGAATTACAATCGACCACCACTGTTCTCTCCGTCCATGCTAGCCACGACAATATCAACCGGTGTGGCGGCACGACCGTCGAACAGCAGCTCATGGAACAACAGGGGATCCCGTGTCTCTGCTTTGATTCCATGCAAACCATGCTCACCAAAATGGAACAACCAGGCATCTTGGTAGATCCACGACGATTTTATATTGTCATGGCAGAGGAGTCTCTCTATGATGCCGATGCCTATCAGAAGTTCTTCCAACTCGTCAGGAACCAAGCTGCCCTTGTGACGCATGGACCAGGATACAGCATCAAGGAAACCAATCTGCATTACCGATCCCTGGAACAAGTTCTGCCATCCGTCTTGATGAGCTCCATCTTGGCGCAAATGAAGACATCCCGCAAGAACCTCCATACCCGCGGGTCCTTTCTTGTGGATGCCGTATCCGAATCCAATAATAACGTCCACAAGCCCATCGCTTATGATCAAATACGGTGTTTGATTGCCGAAGACAATAAAATCAATCAAAAGGTATTGGGTCGCATGCTGAAACGATTGGGTGTGACCCATGTGGAAATGGCCGACAATGGAGAAATTGCGGTGGCCAAAGCAGCGGCCAACCCGTACGATATCATATTTATGGATATGCAAATGCCCGTCATGGACGGACTGGAAGCAACTCAGAAAATAGTGGAACATCGCGGAACGAATCCACTTCCGAAAGTTATCTTTGTCACGGTACGTGTTACTGGTTGTGATTGTGTCGCTCTTTAGAAAATTTCCAGGAGAGACGTTCGATGCTAACCAACCTCTTTCTGTTTCCTCTCTGACCCAAAAGGCCAACGTGTCCGACGCCTTTGAAGAAGAAGCCACTGCCGCGGGTGGAGATGGGTTTATTTCCAAACCCTTTAATTTGGGCGTCATTGAGAAGGCTTTCGGTTCCCTAAGATTTTGATCTTCCTAACTATGAATGGGGCGTATTGTTTTGGAGACCGATATCCAAGACCTGTGGGTGGGGCCTTCAAGGATTTCAATGGGTAACCCCATGGTGCCTTATTCCGTCTTTCTTTTGATGACGTGGAGCTCAGCGTTCGACCAAGGTGTAATCAGACAACGATCAATCAATCAAAGAAATAGTCCACTGGGGTTGTAACAAATGCGTTTTCAAGGGAGAATAGAATGGAGTGTATGTCCCTCTAGGCACAGCTGCATCGCCAAAGAGCTAGATGATGCAAAATCCATCGGCGTGAACAACGTGTACTCGCGTACACAAAGCAACAAAACATTGTGGGGATTACATCGGTTGGGAAGCAGGCCGAATGCCTGGCCTGCCGTGTAGACGACAGCAGCAGCTACTCACGGCTGCTAGCATTATCTGCTATTACTCGTAGCTCTACTTCCGCACGAGGGCTGTCGCTTTGTTGTCCAGATTCAAGCCTCGAATAGCTCCAAACGATATCGGTTGACGCAATAGATCCAGTGCCTGCTTTGGGCTCCCACTCGATTCAGGTCTCTTGCCCGCGGAAGGGTGCAGCCACCGATCAGGCCATGTCGTCTCATCACTCCCGCAGAGTTCAACTTTCCAGGCCCTCACCAAGTAGTTGATTCCCTCGATAATAAATGTACCTAAATAACTATGTACTGTCATGACAACCGACAACAAAATTGCCCTACAACTGTTTCCCTCTCCTACGAACAAAAATGGCGAAAGTGCATGATAAGGGGACGTTGCAGCCCAAAAAGCAACTAGCTAGTCTGATCAATGCCAAATTAGGATGCATGGGCACGAAACACACATGCCCAATAAACAACAGTGGAGCACAGGGGCGTGCCTCATGCAGTCATTTAACCAGGACTGAATAATAACTGTCGCATAACTGTCGCATGAATTTATCCGACAATTTATGAGACAGTTTTATGCTACAATTTTATGCTACAATTTTGAAAACAGCAGCATAAATTTATCCGACAATTTTTATGTGACAATTGCACTGTGATTTTCAGTGCTATTAATTCGGAGTTGCACCCCTGTTTTCATGTGATTCGGTTTTTCAAACTACAATGTGCGCAGGGCATGCCAAACTGTGGTGCAAACAGTGCTACATTTTTATAGGACAATTTATCCGACAGTTTTGCACTACAATTTTACACTACAATTTTGAAAATTGTCGCACAAATTTGTCCGACAATTTGTCCCACAGTTTGGACCGTTACACACATGAGGCACGTCCCAGGGCCGAGGGGCGGATGTGCTCATCTGCTGCTAGCTAAACTGCTAGCAGCTAACAGCAGTGTCAGTGGCACTGGTTTAGCTAGCAAGCAGCAGCCAGTTAGCTGGGCTAGTGGCAGTGCTGCACAACAGGCAGCATGCTGCAGCAGTTGCAGTTGCAATTGTAGCAGCAGCAGCAGCAGCAGCAGCAGCAGCAGCAGCAGCAGCAGCAGCAGCAGCAGCAGCAGTGGAAGCAGTGGCAACCCTGACCTCACAAATTGCGACCACAATTGTTTGTTTCAGGCAGATAGCCAGGCATGCAATCAAAGGAACTCAGAGACACAAGTCCAAGGGATGCTGTGTGTGATGGCATTTGAAGATGTGATTGTTGTCTTTGTTGCGTTGGCAGTCATGCACAGCTGTGGATTCTGACTCAGGAAGGAATTTTAACATTTGGCATTTGTGCAATCAGAGAAAATCAGTGATGATGAGGCCTCATTCTGGCATTTGTGGTTGAATTGGGTTTGTTTCCACATGTTGAGACAGTCATGTTTGCCTTTCAAGACTGCTTTGGTTCAGCGGACAGCTGGCATTTAAAAAATGCAACAAGCGCTGAAGGCAAAATGCCATGTTTGTTGCCAAATGTTGCATGTGCATCTTCAATTGAGCTGCTGTGCTGTTTGGAAGACATCACAATTGAAGGGAACAAACATTCAGCTTGGCACTTGATCGCTGCCAAAATTGAGAAGCAGCAACGTTGGAAACACAATGACATGCTGCCTCAAAACAACTGGTCAGAATTTTGGAAATTTAAAACCAATGTTTTCACACACTTTGTCAAGTGCATGTGATCAAAACTGAATGCAATCATGACAAGGCTCAATTCAGTTTTCGCACATTGTTCATCTCAATGTGCAACAACGTCACAATCTTCTGATGCATGATGTTCTCAGATTCACTGAGTGGAGGGGAGGGAACACAAACAAAATTGCAAAATTCACTCTGTTCTCATGTGAAACACAATCACAGCTTCTTGATGCCTTTCATTTTTGTGATTCAGTTGAATGCAAGATTGGGCAAACTTTCTTTGTTGTGTCATTCCATTGAACATTGTTGCAGTGATTCTTTCAGCATCCTGGCACAACAGCTTGCATCTCTGAAGTCTCTTGAAAACTGGATGATCAAATGTTCACATTGAATGTGACAGAACAAATCATCATGAAAAAAAGGAACAACAACGTTGTGTGAATCAACCAGATTCAAACTTGTGATCAAACTCAGGGAACACATGCACATCTTCCAGATCTGATGGAACAAAAAGGCATCTTGCAACAATCACAATGATGCTTCTTCACTTTTGGGACACAAACTCGGCTTCTGTTGTGCCAACATGGAGCAACAAAACAATGATGACAAACTTGTTTTGTTGAGGAACATCCCAATGCTTGTTTTGAGTGGAATTTTGAGAAACCTGCAACACAAAATGCTTTGCACTTCTGGCTGGCAACTGCTGTTTCCATTGAACCTGCATGTCGAACGTCCCGCAAAGTTGTGAAGTTTGACAGTTCATTGGTCCATGAGTTCAACAGCTCAGTGGTTCAATTGCACAATGATTCAACACTTCAACAACCAATCAAAACATCAATGATCCGATTGCTCAATTGTCATCAATTCAATTGTTCAAATGCTGCAATGATTCAATTGTTTCAGTTTGGACATTTGACTTGTTGAACAACAAATTGACTCTTGCAAACTTGCATGCTGGAACATTTGACAATCCCAATTGTTCAACTGGGAAACTGCTAGCTGCTGTGGCCAGTCAGCTGTTGTAGCATTGTCACCTGCAGCACCAAAGTGATTCCTGCTGCATTGCTCCCCACTGCACTGTCCAACAGTGCTTGCGTCACCATTTTGCACACTAACTACCAGCACTACAATTGTTAGGAGTAGGGATAAGGAAGCCCCATGCCAACGCTGTAAAAAGCGTGGACTCGATTGATTCACACGTCTTACGAGAGGCAATTGTTTCTAATATCAGATGGCTCTAGGGCATAAATTACATACCGCTATGAACGAAACTGCTTCTATCTGTGTGTCCGACCGATGTACTCTGGGGCAACAGGCATTCTCCTCAACGTTCCTAAATGCATGAAGTCTAACACTAGGTAAGGTCCCGGTAAGGTAAATCAATTGAAAAAGTTAGCTTAACGATTGGTGCTCGATATTAACCATACGACCAAGCTTGTGACGTGTTTTTTTAAATCAGAGTTGCAGTTGTAATACCAAAAACTGAGATGCAAGCGAATAAATGCGACACTCTGATAAGACTGTAAACCCAAGGCTTTAAAGGAAGTCAAAACCGTATATTCTGACATCCAAGAATGTATTCAATAATTACGTGACCTCTCACAGATATGTATCGAAGTATTGTACTACTAGGCTGTCCCGGTATCGGATGGCACCCCACATTTTGTGGACCGCGCCAAAGGCCACCACATTTTTCTCGCGCATTAGAAGGCAAAAAGGATCGATTGGCAGCACTACTGTATTATTACTGGTTAATTCACACAGACTGGCTAACTACTAACGCTGTTGGAGAAGCAACATACAAAAGTACAAACATCATCATTTATTGGATCGTACTGTACTGCTACTAGCTAATACTACAATACAATACAATAGTCTACCTTTCTATATAGATAGCAAGATGGAGACTACTACTACTACTACTACTACTACTACTACTACTTCAGCTTTACCAGCCCCCTCCATTCCTACGCTTACCCCCAAAACAACACAAACAAATGCTATGGATACGGCACCCACCAAACCAGGACGATCACGCTCCCGCAATCGCGACATTAATCGCGGCTTATTGGGCAAGTTCATGGCCCATCATCACTTGGTACCCCAAAAGACTAATGCTAATCGAGGGTTTGTATCCGATAGTGGGAGCAACTGTTCGTCCGTGTCTTCGACGGTGTCCAATACGTCGCGGCCAATGAACGATGATTCCAGCACCAGTCACAACATTCGTCATTTGGTGGCGAGGCTCGCACCCTCCAATCCGTTGGACTTTCAAGACAAATTGTTGGCGTTGGAGAGACAAGCAGCTTTGGAGCGACGACAAGCCATCGCGCAACAACAAGCGATGAGTCTTGCTTCTACCATTTCCAGTCATAGTACAAGACGACGAACGACGGCGAGCAGTAGCTACCTTCGGTCCGATGCAAGTACTAGTGCGAGTGTTAGTATTAGTATGAGTCACAACAGCATGGATCACAGCAGTGATGGAAGCAGTGACAGTGAAACCTACATTGACCGTCATCATGCCAAACCACTTCCATCGCCATCGCCATCTCCCTCTGTCCAACAGCAAGCACCAAAGGTGCTAGAAGACGACGCGGTCTCTCTCCAAGATTTGATGAGCACGTGTTCCTTTCACAGTGTGGCGTCGTCGTTGCAAGACAATATCAATCGCCGTCGTCTCGACATGGCCAAACTTGGTCATACTAGTTTGAATATGAGTGGACAACCCATGCTAACGCCGCCCAGTCTGTCACGACAATCCAGTAGCAACAGTGTCACCGTCAGTGTGGCCGTCGATGTTGCGGATACCTCTATGCAAAACTCCTTTGCTTCCTTGCCACACAATCCATCCTCCGTGGCAGCCTCCTCTTCTCAACAACAACATCCAAATGGACCAACGATTGCCTTTGATGAGAAGAGTGGCGTCATTTCCGATGTTTCCTTGCTGGGCTTTTCCCAATCCTCCATGATGACCTTTAGCATTGAAGAATTGTTGGCCCCCGCACCCTTGCCACCGGCATCGCCGCCACGAGACGACCACGAATCGCAAGAAGACAGTCTCTTCAACTCCAAAGACAGTAGTACCAACGCCAGCAGCAGCCGTAGTGATGTCGAACAAGGCAAAAAGCACAAACAGTGGTTCCTCAACCAACCACTCCGCATGTCGCGCTTGTCCGAAAAGTCCGATACTGCAAATGCGAATGCGAATGGTGCTGCTACGGGAGTGGAAGTCGAGGCACAGGACGTCCTGAAAGATTACAGTCAACGGAGTCGACGCAGCAGTACTCGCAGCAATCGCAGCAGTCACCACAGTCGACACAGCAGCGTGTACAAGGACGAAACCGAACACAACGACGACCAAGCAGAAGAAGAACCCGATTGGGTGTGGTGGGGCATCAAATGTGTCGGGATGCTCGTCATTTGTGTGGCCTTGGGCATGGCCATTTGGTTGGCTTTGGAATACAATCTCTTTGGCAGTGACAACAGTCCGGCCTTGGACAATCATAGCCAAAGTCACAACCAAGCATCCGCGTCCATGGACAACGGCAACGCTATCGAAAATACAGACGATGTGTTGACCCTGGGGTTGGATTTGGTCCACACCGAAGCCACGAATGTGGTCGACCCCTCCGACGCCGACGCCGACGGAAGCAATAGCAGTCCAATCAGTGCCAACTTTTCCGCCTATGACAATCTCGGTAACGGGCAACTCAATACCGAGGAAGGTACACAAGGACAACAGCAACCACAACCACAAGACAGCACCACCAACAATGGCGGTGTCTCTCCACAAGCAAGTCCTTCTACTTCCACGACGGAATCCGCTACGGCTGCTACGGCTACGGCAGCACCCACTGCCTTTGTCCCGCCGACGCGCCCACCCTCCATGGCCAATGACCAGCGATTGCCTCCTCCTCCCGCCTTGTCGTCGTCGACCGAAGGCCTCGTCATTTGGAATGTCCTTCCGTCCTATACTCAAATCGCACTCACTGCGAATACAGCGCAAGATTCCGAACAATCCAAAGCCTTTGCCTGGCTTTCCGCCCATCCCAATCTCTTGGACATGCCCACGTGGAGAATCCACCAACTCTTTGGATTAGTCTCGTATTATCATGCCATGCAAGGGGATCAGTGGCCCGCCGAAAAGAAACGCCATTGGTTGTCCTACACCGTCCCCGAATGTTCCTGGGGGGATGCCGGATCTCCCTCCTATCTGGGCAATTCGTGTCATTCCAATCACGACGCCACGCTCCGCGGCAAATATCGCGACCTCAATTTGGAAAAGTATTGGGGTGCCGCCGCCGGAGCAGGGAGTTATGACGGCACACGGATACCACCGGAAATTGCTTTACTGAGCGATCTACGGTCCTTTGGGATTGTCAACGTGGGATTGACGGCAACCTTTGGCAATTTGATACCGAGTCAAATGGCCACCATGACGTCCTTGCAACACCTGTCCTTTCGGGACAATCACATTGGAGGACAAATCCCGACCTGGTTGGGGGCCATTGCCTCGCTCCAAAAGATTGAAGCCGGAAACAACCACCTCTCGGGGACCGTCCCATCCGAGCTAGGCCAATTGACCCAACTCCAAGAATTGGCCCTCTATCGCAATCAAATTCGCGGGAACCTGCCTTCCGAGCTTGGAAACATGCGTCAACTGACGGGTCTTACCGCCATTACCAATGCCTTGACAGGTACCTTACCGGTCGAGTTGGGAAACCTCCAAAACTTGGAATGGCTCTACTTGGATGGGAATGCCAACATGGTCGGAACCGTTCCCTCCACCATGTGTCGATTGCCCCGAATCTTGTCGATTCTGGTCGATTGTACCGTCCAATGTGGACCCGACCCATGTGGGTCCGACATTTGCAGCTGTTACGATAGAAAATAAGTTGGGCATGTATGTGTTGAGGCCCGCGGCAGGCAATTTTCTCCTTCCTTCTTCGGCTTCCAAGCCCGCCGCGTCGCCATGACCTATCGAAAGCGCTATCTACCCCTACTATTCCAAAAGCATAGCTCCTTTTGTAAACTATGATTATACTTCATTTCTGACTATACCTTAATCCCCTTTCCGATATGTATGTACTGGTACTATTACTCTCTAGCTACTCGTACCGGCAACCTTGCCCCATTGATCCAGCGCCTACTACTACCTTGTAGCTAGCTAATAACTTGCACACTACATACATGTAGACAATGATCGAGCGACTACAATTCGCTACTAAAGTACTACTAGCTAGTAGTACCAGAGAGCTAACATTCATGGATTAGCTTCATAGCACCAGGTTCGGCCAGTAGAATTAGATCTAATGTGCGTCTCATTTTTTTTCCTCTGAAAAAATCACCTCACTGGTGCTTTTTCATAGCTACTGCTCAAGGCATTTATTAGATTAGCTTTTACTTGAAACTACTTTTAGTAACACTATAGCTATTTAACCATTATGGTTTAGGATTCATGTGTTCTGTGGGAAATTCAACCTGTGCTATTGACATTGGAATATTCTTGGTTGGGCTTTCAAAAAAAACCTCAAAAGTGGGAATTCTGTGTTTATTTCCACGGTATAATGTACCCTTTGCTCTGTTTGAAATCCAAGGTGTGGCTACCCCCTAGTAGCTAACTAGCTAGCTAGTAGTTAGTAGCTACTAGCTACTAGCTACTCTAGCTAGTTTTCTTATTTAGCCAGCAGCATTATCGTTGTGCATGACCTTCTAATACTTCTTCACGAATACGCCCGATACACTCGCATGTACCGTCATGTGCAGCATGCTCCATCCAGGCAGCTTCCAACTGAACTACTAGCTAGCTACTTGAGGAACTGCACAGCGCGTCAGCTATGGCTGTCCATTGAGTCAGTCCACCCTGCCTGTTTTCCACTGTAGCCTTTCTTCCGTTGGACATGCAATACAATACAGTACGGCCAGAAGCATGTCCTATCCATCTATCTAGCTACTCACTAGTACATATCGCAGCAGCTATGAATCCGTGCTTGTCCAAACTGGTACCACTTACTGCTACTGGTACTGCCACTTCCCCATCGGCTACATTCACAGGTAACCGCAAGGGCATCCCGTCATCGAAACATCTATCCAGCTAGTAAAA
>ENA-ORBV01012650-ORBV01012650.1-microbial-mat-metagenome-genome-assembly--contig:-NODE-12650-length-12981-cov-7.932579_pt1 | contig 12981 bp, 19 predicted proteins | sample MGYA00237777_ERZ505514 | MGnify/ENA primary metagenome ERZ505514 (study PRJEB26160, sample SAMN06269048) | microbial mat metagenome | isolation source: Oligotrophic lake microbial mat | place...
CTGCCGTCATGCAACAGGATGTTTTCCGGCTTGATGTCGCGGTGAATCACGTTCTGCCGATGCGCGTAGTCGAGCGCACTCGCCACTTCGCGCGCGATCCGCACGGCGTCGGCGATGGGCAGTTGACGTTCACGCTCCAACCGTGCGCGCAACGTTTCGCCGGTCACGAGTGGCATCACGTAATACAGCAGGCCGTCGGCCTCACCGCTGTCGAGCAGCGGCAGGATGTGGGGATGCTGCAAGCGCGCCGTCGTGCGGATCTCGCTCAGGAACCGTTCACCGCCGAGCGCCGCGCCCAGGTCGGGATGCAGCACCTTGATGGCGACATCGCGCTGGTGTTTGAGGTCGTGCGCGAGGTACACGGTGGCCATGCCGCCCTGCCCGAGTTCGCGTTCGATGCGGTAGCTGCTGGCCAACGCGGCGCGCAGCCGCTCTAACGTGTCCGGCGCGCTCAGGCGAACTCCGAAAGCTGCAGCACGCGCAGACCATCGGGCGCCGGCATCCGCCGTTCGTTGGTCACGAACGACTCGCACCCCGTGCTGATCGCAGCGGCGAGCTGCAGGGCATCGGGGGTGCGAAGGGCGCCATGCTGCGCGCGCAGTCGCGCCGCCAATCGTTGGTCGTTCGTACGCAAGGGCACTACCAGCACCTCGAGCAGGGTCAACGCGGACGTCACGATCTCGATCTCTCCCGTGTCCGCTCTCGCGAACAACGCGCGCACGGGGGCGAGAAAGCGCGGGTGTTCCTCGATGAGGTAAACGAACAGGGCAGTGTCCACGGCCACGAGGCCCTTACCAACCGCCTCCGTCCGTCCCACGCGTGGCGCTCAGCGTCCACATGCGCCGCCGCGTCCACGCCGGACCACACCGACTTCCCGAGACCCTGCAGATCGAGGATCGAGAGCGGCTCCGCGCCGCCGAGCACCTGATCGAGAATGTGCGTGACCTCCTGCGCCACCGAGCGATGCTGCTGCTCGGCGCGCGCCTCGAGACGCTCGTAAAGACCGTCGGGAAGGTTCTTGATGTTGAGAATTGCCATACCAGTCTCCGGTTTCCTCCAAACTGGAGGCATTCTCGGTTTCCGTCAATTTTTCGCTTTCGCTCAGCGCGCAGCTTGAGCCCCCCGTAAACTAGACTAAGCTTAGCTGAATGAAGATCGTCAACATTCATGCGGCGAAAACCCAGCTGTCCCGACTCATCGCGGATGTCGTGGAGGGAGAGGAAGTCGTGATCTCCAAGGCGGGTATGCCCTTGGTGCGTCTCGTGCCATACCTCGCTCCCGCCGGGCCGCGGCAATTGGGCGCGCTGGCTGGACGAGTCGAGGAGACCGACGACTGCTGGGAGCCGGACGCCGGGATCGAGACGCTGTTTTATGGCGGCGCTATTGAGCCGGCGCCGACTCGGCGCGTTGCCGAGACCGCGCCAGATCCGGTCCCCAAGTCCGACGAGTCATGAATCTGCTGCTCGATTCGCACACGCTGCTCTGGGCCTTGCACGATCCGGCGCGTCTTGCACCGGCCGCGCGGGAGGCCATCGCCGATGCGCGTCGCGTCGTGTACTTCAGTGCGGCCTCCGCGTGGGAGCTGGAGATCAAGGCCGCCAAGGGGAAGCTCACGCTACCCGGCGATTGGCTCGCCGCAGTGGAGGCGACCGGATTTCTGGAGCTTCCCGTGACAGCCAGCGACGCGAGACACAGTGCGCAGCTCCCTTGGTATCACAGCGATCCGTTCGACCGGGTGCTGATCGCTCAGGCGCTCTCACGCGGGCTGCAGCTTGCTACGCGCGACCCGATGATGGCCGCGTACGATGTGCCGCTGATGACGGTGTAGCTGGAAGTGAGCGATTGCTGCGCCGCACGCAGCGCTCGGACGACTACTGATCGAGCACCCATCCGTACCCGTACTGACCAAGCAGCGCACGGTAGCGCGCATCACCGGCGAGCCACTCACACCCGGGCTGGCGATGCGCGGTCCACGCCAGGAAGCCGCGCTCGTCGAACAACCGCGTGAGCGACGCGAAGTGATCGTGAAGCGGTAGGGGAGGAACGACGGGCACTCTTTCGCTACGCACGGAGGGTCCGATCGTCGGTGCGCCGGGCTACGGCCGCACCAGCTTCCCCGTCCGCGGCGACCAGATCGCCCCGGGCCCAAGGACGTGCATGCGGATTTCCGTCGCCGCGAGGACCTCGCCACCCATGGCACGCGACGCGCGGGCGTCGTAGACGATCACCTGCGACTCGCCGATGACCTCCCACTCGCCGCCTGGGAGGACCACCACCGCTGCGGTCTCATCGATCCCCACGCCGACCACATCCGGCCGCTCGAGCACTCGGCTGATCAAGCGGTTGTGTCGCTGGCGACGCACGAAATGCGGATAGATGATCGCGTCGCGCATGAGGTCAAAGCCGGGGGCGATGCCGACGTTGTCGCGATCGATCGTCGTGAATGGCTGTCGTGTGCTGCTGTCTGTAAGGGCGCGACGCCCGCCGGGCCGTCGCTCCTCGCCAGTGAACATCGAATCCGCCATCACCATCGCTCCAGCCGACGAGCCCCCAACGACGGCGCCCGCGAGATACCGTGCGCGCACAGAGTCGTGCGCTGCCGTGCCGAGCAGCGCTGCCGCGAGACGGTTCTGGCTGCCGCCGGTGAACCAGATTCCCGAGGCCTGCCCGAGAATCCGCGCCACGGAGTCACTGCCCGCGCTCTCGCGGGTCAGGTCGAGCGCGATGGTCGCGACACCGAGCGACTGGAAGATGCGCGTACGCGCCAGCACGTCCTTCGCAGGATCGGCGTTCGCCATCGGCAGGATCACCACCGGGCCCGGGCCGGCCGCGCGTGCGAGTCGCACGAAACGCGTGTTGATGGAGTCACCACCCGGTTCCCCACCAAGGATGACCAGTGCTCCGCGCGGCGCTTGTCCGCGTGCCCGCGCTGGCAGGAGGGCGCCGAGCGTCACTGTCAGCAGCAGCGCGAGACCGAGGTGGCGCATGGAGTTTCGCATCAGCGTTGATGAGCAGAGGACACGAGCAAGGCGGAATTGCCACACGGTATCCGAGCTTCAAGGCGTGGCTGGAGACGACGGCGTCGCTCTTCGGGTCGATTGGATAACATACGTAAAGGGGTTGTACCTCGAACGACGCATCTCTAAATTACAGAGATACCAAGGATTTCACCGTCTTCGAGGCCACGCATGTTGACTGATCAAATCGGGAAACTGTTGAGGACGTCGCGAAAGGTTCTCGGCCTTACGCAGAAAGAACTCGCGCTCCGCGCGGAGGTCAGCGAACGGCTGTGGGCCGAAGTGGAGCGCGGTGAACGTCCCAATGTGAGCCTCGCAACGGCGCTTCGGATGCTGGGTGAAGTGGGCGTGAGTGTCCGACTCGATGATGCCTCGGGATCAAGCCACGCCCTGCGTGATCCCAAGGCTGCGGCGACGGCGCGCGCGGCGCGCGCCACGATTCGTCGAGCAACCTGGAACGGACGCCAAATTCGACTTGCCGAAGAAGGGACGGAGCCTCCGAACAGGAACAAGGGCGCCGCCGGACTCGCGGCTGTCACGCGGGTCTCCGAGCAGGCCTTTGCCGTCGCTAGCGCACACCGAAAGTCGCGCCGGTAAGTGGACCCGCTCACAAACGACACCGCATCACTCGCCGGCGATTTCCGCGATTGCATCGAGGTGCTGAATGCGCACAGCGTGGTGTTCGTTCTCGTTGGCGGATTCGCGGTCGGCTGGCACGGCGTCGTGCGGGCGACCGGCGACATCGATTTCCTCTACGAGCAGTCGTCGAGGAACGTCACGCGATTGTGCGCCGCGCTGGAAGAGTTCGGGGCACCGGCGCACCTCATCGATGCGGATTTTCTGCTGTCTCCTGAGGCGGTCACCCAAATAGGCATCGAGCCGCTACGCATTGACCTGCTGTCATCCATCAGCGGCGTCTCGTTCGAAACGGTTAGGGCAGGAGCCGTGGAGGCCGACATCGGAGGGCTGCGTTTACTCATCATCGGACTCGATGAGCTATGTACGAACAAGCGGGCCACGGGGCGGATAAAAGACAAGGAGGACCTGAGACGATTGACGCCGCGGTCCAAGACGCCTGGAAAACGCCGCACGTGACCGCGACGACTCAACTGGCCTAGAAGCCCGACATGGAGAACGACAGCTGTGACGCCATCAGAAACCGATCGCTGCGAAAGAACAGTTCGTCTCCTTTCCGCGACCACACCGGTTCACGACCACACCGGTTCACGACCACACCGGTTCACGACCACACCGGTTCACGACCACACCGGTTCACGACCACCGTCTACCGAAATCTCCAGTTCAGCGCCGCCAGTGAGCGCGCGCACGTAAATCTCTTCGCGGCCATCCCGCGTGGAAGTGTACGCAGGCCAGCGGCCATCGGGGGAGAAGCGCGGATTGAATTCCCGATACGTTTCGCTGAGGAACGCACGTGGCGCGTTGAGCGAGTCGACGTGCGCGAGCCACACGTCGTCGCCTCCGTTTGAATCGCCGCCGCCGATAGCCAGCGCGAGGTAGTCGCCGCGCGGGGACACCGAAACGCCGCGCACGAAAACGCCGCGCGTACCAACGCGTACTGGTGAGTCGCTGCCGTCCACTTGGCGAACGAACGCCAAGCTGGAATCCTGACGATATCGGCGGATATATGCAAAGCGATCACCATCCGGAAACCAGTACGGCCGCAGACTTGTTGCGTCGAGCGTCAGTCTCGAATCGTTGCCACGGGCAAGATCAACCCGCCAGATATCGGATGAGGGCAGCGCTGCTTCTGCAGAGATGCCTCGTGATACGAGCAGTGTGGTGCCCTTCGGCGAAAGGCGTAGAACAACAACTGATCAACAACACCGCTGTCGAAGAGTGGCAGCAAGTTCGGATGCTGCAGATTGGCGGTAAGCTGAATCTCCGAGAGAAAGCGATCGTTGCCGAGCACCGCGTTGAGATCGGGCTTGAGCACCTTGAGCGCGACGCGGCGTTGGTGTTTCAGATCGCGCGCGAGATACACAACGGCCATGCCGCCTTCGCCAATGCGACGCTCGATGGTGTAGCGACCCGCGAGGGCGGTGTTGAGCTGTTCGGTGGTGGTCATGGTTACGGACGCCCCGCTGTCGCCGGCCGCGAGAATAGTGACCTCCATCCCGTGATCACCCTGAGCGAAGAGGCACTGCGTTGCGCGACAGGGCCGTCGATGATCAGCAACCCGCCGTTCGGCATGATATCGAAATTGTTCTCTACGTCTTCGGGAAGTCCGCCATTCAGCGCCGCATCGCGACGCGTGACCACGAGCTCCGGTCGGTCCACGATGGTGGCGGCGCCCAACCCTGCGGGCGTTCGGTAGTACAGTCGCAATCCATCCGCCGACCAGCGAGGAGAATTTCCGCCGCCAATTGAAACGGGCACGCGGGCACCCGGTCCCGGCACAGCAGTCACATACACTTCCTGCTGCCCTGACTCATCGGACGTAAACGCAATGAATCGGCCGTCAGGTGAAAGCGCCGGGTCTGTTTCATTCGCGGGTCCGCCGATGAACGGGCGTGGCACGGCCGTCGCGACCGAATCCGTCGGCACCAACAACAAGTCCCTCGAACCGTATGTCCGGATCACGGACCATCCGCCGGGTGGCCCCTCGGCAAAGTCGGCGATGTCTGACTTTTTCAAATGCACGGAATCAGGTCCGCTCAAGTCCCAAGATCGCGAATGCACCGCACTCGTCCGCGGCGAACCGGTCATGTAAAAAATTCGCTTTCCATCGCGCGACCAGGCCGGCCGAAAACTCCCATCGCCGCGAGTCAGTGGTGTGAACGCACCGCTTCCAATGTCCAGTACCCACAGGTTGCCCGTGTCGAACCTGTCGCCCCCAACCCGCACGACGGCGCGTCTTCCATCGGGAGAAACAATTGGCTCATCATAACGCTGGCCATCGTTGCGGAGAACACGACGCGTGCCATCACGCGCGACCAACGTGATGGAAGTGGCAGAGGCGCGGGTTGCCTGGCCCGGCCGATAAATGAGCGTACCTTCATGCGACACAGCGAAATCGAGCGCTCTGGCGCCGGCCGTGGCGAGATCTTGAGCGACGGTCAACTCCGTGCCAAGAATGGGATGCCCGTTCCGACTGACGCGCACCGCCGACAATGCATTCGCGGAATTGCCGAACAACAGCAGTCCCGGTGGTGAATACCGGACAGTTGCGGCATCAAATCCGATATCCTCAATCTTGCCGGAATGAAGATCCACCAGGGCAATAATACTTGATCTGCTCACTGACATGACGTCGGACCGCGTAACGGTCCGCCGTATGGCGACATACGCACGCCGCGAACCGGGCAACACTTCGACCGACGCGAGTTGCTCGCCCAAGGCGCTGTCGAGCGTTGCGACGACACGCGGCAGGCCTCCCTCCGGCCGGATGGCCCATACTGATCGATCACGCCTCGTGAAGTAGATCGACCCGTCGTCCGCCCAGTACATCGACGAGGCGGTGTCGACCAGTAGTTTGGGAGTGCCCCGCGTCACGGCAATGCTGAACAATTCGCTTCGTTCACCGATGAACAGCAGTGTACGACCGTCCGGCGAGAATACCGGACGCGATCCTCCATCGGTACCGGCAATTTCGCGCGCCTCGGTTTCATCAACGCGTCGCAAATAAATTTTTGAGCGCGGTCGCCGGTTACCGACAAACGCCAGCAGCCTGCCATCAGTCGAAACCCCAACCGAGTAATAGGTGCGTATCGAACTTCCGGACGCGGTCACCGAATCCGGTAGCTCGACTGAGAATTTGCGCAGCGGTTGTTCCGGTTCGGGGCGTGCCGAGATCCACGCCGCCGTTGCCACAGCCGCGAGCGCAACCAACCACGCCGCGGCCTCGCGCAAACTCACGCCCCGACGCGACATCGTACTCGCCCCGTGCACGGTGCTACGTGTTGCGTTGCCTGGCAGCGTGATCGCGCGCGATCCATTCAACGCCGCCGCAAACGCCGCCGCCGTCGCGAATCGGTCGGCGGGTACCTTCGCCAACGCCATCAGTGTCGCCGCTTCCACGTGTTCGGATATCGCGGGACGCGTCGCGCGTATGCCGCGCGGTTGCTCGGTAATCACCTTCGCGATCACCGCTTGCACGGTGCTGCCAGTGTGTGGTGGATCGCCGACCAGCATTTCGTACAGCACCGCCGCGAGCGAGTAGATGTCACTACGCCCGTCCAGCACATGATCGCCGGTTGCCTGTTCGGGACTCATGTACTGCGGGGTGCCCAACGACAGTCCCGTCTGCGTAATACGCGCGCCACCGGCTTTCGACACCGCGAGTGCGATACCGAAATCCATTACCAGCGGCTGGCCTTCGTGCAGCAGAATGTTTTCGGGCTTGAGATCGCGGTGAATGATGTGATGGCGATGCGCGTAGTCGAGCGCCTGCGCGACGGCGGTCGTGATTCGCACGGCTTCGTCCACGCCAAGTTGTCGTTCCCGGACCAAGCGCGCGCGCAATGTTTCGCCTTCGACAAACGGCATCGCATAAAACAGCAACCCGCCCGCTTCACCCGAATCAAACAGCGGCAACAAATTGGGGTGATGCAGATTGGCCGTGACTTCAATCTCGGCCATGAATCGCTCGCTGCCGAGCACTGCGCCCAGTTCGGGATTGAGCACTTTGAGAGCGACGTGGCGGTTGTGCTTGAGGTCGCGCGCGAGGTACACGACGGCCATGCCGCCTTCGCCGATGCGGCGTTCGATGGCATACCGACCGGCGAGGGCGGTGTTGAGCTGTTCGGTGGTGGTCATGGTGGCGCGACGCGACGTTGTTGGCCCGGCTTGAGCAGCGGAAGGGCCTTGAAACAGTCGCGATAGAACCCGCGATCGCGTGTCAGCAGGCGGTCCGCCTCGAGCTGCGCGTGCGCACCGATCAGGAAGTCCGGCACAACTCGCGGCGAGGTCGTTGTCGACTGGCGTCGTCGCGTGAGGTAGCGCGCGAACATCTCACCAGCGAGCAGCGCGCTGGCACGGGAGCATGGCACGTACTCGATTGCCCAGTCGTCGAGGAACTGTTCGATGAGTCCGCCCCGAAATGCCGGCCGTATCTCCGCGAGCACGCAGTCACCGATCACCAGAACCCCGTCGGCGATTGCGATGCGAAGGGATGCCTCCGAAGCCGCGGCGTGGACGGGATCATCGACGAGCACATCCAGCAGTATGCTGGAGTCAACCGCCGTGCGCACCGCCACCTCGCGACCGCTCCAGATAGGCGTCAACGGACAGGTTGTGCGGCAGCGTGCCTCGACCGCGCCAACGCGCCAAGACGTCGTCGGTGCGCACCTTTTTGCCGATGAATGTACCGACGTGGGCGCGCAGCTCGATCACCGTGCCGGGGCGTAGGCCAAGCGCCTGTCGTACCGCTTTGGGGATGGTGATCTGGCCTTTTTCAGAGATCGTAGTTTTCATACTTGAACGGTACGGATTCCTACCTGCAGAGTCAATCTGCGACGGATAGGGGCTGGCGCAGACCGTTCACCGATTGGGCAAACGCCTCGCGATCTGGACGCAGTGGCTGAGCACCACCCTGCTCGCGCCGGTGCCGCACCGCCAAGTGGTCCTCACCATCCCGAAGCGGCTGCGCGCGTATTGTTTTTACCGTCGCCGCCTGCTCGGCGAGATCGCCCGGGTCGCCGCCCGCCCCGTCACGGCCGCCATGCGCACGCTGACCGGCGAGCGGGAACTCACCGTCGGGATCGTCGCGTGCCTGCAGACGCACGGGTCGCTGGCGAACTGGCATCCGCACCTCCACCTGCTCGTCACCAACGGCGGCTTCCGGCCCGACGGGACGTTCGTCGGGTGGCCGGTGCACGACACCGCGCGGTTGACGGAGGCGTTCCGCCGCGCTGTGCTCCGGTTGTTCGTACGGCTGGACTTGTTCGACGAGGACCAGGCCGCCGGCATGTTGACGTGGCCGCAGTGCACCACCCCCAGCTCATGCGCGTGCGCCAGCGCATCGACCACCTCGGTGATGAGCCGCACTGCCTCGTGCACCGGCAGCGCGCCCTCGCGCGTGATGCGCCCTCGCGCGTGATGCGCCCTCGCGCGTGATGCGCCCTCGCGCGTGATGCGCTCGCGCAGGGACTGCCCGCTTACGTACGGCATCACGTAGAACAGGAGGCCGTGTTCGGCGCCCGAGTCGAGCAACGGCAGGATGTTCGGGTGCTGCAACTGCGCGGCAATGCGGATCTCGCGCAGGAAGCGATCCCCGCCAAGCGACGCGGAGAGTTCCTCGCGGAGAATCTTGATCGCGACATTGCGATCGTGTTTGATGTCGTGCGCGAGATACACGGTGGCCATGCCACCGGCGCCGAGTTCACGCTCGATGCGGTAACGGCCCGCGAGAGCGGCGGAGAGGCGATCGGGGGGATTCGTCATGGGCAGAAATGAGCGCTCGTAGTGCGCACTGCGTGGGGCCTCGCTTGCGCGAAACGGACACGCGGCAGCGCTACCCGCCCATTGCCTCCACGTCCGCGAGATCCTTCAGGCGACCCGCAGCACGCTTGTTCACGATGAGCGCCTCACGGCCGAGGAACGGGACCATCCGGCTGCGCACCGCGTGCCGCACCTGTCCCTGCGATGCGCTCGCGAAGTCGTCCAATCCGGAGAGCGCTGTGAGCAGGTCAATGCGATTGGGCGGCAGTCCCATTTGTACCACGATGCCTGGCTGACAGAGATCGGCGGTCGTGACGTTGAGGTGAGCGAGCGGCGCCCCGAATGCGACGAGCGCCTGCCACACGCGCGCGGCATTTTCGGGCGTCGGCTCGATCCAGACATCAAGGTCCTGCGTTGCCCGCGGCACGCCGTGCACAGCGAGCGCATGCGCCCCGACCACCATGAACCGGGCGTCAGCGTCCAGCAGAGCGACGAGCATTTCGAACCAGTCGTCGTTCACGGGCGACGCACGATCTGAATTGGCATCAATGCTCGTGCGTACGACGGTGCCGGTCGGCCGGCGATTTCGAACATCCGCTCAGACAAATCTGCCACCATTTCGAGACGCTCGGCCGCCGTGGTGCACGCCAGCCAGGTTTCCGGCGGCTCTTGGCCCAGTCGGTAGATCCGCACTGGCATGTCTGCGCGCGCGGCGCGGCGTTCGGGAGTGGTCATGCGGGGAATGTACGCTCCAGGAGCAGACATCACACGCTACGCCAACGCGGCGAGCGGCGGCACGGCTCGTGCGCGCAGCCATGCCGCGATCGTCGCTTCGTCGGCGATATCGGTGGCCACGTCGAGCATGAGTCGGACGACGTCGTCCGGCGAGGCGCGGACAGACCAGCCGTTCAATCGGAGAAACGTCCATCCACTCATGTACGCGGTCCGCTTGTTCGCATCCTGATAGCCGTGGTTCTTGGCCAATCCAAAGACGTAACAAGCGGCACATTCGAAGATATCGGCACCGGTGTACGCGAAACGATTTGGGGCGCGCCCCAATGCCGACTCGATGCCGCCCTCGTTCAGGACACCGACGTTGCCTCCGTACTGTCGCCGTTGATCCTCGTGAATCAGGTCGACAGCCGTGCGGCTCAACCAAATCGGCTCCATGCGCTATAGCTTTGCCAACGCCGCCATGGCCGCGCGATTCTCTCGCGCGCCCTCCTCATACGCCACCATCGCCGCCTTGGTCGCCGGATCGGTCGCCGTGAGCAGAATGCCGTCCGGCGTCTCGATCACAAACACCTCATCGTTGGCCGCCAGATGCTGCCGCTGCAACACCTCTTTCGGGATGATGGCCCCGACCGAGCCGCCGATTTTCTTGAGCGTGATGCTGAGCATGCAAACCTCCCGGCGCCTAGGCGCGGAATGCATCGTGGTGTAAAGCGTAAAAACGAGCCGCATATCCCTGTTAAACAATAGTATAACAACCGTAACCTATTGTCAACGCAGGGATTAAGGCGCCCGGAGCCGTCGTCGACCCCAGCTCTCCTACTGGCCCTTCCCCAGCGAGAACCCCCTCACGCTATCAAGGTCTGCGGTCGCGTGGCCAGGCGCGCAGCACCGCTGTCGATGATCATCTGATCATTGGCGATGCCCGGATACTCTTTGTCCCCGGCGGCATCGAAACCAAGAGCGACGCGGACTGATCGAAGACGACGAAGACGTCCACGTCCTGCGTGGCGGCGGGCTCAATGTAAAAAGTTGCGCCGACCGCACCACCGATTGCATAGCGTTCGATAATGCCGTCAGCGACCGCGGCCTCCAACTCGGCGAAGATGGCAAGCAGTGGTATCAGCGACTCCGCTCACGAGCGATTCCGACGATGCAGCCAGCGCTGCCGGGCCGAGGTGAGTGTCGTCATGCTGGAAAGGTAGCGCTCACCATTTCCAATTGGCATGAATCCGCGTAGTGCCAAGCCAAGGTTTGACTTGAGCGCAACACTCGCATGCTCGGTGATCGCCTGCGCGTATCGACGCGGGTCGCGCCTGGATGGATCGGTCCAGATATCGCGCAGCAGTGCGACCGCGTCGGCGTTGTCGGCCAGTGTGCGTAGATCGATCTGTTGTCCAAGATGAAAGCCGCCGTAGGTGCCCGCCCATCGATCCCACACGATCAACGACTTCCCGACATCGAGCACCATGAGGTACGGCGGACGCTCGGCGAGATCTTTGGCGTAGTTGGCGACCAGGCCGAATGCTTTGGTGAGCAGCTTCCCGGTGCCCGAACCGTCGGCGGCGTCTTTGGCTTCGAGCGCAAAGCAGTCGGCTTTGTACAGGTCGACAAAGTTCGTGCTGATGGTGCTATCGCGCGCGGTGGTTTTGACCGCAAACTCGAATTGATAGGCCGAGCCTTCGGCGATACGACCGCCGGTGGCTGCAGGGCGCGGGCGTTCCACGCCGATCGCCTACCAGAGCTCGATGAGATAGAGCTGGTAGTTGGCACCTTCGGCGGCGCCCACGTCGGTCCAGCGGTCGGCCAGCTCCCGAAGGCGACGGGCGGTATCGGGGGCGAGTTCTCCAAGCTCACCACGCAAGTACGTCGAGCCCCGGGATATCAGCGAAGTCGTCGGGATTCATCGTCACCACCGTGACGCGATGCACGATCGCCTGCGCGGCGATCATGCGATCCAGCAGCTTGCGACGCGAATAGCCGACACGTTCCACGATGGCGCGATATGCGTCGGCCGCCGCATCGTCAAAGGCGATAGTGGGGATCGCGCTCAAGACGGCATTGAGGCGCGCTCGCCTGAGCGGTGCGTCGATCGGGTCGCGATGCACCCCGCCCTCAAGCTCCACGCGCGTGACGACCGACATGAGCACCGCGCCCTCCAACCGAGCCAGTCGCTCGGCGATCGCAGGATCTCCATCCCGAAGGTGGATGGCGACGTTGGTGTCGAGCACGTACGACACTAGTCAGAGCCCCCGACGTTCCGAGAGAGGCTCCTCATCCCGACGCTCGATCTCGCTCGGCGCAGGCGTGGCGCGCAGCGTCGCCAGCATGTCGGGAATGCTCGTTGCGGCGGGATAGATCGTCATCACGTTGCCCGAACGCACAAGCACCAGCTCGACATCGTCGCCGAACGCAACGTCCTTCGGGAGCCGCAACGCTTCACTGTTGCCGCTGCGGAATGTGCGACTGCGCGCGATTGTCATGTGCGTGTCTCCTTATTGGGATATACACGTATATACATTTCCGACAAGTTGCTGGCAAGGGGTCCCGCCCCACCGCTCGTGCAGCAACAGGTCTCTCAAAGGTCGTCAGTGCGAGCCTATCGGTCCGAGAATATCGGTCCGGGATTTTCGAACCGTCGTTCGAGGCATCGCTGACGCGAGCAGCGTGTTGACGAGTGATGACCGATGCATGCATGATGTTTGATGCATGCGAACGACACTGACCATCGACGATGACATTCTCGATCGCGCCAAGCGTTTGGCCGCAGCGCGTGGCTCGACCATCGGTGAGGTCATCTCCGACCTGGCCCGACGGGCGCTGGCGGCACCTG
>ENA-ORBV01012651-ORBV01012651.1-microbial-mat-metagenome-genome-assembly--contig:-NODE-12651-length-12981-cov-4.896311_pt1 | contig 12981 bp, 10 predicted proteins | sample MGYA00237777_ERZ505514 | MGnify/ENA primary metagenome ERZ505514 (study PRJEB26160, sample SAMN06269048) | microbial mat metagenome | isolation source: Oligotrophic lake microbial mat | place...
TTTTCAAGCAGAAGACGGCATACGAGATTCGCCTTAGTCTCGTGGGCTCGGAGATGTGTATAAGAGACAGCCAAAAATGCGGCGCTGAAGTCCTATGGGCAAATGAGAAGGACCGGTTCGCCGCCGAAACTTTCCGGCTCAACTTCCCGCAAGTCCGCCACATCCACAAGCCGATCGAAGACCTGAGCGTCAAAGAAGACAAGCTGGCCCCGGTTGACGTTCTCACGGCCGGTTTTCCATGTCAGCCGTTCTCCGTAGCGGGTGACAAGCTCGGCTTTCGCGACGAGCGAGGGCTTCTCTTTCTTCACATCGTCCGTTTGCTCCGAGAGTTTGGCGAGACAAAACCTCGCATCCTTTTGCTGGAGAACGTCCAGTATTTTCGCAACCACGACAAAGGTCGCACATTCAGGCGCGTCCAGAGTGAGATACAAAAGGCGGGGTATTGGTTTACCGACAAAGACGCGGAAGTCTTGAACACCGCGACTCACACAAATATCCCCCAGAATCGTGACCGCATCTTCATGGTCGCGGTCAACCGGCAGTTTTTCGACAGCAATACCTTCGCCTTTCCCTCACCCTTGCCCGAGGGAAAGGTGCGTTCAGTGCGGGAGTTTCTTGACCTTGATCGAAAGGCTCCGCCGGAATGCTACTTCAAACCGGGGTCTCAATACCATCCGCTTTTTGTTGATGCAATCGAGGCCGGCGAGAAAGACTCTGTGTATCAACTGCGCCGCAACTACGTACGCAAGAATATGTCCGGCCTTTGTTTTACTCTCATGGCCAACATGGGCGACGGCGGACATAACGTCCCAGTCGTCAAAGACCGGTGGGGTATCCGCAAGCTCACCATTCGGGAGTGCGCCAGGCTCCAGGGGTATGAGGATTCTTGGTTCAAGATACCCAAAGAGTTGTCGAGGTCTCAAGTTCTGAAGCAGATCGGGAACTCCGTGACCGTGCCTCTCGTCGTGCGGCTTGCCCGCAACTGCATCGAACTGCTCGGCGAGGCAGAGAATGCCCCCAAACCCAAGCGGAAGGTTCGGACGAAGGAGGCATGCCGCGCATGAAGTGGACGTTTGCGGAAAACAATGGCGGTGAGGAAGGCGGGTTCCACCACGCCGGAGTCGAAACGTTCAAGGGCAACTTTGAGCGGTATCTCGCCCGCGAAGTCATCCAGAACAGTTTGGATGCACGAGCCAATCCAAAGAAGCCTGTCACAGTCAAGTTTGAGCGGATCGAGCTCAAGGCGACAGACGTACCTGACGCCGCGGGGCTTGCCAAAACCTTTCGTCTATGCGCAAAATATTGGAACTATGATGCGAAGGGCAAGGACTTCTTTAAGCGCGCCGAAAAACTGACCAAGGCTACCGCCATCACCGCGCTACGTATCGGCGACTACAACACGACTGGCGTACTTGGCGGTGACCGGGACAAAACGCAAAACTGGTACAATCTCATTCGGTGCAGCGGTTCATCTTCCAAGTGGGCGGGTGAAGGCGGTTCATTTGGCATCGGCAAGAACGCCCCCTTTGCAGCCAGTCGCATGCGGACCGTGCTGTATTCCACGCTCAACAGCGACAAGGAGCATGCTTTTCAAGGGGTTGCCCGCCTTGTGACGCACGAGCGAGCCCGCAAGACGGTTCAGGCGACGGGCTATCTCGGCCTTCCAGATGGTTTTTCGATTCGGGATCGAAAAAAGATCCCAGCGAAGTTTGTCCGTGCCCAGCAGGGGACCGACCTCATTATTCTTGGCTATGAGGCCGACTCCGATTGGAGCGGCGAGCTCATGTATTCGGTGTTGGAGAACTTCTGGCCCGCGATTCACTTTGGCGACCTGGAAGTTGTCGTAGATAGGACCACGATCACGAAGAAGACTCTGTCCGAGTATCTTGCACGGCACAGCGGTGACGAGAACTTCACAGGCCATCTCTACTACAAGGCCTTTACAGACCCCGAAGCGCGAACCTTCGCGAAGAAACTGCCGACGCTGAAGGACGTCACGGTCTGCTTGCTCGCGGGCATCGCCGATCTTCCGAAGCGAGTGGCGATGGTGCGCAAGACGGGCATGGTAATCCAGCAGAGACGCTTTAACTCGGTCGTCCCCTACTGCGGCGTCTTTCTCTGTCGCAACGACGAGGGCAATCGGATCCTGCGCGAGATGGAACCGCCCCGGCATGACGAATGGGACCCGGACCATCCTGATAAAGGCGCCCATCGAAAGACCGCCGACGAGTTTGCTGGGTACATCCGAGATTGCATCAAAGAGCTTGCTCCGACAGACAGCGAGAAGGTGCTCTCCATTCCGGAGCTTAGCCAGTTCCTTCCTGACGATGATGATTCGCCGGAAGAGAGCTTTGAGGGAGCGGCCGACGAGAAACTCGGCAAGAAGGAGGGTTTCGACCGCAAGCCCGAAGACCGGAGGATTGACGGACGAAAGATGGGGCGCAACCGGCCCACCCAGCCTGACTCTCGCGCCCCCGGCGATGGCGAACAGGAGACGGAGGAGACAGAAGAAGGCGGCGGTGGCAGAGGCGGAGGCGGCGGAAACGACGAAGGAGGAGGTGGGGACGGCGTACAAGGCAACGGTGGCGATGCCGATTCAAAGGAGAAAAAAGGAAAGGGCGGGGGCGCCGGTTCCAAGCCCGCGATTCCCATTCGATTCCGAGCCTTTCCCTTGGACTTGGCCAGCGGACGCTACCTTGTGACAGTGAAGCCGGAGAAACGCTTCGGTCAGAATGCTCTCTTGACGCTATCGGCCGTCGGAGACGACTCGACAGCGGCCATTGACATCTCCGCTGCGAAGCTCGCAAACGGGTCCAAACTTGAGATCCAAGGCCGAGGTGTTTTGGGACCGCTTACGTTCCCGGCCAAAGACTCGCTCCGCATCGAATTGCTCCTTCGAGAGCCGCTTCGTCTCGCCTTGGAGGTCGCCGCCCATGAGGCTTAGCAGCCGTTCCTATCCGCATCCTGTCGTCGGCAACGCCGACGACGTACCAGGCGCCGCCTATCAAGCGACGTTCGAGTACGCTTCCGATCCCCAGTTTTACTACATCACCATCAGCGTCGCGTGCAGCAGCAAGACGCTGAGTCGCCTGATTGACAAGGGCGATGCGTGCTACGTCCTCCACATCGAGTGCAGCAACACGATGTACCGTCGAGCATTCGAGTTCACGGATGAGTCTCATCGGTTTCAGGTGCCCGCCAATCACCTCAATGGCACGGTCGAGGTTAACGCCTTCGTTCGCGCCAAGAAGAACATTGCCGTGTACCGCCTTGAGGGCGCCCATACGGACTACGAAGGAGCATCCTTTCGCGTCGAAGTCGGTGACGTGCTTGCGGTCGGCGAGGGCCAGTTGTTCGAGGCGGAGAGCATTCACGATTCCCTGAAGCGAGTCGGGAGTATCATGGTTATTGAGCGCTCCCCGCAGGACGGAGACCACCCCATGATGGTGGAACTCAACTCGGAAAAAATCCGCATCCTTCTTTGCAAAGGAGACTTCGATGCCTACGGAAAGCTCAAGCTGATCCCCGCTCTGACCAGCCACCTGACAACGACCATCGTTCTTCCAGTCCTAATCGAAGCCCTTCACGTCATCGAGTCTGGCGATCAGGGATACGAACATTTCAAATGGCACAGGAATCTCCAGCGCCGGATTGAGATGCTTGAGTTAGCCCAGGACCTTGACGCGCTGACCAAGGCGCAACGCATCCTCGACTTGCCCATCCGCAGGGCGTTGGGGGCGGCGGAGACCTATGCGGCGGGCGCAAGCGCGTAAGAGGAGCCCAAGGTGCCGCTGTTAATTTTTCGAGATAACTTTGTAGACCGTCTCCGCGGCTCAATCCGTGACAACCTACGGCGATATCGCGCCAAAGATGCTTGGATAGATGACATTCAGGGCGGGCTGGCCGCGTCAATCCAGACGACGGTGGAGCCCGCCTCGAAACTACAACTGCGCCATCCTGACGGCGATGACCTGAAAGACTTGGAAAACGCCATTCTCGTTCATGGGGCCCTGTCGTCCTTGACGCCCGTCCAAGCAAGGGACCCTCGCCTCTGGGCTTGCCTCACCCACGTTGAGTGCTGGTCGTACATGCGTGCCCGTTGGGGCATCGAGCGCTTTGGAGGAGACGCGTCCAAGACGGAACGCTTTGTTCTCAGCCGCTATTTCATTGCCCGTAATGAAAGTCGCGCGTTGCTCCGCAATGGAATGGCCCGCCTGTGGTGGTACGGATATCTCACGCACGACGCGAACCGGAAGAACCCGTACGAGCTCACAGGGGTTCTTCTCTCCACGCTTGATATCACCCAGCAGATTTTGGAGCGAAGCCTGGGTCGGGTTCCCCAGGTGAACTCCGGGTTCCTCGAGTTCCTGCTTCGGAACAAGAAAGAGCTTATCGGGCCGGGGGATGACAAGCGGGTGAAGGTCAGACACCTCGCCAAGCACTTGAATTTGGTCGGTGGCGTTACGCTGCTCGACTGCCTTGGCAAGAGCGAAGTGCTCGAAGTTCTAGACCACGAGTTTGATCGCATCCAGAAGCGACCCGAGCTCCTGGCGCCCGCTTCTTGATCGAGAATGATTGATGGCCGACATGTTCACACCGGACAAGCGGTCCAACATCATGGGCCGCATCAGGAGCAAGGGTAACCGAACTACGGAGTTGCGGTTCATTCGGATCCTTAGACGATACCGGATCACGGGCTGGCGGCGGGGATCGAAGCTCTTTGGGCGACCCGACTTCGTTTTCTGTCGCGCCAAGCTGGTCGTTTTTATCGACGGTGATTTCTGGCACGGTAATCCGAAGAAGCTCCGGATTCCCAAGAGCAACCAGACTTACTGGCAACACAAAATCACAGGCAACCGGAATCGCGACCGGCTGGTCACTCGTACTCTCAAAATTGAAGGCTGGCAGGTCGTTCGGATCTGGGAATCCGATCTCCGCGACGAAGAGGCCATCGTCGCGAAGCTCACACTATTGCTCTGAGTCGCGTCCGTACGTCAGGCCGGCAACTCGCTCTGCTTGACCACCGAGAATCGACCCTCCCCCCTGGATTCCCACGCCCGAGCTTCATGCTCAGCATCCTCTTCGTAGCGCCATCCGCGTTCTAATGCATTGTCCAAGTAGTAGACATTCCCCTTGAGATCCACGATCACATAGAGGTCTTCGGTTTCAGGTATGCTCAGGAGAATCGCCTTGGAAACTCGGGCGGCGTTAAACGCTTCATCGGTCTCGTACTCGCAGATCGAATCCCCCGAGAAGACCACAAGCGAACCGTCATCCCGATTGACATTGACGAGGTAAATGCCGCCTCCGGACTGCCACGCCTCACCACCCACGATTGCGGCCAGTTGGTCTGCTGTCTTTTCGTCCATCGCCAGTCTCCTTTAGAATTCTAGCCAGGTCGATGCCGTCTCGCCCGTGCGTGTTCCGTTCCGCAGGTACGCGTCCCTCACGGGTTTCATCCTCTATCCGCGCCTTTGCGCCACGAGATTTGCAAGGTTCAAAATCGAGCCCACGCGCATGAGCGCCCCCGCTGTCAGTGCCGCTTGTGCGACCCCCGGTCTGTTCATTTGAAGCCGTAGCCGGGCGCAGTCTTCATCGAGTTGATTTACGAAGCTCCACTGTTGCCGACGGAGCAGCGATGCGAAGAGTCCGCACGGATTTCGCGTTCCATAGCGTCTCGCGTGTTCCGCAAGTGCGATGAACAGCAGCCTGCCCGCTTCGCCGGGTTTCGCGAGACCCGCTTCGCAGGCATGGGCGTGAAGCACCAGAAGCCGCGACGTCTCGGAGAGATCGTCGGGCACGACATGTCGTAGAGACGGGTGGTCGGCTCCGTTTTTTTCCTTTTCGCAAAACGCAGATCCGGGTTCCTGGTTCTTGTACTCCCGAAGGGGATGCTTGTCTGATTCAGGGGGTGGCGTTTGGGTTGTGGATAACTGGGGAGGGGGTGGCAATGCGGGAGCTTGATCGACCGAGCCTGACCACGAGAGAACCACGCGAAATGACCCGCCCCAGCGGTTCTTTCTCCACTGGGTGGCGTCCACGGGTTGGAGCCAGCCGAGCGCGATCAGCCGAGCGCGGGCCTTCTTCACGTTCCGCTCGTCTACGCCAAACGTCTCCGCGATCCAACTCGCCTTGCACGCGCCCTCCGAGGTGCAAACGCCACGGTGGTAGAACACGCACCGCAGGAGGTGGCCGAGAATCGTGGCCGTCATCACCCTTGTGGTGCCGCCCGCGATGTACCTGAGGAGCCGACGCGGGATGGGAACCAAGCGTGTCAGGCTGACAGACTCCGCTTCTACATCCGCAACAACCGTCTCAGAAAACACGATTGCCTCAGTAGACCAGTGCAGAAATCGGGCCTGTTCGAGCCGACGGATCGACGCTTCGAGCCGCTTGCCGCCAACTCCGCCGACGAGCTTGTGGAGTTCTGTGATCTGATAGCGCGGTTTGACGCCCTTCCGAGCACCGCTACGCCGCGCCACGAGTTCTTTGCAGGCCAAGTAGACCCGCAGGTCTACCAGACGGATGATCTTTGCACTGAACGCCGCCCAGAGGCACAGGAGCTCTTCCGCTCGCATGAGGATGAACCCACCGGCGGGCTTGCGGATGCCCTGCCCTTTCCCGACTCGCTTCATTTTCCGACCTTGACATGCACGAACTGGCTCGGGCGTTCGCGTTACCCGCGGTTGGAAGCCACGATCAGCATCCCACCCCACGCTCGCAATGAACGTTGACAACGGGCGGGCTATGGCGGTACGGTCGGAATTGCTTTTGTTCTGACCGTACCGCCGCATTCTGCGGCTCAGGGGCGGAGATGCCTGCAAGCGTCTCTGCCCCGCGTGTTCTTCCTACCTCATGGACCTTTCCCCCTTGGATTCGGACCTCACTCGCAGGAGCGCGAGTGTGAACGTCCCTTTGCACACCGGTAAACACCTGACAAGACAGAATCTTCACGTGTGACTCCCGCACGCCTGAATGCGGGCGTGCGGGAACTCGGCTATGCCGGGACGCGGGGACGCCAGCACACGCTCATGCGGGGATGCGTGAGTTCAAGAATCCAGCTTGTGCGGGGGCTTAGGCGTGCGCTATGGCAGTGGATGAGGGCGTGCGGGCGATCCCGCGTGCCTGAATGCGGGGAAGAGGGCACGCCCGCATCCCTGAATTCTATGTTATCGCTTTGCGGAGGATCATGAAGAAAACCACTGAAACCGGCGTCGTGATCGCCGTGGGGAACCAAAAGGGCGGCGTCGGCAAGAGCACGAACACGGTCCACATCGCGGCCGCGCTCGGGCTCCGAGGCTACCACTGCCTCGTGATGGACCTTGACCCGCACGCGGGTGCGACGAGGCATTTGGGAGTGCCGGAGAAGTCTTTCGCGGGCAGCTTGGAACTGCTCACAACCGACGAGACCGTCGAGAGCCTCGCCATCGAAGAGGGGATGCCCGAGAACGTGCATTTGATCTCGTCTCGGCAACAACTCGGCGAGATCGACACGCTCCTCAGCAAGTTCGTAGACAAGACAACGATCCTCGACAAGGCGCTCGCGACGGCCCGAGAGTTGTACGACTTTGTTTTCCTCGACACCGGCCCAGCCCCGGCGTTCACCACGACGGTTGCTGCCTACGCCAGCGCTGAATGGTTCCTGCTCTCCGCCTTTCCGCACCCGCTGTCACTCGGCGGGCTGACGGAAGCCTTCAACGACATCGCGGATGTTCGCAGGCTTCGCAATCGCTCGCTCGAAGTCCTCGGCGTGGTGTTCACCAACGTGGACCGGCGAGCGACGCGGCTGCGAGCACAGTTGGAAGCCGCCGTGAACGAGGCGCTGCCGGGGCGACGGTTCGAGACCTCGATTTCACAGGCGATCGTCATCCCAGAGGTATCGGGGAAGGGGATGACGGTGTTTCAGCTTCCCAAGTTCCAGGAGATTCCAACCGCGCAGCAGTATCTCAGGCTAGCGGTGGAAGTGGAGCATCGCGTGCGGAACCGCGAGGCGTTGATCCGAGGTGACCTTGGTCCCCCGGACTTCTCTGTGCTTGATCCGCTCGGCATCCCCGACGAACTTCTGACGCTTGTCGTCAACGGATAGGGAGAAGCGCACATGGCCAAACTACTCAGACAACAGCCGCCGTCATCGTCCGTGGCTCACCTTCTCGACTTCAGCGCCGCCGCGAGAGCGGTTTCAACTCCCGGTGAAGAACGAGAAGGACAGACCCCCGAAAACGAGCCGTCAACGCAGATCACGAAGCGAGTGTCGAGACGCGAAGCCGTTCTCGGCGAGCAGCCGAACGTCAAGCGCGAGTTGGTGCTCACCGCGAGCACGGATGATGCCTTCTCGCGCCTTGTGGATCTGTACCGGAAGACGACCGGCACGCGACTTACCGCGAGCCACGTCGCGCGGGCAATGCTCAGGAGCGTTGCTCATTCGATGGACCAGGTGGAGAGAGAGGCCAAGCGCCTTGGCCGTCTCAAGCTCCCGTCGAACGCCAGGGGCAACGAGGCAGAACGCGAACGCTTCGAGGCAAAGATTGCCGATGCGTTCCTCGCGGGGATGCGCTCGGCTGCCGCGTTCGACCCGGAGGAATGATCCGCTCCGGCCCAAACCAGCAAATGCCACGCTGACCGTCGGTAGACAGCCCATCGGTACCGCTGTCGGAAACATCCCCAGTGGAGCGCGGGGGTGCGAGCGGCGTTGTTTCCGCGTCACTGCCGCGGACAGCAGAGATTGGGGGAGACTACACCGAGGCAGTTCATGGCCCATTCGATGGATGCTGCGCTTGAACTGCCGCATCGACTGGCCTGAAATGTTCGCATCACCGCATACATGCAGTGCATTCCCGAGTGAACTCGTGACGAACTTTTCCACTTTACCAAGACCCACGAGCTATGGCACGAAAACCACGTCACGACATACCGCCAGAAGCCACCAAGAGCAACACGGTTGCAGTATCGCTCACCGACCGCGACCACGAGGTGCTCACCGTCCTGACGCTTCGGGTGCGCGCCATGACGATCCAGCAGATTGCCACGGTCTGGTGGACAGACATACCCGGAGCGCCTGCGAAGCGATCGCTCGCCGAAGCACGGCGACGACTTCAGGTTCTCGCTCGTGACGGGTTGGTAGAGATCACCGCCTTGCTCGCCCACCCAGAGATCGAGTTGATCGCGCCACTCGCGGTATGGCAACCGGGCTTGCCGCCACCTGACATTGGGAGCGTGGCGCACGCCGCCAAATCGAGGTGGAGCAGGCCGCACGTCACGACCGAGTTCGTGACCGCCACGGTCGAGGCCGGACGACTCATGGGAGGAGAGGGCGGGCGCCAGCCCAAGACCAGCGAGGCGAGCCACGACATGCACCTTGCCGCTGTATACCTCCGAATGAGGCGGGAACTCCGCACCCGTTCCGAGAACTGGCGGTCGGAAGCTCGCGTTCTCGCCGAGCAGGGGAGGGCATCCGACAAACTGCCGGATGCTCTGGTCCGGGATGGGAAATGCACCACAGCAATCGAGTTCGTCGGGGAGTACTCCGCCGCGAAACTCGCCGCGTTCCATGAGTACTGCAACCACAAGAACTACGGCTACGAGCTTTGGTGACCACAGCACGCCCCACCCGCCATGATGACCCGCGACGAACAGATCCTCGCCCACATCGGCCTGTACCGGCTGACCTTCCGCCGCGTGCTATCGGTGCTATTTTTTGACGGATGCACTCCGGGCAACGTAGTGCAACGCTTGCTTGCCGAAGGTCGCATCCAGGCCAGAGGCGGCCTTCCCGAGCGGCTTCGGTACTATCAACTCACGCCGACCGAAGCCCGTCGCCGTGGGCTTCCCATCGCCCGCTCCCGTCCGCTGAAACCGCAAGCCTTCCAATCGCACCTTGGGGTTCTCTGGTTCGCCTGCATCGGTTCGCAGAAAGAAACGCCGCGTCGCAGGCTTGACCGAGACGCGTTGTTGAAGCTCTTTGGCCCCGACTTCCCGAAGGGGCCGCACTGCCTTGAAGGAGGGGCCAAGCCGTGTGTCTGGCGCGTCCACGTCACAGGCGTGCGTACTGACGACACGGCGCTCGTGAAACTGCTCAAGAGACGAATCGAGATGCTCCAGAAGCATGAGACGCTTGGGGCTTGGATCAGAAACCGTCAGTATGCTTTGGCCTTGCTCGCCGACACCGAGGGACGCCGGCGGCGTTTATTGGAGGTAACCAAGAATCATGGGCTCGATCATCGAACCAAAGTTGTCGTCGAATACTGTCCCAGCCACGCATCCGCACCAGCGGCACTCCGTGCTGAAAAACGCGGACCGCGAACCGAGGAGTGACCTGCTCTCGGGGCCGGGCGACCTGTACGACACGTACAAGTACAGCCGCCCGATGGTGAGCATCCGGCGGGAACCGCTCGTCTACAGCCCGTCATCGGCAAGCCAGCCGAATCATGCGAGGCTGCCGGACCTTTCGGCTATGGCCGACATGGAGCTTGCGTACCGGGAGCAGGCGTTCGCGGAGAACGACCTCATCGCGTTTGCCCATTCCCGCATCGGGCTCGTCTTCGGTGGCACGCTCGCCGCGACCGCGGCGTTCGTGCTTATCGGCAGGTTCGTTCCGCTCTCCGGCGTGCTTGCGCTGGCTCCAACGGCAGCGATCTTCCACCTCGCGTACCTCGCCATCACTCGGACCATCACCGCTCGGAAGGCCCTGTTCGCGCTCCTACTTCCGCCCCTCGTGATGTTGCTCGCGAAGGCCTCCGCCGTGATACTTCTCAACCGTTTGGGTGGTTCGCTGCTCTTCGCGCTGATCACCCTGTGGTTCTTTTGGAAGTGGGGAAAGAGTCCGTTCGCGTTCTACAACCAGTGGCTCTTCGCGCACCCGCGGCTCCGTCCCGAGACGCGAGCGACCTGCCCAGAACCGACGGCCCCTGACTGGAAACTTCTCGCCATCCTGCTCGCCATCGTCGTTCTTGTCCCTTGGATTTCGACCGCGGCTGCCATCGCCGCGATCATCGTCCTATGCGTCCTGAAGTTCAAGAGGACCGCTCCGATACGGGAGATCGCTGATGCGTCCACGCAGGTGCTCGCCTACTTCCTGACCTACGGCGCGAACTCCAGCCATGCTCCCGGAGTGTGGGTGCCCGAAGAACGGGTTCGGTCACGGTGGAAGCGCACATGGATGCTGCTCGCCCCGTTCTACCTCGCCCTCGCCATCGGGCTCACCATGTTCTTCACCGACAATGAGGTTTTCTTGTGGGGGTGGAAGGTTGACGGGCTTCATGGCTGGTGGTCCCTCTTCACGCGATGGTCGATGGGCGCCCGCTCTCCGGTTGCCTGGATGATCGCCGCGGCCACCGAGATCGAACGGGACCACTACAGCTACCTCTGGTGCTACGCGGTGGCGCTCGCGATCGGGGCCACGCTCCCGCCGTTCATGCTTCTCGCGGTGTACGCCGAGCCATTGCTCGCCGCACGATCGCTCCGCCGGAAAGTGGAGGGGTTCACTCAGCGAAGTGGTGAAACCGTGCTTGGCTTGGACGACGATGGACGCACAGAGTGGCAGTGGTACGTGGACCGCATGAAAGACTCAGGCCAGAGGGCCACCGAGCCGCTGGGCGAGCGTGTCCTCGAAGCCGACCACCTGTTCGCAGGCGTTGAGCCGAACGCCCGCTTTCCTGTGCTCCTGCACGAGAAGATCCTTTCCGAGCACGCGTACTTTGTTGGCGACACGGGAAGCGGGAAGACCAGCCTTGGGATCATGCCGCTGCTCATCCAACTCATCCGCGGACACCGCGACCAGGACGGCACGCAGACACCATGCCCGCCAATCGTTGTCATCGACCTCAAAGGAGACCCAGCCCTTTTCCACACCGTCAAAATCGAGGCCGAGGCACGCGGTGCCGAGTTCCGGTTCTTTACGCCGGAGAAGGGAAGGGCATCGCACTACTTCAACCCGTTCGACAGCATGGCCTCAGAGAACCGCACGGACATCCAGCTCACCAACCTGTTCCTCGATGCACTGAGTCTGAACCACGGCGAGGGCTACGGACGCGGGTTCTACAGCCGTCAGAGCCGACAACTCCTCTACGACGCGCTCACCAGCAAGGACAAGCCGCGGTCGTTCAAGGATTTGTACGAGGTCGTCAAAAAACTCCGAGGTGTGAGCGACGCCTACAAAGACACGCTGGAGTTGGTGTCAACGATCCACGCCCTCCAGAGCTACGACATGCTCGCCGTGAAGAAGAAGCTCAAGAAACCCGAGGACGCGATCCACATGCCCTCCGTGTTGGAGCGTCGCCAGGTCATCTACTTCTGGCTCCCTGCCGCCGTGGAGAGCATCAGCGTCCGCGAGATCGCCAAACTCGCGCTCTACTCACTTCTCACCGCCGCGATCGACCGCAATCGGACGAAGCCCAAGGCCGAGCAGCGGCAAGCGTATGTATTCATTGACGAGTTCCAGCGCCTCGCCGGGGAGAACTTCAAGGTCATTCTGGAGCAGGCACGGAGCTTTGGACTCGCCGCGATCCTTGCAAACCAGAGCATGAACGACCTCAAGACCAACGACGTGGACCTCCGGCCCACCATCCGCACGAACACCCGCCTCAAGCGATACTTCTCCGTTACCGACCCCCAGGACGTGAAGATGCTCTCCGAAAGTTCAGGCGAAGAGATCATGTTCCTCCGCAGTTGGACCCAGATCGCGGGGCAGGCCCCCTACACCGAGTACACCGCCCAGGCGTACAACATGCGCTCGGACTCGCAGTCGCTCAAGAACCGGCTCACGGTAAACGACATTCTCGCCGTGAGTGACCACCCGCTTGATTCGATATTCCATGTTTCCCGCGGCTCTGGGTACACGCAGTTCGCCGGGCTTCCCATCACCATCCGCTGCTCGTGGCCGATTCCCTTGGGGGTGTACCAGGAACGCCAGGATGCGCCGTGGCCGTCGGTCGAGCAGTACGACGAGGGAGAGGTGATCGTGTCGGAAAAATCGCCGGTTGATAT
>ENA-ORBV01012653-ORBV01012653.1-microbial-mat-metagenome-genome-assembly--contig:-NODE-12653-length-12979-cov-8.816075_pt1 | contig 12979 bp, 10 predicted proteins | sample MGYA00237777_ERZ505514 | MGnify/ENA primary metagenome ERZ505514 (study PRJEB26160, sample SAMN06269048) | microbial mat metagenome | isolation source: Oligotrophic lake microbial mat | place...
CTCGTCCACCGTCGGCGGAGCCACCGTCCACCGTCCCTCGTCCACCGTCTAAAATCCCCAGCCGCAGCAGGTGATGCGAGTAGTCGAGGGTGGGGCCGAGGATCTGGCCGCCGGGGATGTCTTTGAAGGCGGCGGAGATGCGGCGCACGGTGTGGATCTGGGCCTGCTGCACGGGCTCGGCGTAGGCGAGGCGGGGCTGGGTGGAGCGGTAGGCGCGCAGCAGCAGCACGGCCTCGTACAGGTCGCCGCCGGTCTGGGCCAGGGCGAGGGCGGCGAGCTCGGGGGCGTAGAGCGAGCCCTCGCCCATCACGCGGTCTACCAGGTAGGGCAACAGACGCTCCACCAGGGCCACGCTCTCGGCGTTGAGCGGGCCGTTAAGCAGGCCGTGCAGCGCCTCGGCATTCTGGATGGCCTGCTCCCCACCACGGGCGGCGACGTAGGCCATCAGCGCACCTCCACGGCGGTGCTGCGCGGCAGCCCCACCACCTGATCGCCGTCGACAAGCAGAAGATCCCAGCCCAGCGGGAAGGGGCCGGCCGCCGTGCGCAGGGCCCAGAGCTGCTCTGGCAGCCCGCCAACATGCAGCTGTACGCTCCCGCTAATGCCGGGGCCAGTAAGGCTGAGGGTCGGGCCGCTGCCCAAGGCGCAGCCGAGCACCAGGGTCGCGCCGAGGTCGGGGTACGCGTAGGTGCCCACAGGCGCCAGGCGCAGGGCGTCGAGCTCGGTGGCCGTGAGGCGGGGGTAGAACTGATAAGGGGCACGGTCGGGCGGCAGGGCGCGGCCGCCGGTAGCGGCCAGGGCCGCCGCAAGCGCCGCGTCCGGCGTGAAGTAGCCCGTCTCAAGATCCACTAGGGCCTCGGCGATAGCGCCGAAGGCCGCGAGGCCGCACGCTGGAAGCTGCTGCGGGCGACCAGGGTAGCTCAGCGCCCACATCAGGGCGGTGAAGGCTGCGTGCTGGCGCAGCTCTAGGGGGCTCATCACAGGTGTGGCCATACTGGCTCCTAGATAGAATGCAGCGCCAGGACAATGCGGCAAAGCAATGGCCGTCCCCTGTCCCCTGTTCCCTGTTCCCTGTTCCCTCAAAACGTCTCCAGGTCGATGCGCGTCTTGGCAAGCTCGCGCAGCAGGGCCTGCTCCTCGGCGGCCAGGGCGTCGGCCTGGGCCTGGGCGAAGGCGAGGATAGCGGGGCCGGCAACTCCGGCTCGGTGGGCGGCGTCGATCAGGGCCAGGGCCAGGGCATGTTCAAGGTCGCGCCCGAGGCAGGCGGCGTAGCCCTCGGCCCCAGCGATGCGAACGTGGGCCTCGGCCAGCAGAATCTCGCCCAGGTAGAACGTGGCGCCCTGGGCCGTCTCGCGCATTGGCAGCATCGCCAACCCCGTGCGATTGCGCAGCACCTCCACCGGCTCCAGGGCCGGTAGCAGATCCTCTGCGAACGCCTTGACCACGCCGACCGGGGCGCGGGTGAGGGTGCTCAGGAGCTCGTTGGTGTTCATATAGCTATTCTACCCTGACAGGGTGACACGGTGACACGCTCGCTGCGCTCGCTGACCGGGTGACAGGGTGACCGGGCGCTCGCTGCGCTCGCTGACCGGGTGACACGGTGACCGGGCGCTCGCTGCGCTCGCTGACCGGGTGACACGGTGACACCTGTCGGCGAAGCTTGGATGCCCACGGCAAACGTGTGGCCCGCTGACAGCTTTATAGGTGCCGATAGGTGTCACCCTGTCACCTTGTCACCTTGTCACCCTGTCACCTTGTCACCCTGTCACCTTGTCACCTTGTCACCTTGTCTCCCTGTCACCTTGTCTGCACAATGAGCGACTACAGCCTCCACAACCTCACCCCGGCGCAGGTGCTCGCGCCCGCCACGCCCGAGGAACTGGCCGCGATATTGCGCCACGCGTCGGCGCACGGGCTTGCCGTGGTGCCCTGGGGCGGTGGCACGCGCCAGCAGATTGGTCGCGCGCCTGCCCGCTACGACATCGCCCTCAGCACGCACGCCCTTAGCAAGATCGTCGAGTATCACCCCGCCGATCTGGTGATCACCGTGGAGGCTGGCATCACGCTCGGCGCCATCCAGGCCGAGCTGGCCCGCCACGGCCAGTGGCTGCCCTGGGATGTGCCTTTGCCCGCGCAGGCCAGCGTGGGCGGCCTGCTCGCCAGCGGGGCGGTTGGGTCGCTGCGACTGGGCTACGGCCCCCCACGCGACTGGACGCTGGGCATGTGCGTGGCGCTGGGCGACGGGCGCCTGGTGCGCAGCGGCGGCAAGGTGGTAAAGAATGTGGCCGGCTACGACACCCACAAGCTCCAGATCGGCGCCCTCGGCACACTCGGCGTGATTGTCGAGGCCACGTTTAAGCTTGCGCCGCTGCCAGAGTGTCGCCAGACGATTCTGGCAGCCTTTACCGACCCGCACCTGCCGGGCCGCGCGATCGAGCAGCTGCGCACGGCGCCGCTCCAGCCGATCGCGCTTGTCGCCCTCAACCGGCGCGCCGAGGAGACAGTGGCGCCGCTGCACGCCTTTCTCGACGGCCAGCCCGGCCATATCGTGGTGGCGGCGCGCTTTGCGGGCACCGCGAGGGCGGTAGACCGCCAGATTCGTGAGGCAGCCCGGCGCTGCATCGAGGTGGGCGCCCGCACCGTCGAGCTGCGCGAGGAGGACGACACCCCGCTCTGGGACGCCATTGCCGGCACCATCGCGCCCGCCAGAGATCACTCGCTGCTCCTCAGGGCCGGCGTGCCCTCCAGCGCGTTTAGCCCCCTTGCCGCGCTGCTGGAGCGCACCGCCACCAGGGCGGGCTGGCCCGCAGCCCAGCTAGGCATTGCCGGGGTCGGGATCATCTATAGCCGCTGGTCGGTTGCGGGCGTTACGCCCAGCGCCGTGGCCGAGGCCCTCGCCGCCGTGCGCACGGAGGTGATACAGCTCGGCGGCTACATTGTGGTTGAGGAGGCCCCACCCAAGCTGGCCGGGGCCATCGACATCTGGGGGCCGCCACCAGAGGGCAGCGAGCTTATGGGCGCGCTGCGGGCCACGTGGGATCCGGCGGGCATCCTGAATCCAGGGCGAGTGGGATGGGCATCTTCCGGGAAGGAAGATCTTCCAGGAAGATCATAGTAACCCAAGGAGCGCGACGATGCAGGTGCTTGGGCTCGATATTGGCGGCTCCGGGATCAAGGGCGCTGTGGTGGATCTAGCGGCGGGCGCCCTGCTAACGCCGCGCTATCGCATCCCGACGCCCGACCCGGCCACGCCCGAGGCGGTGGTGGGGACGGCAGCCGAGGTAGCGCGCCACTTCAGCTGGAGTGGCCCGATCGGCTGTGGCTTCCCGGCAGTGATCAAGCAGGGTGTGGTCTACACGGCGGCCAACGTGTCGCCGCGCTGGATCGGCACCAATGGCCAGCAGATGCTGGAGCTGGCCACAGGCTCGCCCGTGGCGCTACTGAACGACGCCGACGCCGCTGGCCTGGCCGAGCTGCGCTACGGCGCCGGGCGCGACCGCAACGGCCTGGTGCTCGTGATCACCGTGGGCACCGGCCTTGGCACGGCGCTGTTCATGGACGGCAAGCTCGTGCCGAACAGCGAGCTGGGCCACATCGAGATCCGGGGCCGGGACGCCGAGCGCCGCGCCGCCGACTCGGCCCGCGAGCGCAAGGGCTGGAGCTGGGCCGAGTGGGCCGTGCGCTTCGACGAGTATCTGCGCCGCGTGAACGCCCTGCTCTGGCCAGACCTGATCATTGTGGGCGGCGGGGCCAGCCGAGATTTCGAGAGGTTCGCGCCGCAGCTCACCGTGCAGGTGGAGGTGCTCCCAGCCCTGCTGCGTAACGAGGCCGGTATCATCGGCGCCGCGCTCTACGCCCACGAGCAGCTGCCTGTAGCGGCTGAGATGACGAGGTGACCCGGTGACGAGGTGACCCGGTGACAAGGTGACAAGGTGACCCGGTGACACGGTGACACGGTGACACCTCACGGTGCCGATAGGTATCACCCGGTCACCGGGTCACCTTGTCACCTTGTCAGCGCGAGCGGAGCGAGCGTGTCACCTGGTCACCATAGAAGGAGACGCTATGTTCATCCTCGGTGCCCTGATCGCTGTCGGCGCGGCCGTCGCGTTTGCCGTCGTGGGGCTGCTCACGCTCTGGGGCGGCAGCGAGACGCTCACACGCGAGCTGCCACGGGGTTTCACACGCTCGGCCACCTCGCCTGTCAGACGCGTGCTCGGCGTAGCGCTTGTGGCCGTGCCGCTCGTGATCACCGCGCTGTTTGGGCTGCTCGCCGCCGGGCGCGTGCTGATGGTCGCCCTTGGGCTAGGGTGAACGGCGGTATAATTGCGCTGCAAGCGCAGGAGGAGAAGCATATGCCCACCACCACCGCCCGCCCCGTGATGCTCGCAATTATGGATGGCTGGGGCCTGACCGCGCCTGGCCCCGGCAACGCTGTGGATCTGGCCAATACGCCAAATGTTGACCGCTGGATGGCCGCGTGCCCCTTCACCACGCTCAGCGCATCCGGCCTGGCCGTGGGCCTGCCCGAGGGCCAGATCGGCAACTCCGAGGTTGGCCACCTGAACATCGGCGCGGGCCTCGTGGTCTACCAGGAGCTTACGCGCATCAGCAAGTCGATCTCCGACGGGGACTTTTTTAGCAACACCACCCTGATCGGCGCGATCAAGCACGCGCGGGCCAATAGCAGCGCCCTGCACCTGATGGGCCTCTTTGGCCCTGGCGGCGTCCACGCACACGAGGATCATCTGCACGCGTTGCTGGAGCTCGCCCGCCGCCAGGACTTTGCGCGCGTCTTCCTGCATCTCTTCCTCGACGGGCGCGACGTGCTGCCGCGCAGCGCCCTTGGCTTTATGGACGCGCTGGAGGCCGCGATTGCGCGCACGGGCGTCGGCACGGTGGCGACCGTCTCCGGCCGCTATTATGCGATGGACCGCGACAAGCGCTGGGAGCGCACGGGACGGGCTTACGACGCCCTAGTAAAAGGTGTGGGCGATACTGCCGCAAGCGCCCGCGAGGCGATCCAGCGCGCCTACGGCCAGGAGCTGGGCGACGAGTTTGTGCTGCCCACAGTGATCCTGCACGCTGGCGCGCCCGTCGCGACGATCAAGGACGGCGATGCGATCATCTACACGAACTTTCGGCCCGACCGTGGCCGCCAGCTTACGCGTGCGCTCGTGCTGCCCGACATCGACGCGCAGATCACGCGGCACTACGCCAAGCAGCAAGAGGAGCGCCAGCCGCTGCCCGCGACGATCTGGCAGCGCGGCCCCCAGCTCCAGAATCCGCACATGGTGACGCTCACCCAGTACGAGGAGGGGCTGCCAGTGCATGTGGCCTTTGCGCCGCGCCCGGTGCGCGAGCCGATCGCCGCCGTGGTGAGCGCGGCCGGCAGGCGGCAGTTCCACCTCGCAGAGACCGAGAAGTACCCCCACGTGACCTTCTTCCTCAACGGCGGGCGCGAGGAGCCATTTAAGAGCGAGGATCGCGTGCTCGTGCCATCGCCCAAGGTCGCCACCTACGATATGCAGCCGGAGATGAGCGCCGCCGGGGTGACGGACGCGCTGCTTGAGGCGATCCGTAGCGACCAGTACGACCTGATCGTGGTGAACTACGCCAACCCCGACATGGTTGGCCACACCGGCATTATCCCGGCGGTGATCACGGCCTGCGAGACGGTAGACATAGACCTGGGGCTGGTGATACCGGAGCTGCTGGCGCGTGGCGGGGCGGCGCTGATCATCGCCGACCACGGCAACGCCGAGGTGATGATTGATCCCGGCACGGGTGGCCCCCACACGGCCCACACCACCAATCCGGTGCCCTGCATCCTTGTGGCCGCCGACGGGCTGGGCCTCGGCAAAGATGAGGTTGCGCTGCGGGACGGCGGGCGCCTGGCCGACGTGGCGCCCACGCTGCTAGACCTGATGGGGCTGCCGAAGGCGGGGGATATGACTGGTGAGAGTCTGATCGTGCGGTGAGGCGTTTGGACCGCGAACGGCGCGAAGGGCAGCGAACGGCGCGAATCGGGCGTTTGGACCGCGAACGGCGCGAAGGGCGGCGAACGGCGCGAATCGGGCGTTTGGACCGCGAACGGCGCGAAGGGCGGCGAACGGCGCGAATCGGAGCGGCGAACGACGGGACCGTCACAAGGTGACAGTGCAGTGCGGCTGCCTCAAAATGGGGTGGCCGCATCGTTTTTGGGTGAGCGGCGGTATACAAGCTGGCGCCGAGACGCACCACCTAGCTCCAGGAGCTCCGAGCATGGCTCATCCGCACTCGTATAATGGTCACCCGTTCGAGGAGCTCTCGTACGACATCATCGGCGCGTGTATGCTTGTCCATCGCGCGATGGGGCTACACTGTATGGAAGTGGATTACCAGCGGGCGCTTGAGCTTGCTCTGGCGCGCAAGGGCGCCGAGTTTCAGCGCGAGATGGAAATATCAGTTTCCTTTGAAGGTTTCGTCGTGACGAAGCGGCGCGTCGATTTCGTTATCTGGCGGGACGGCGTAGAGATCCTGCTGGAGACAAAGGCGCGTTCGAAAGTGCTCGCAGAAGATATAGAGCAGTGTCTGCTCTACTTGCATCAGGGCCAGTATCGCACCTGCCTGCTTGTCAACTTCGGCGAAAAACCGCTCGGCATCAAGCGCCTGGTTCACACGCCGCCCCCCCGTAGCGAGCAATGATTCGTCGCGCCCCTTCGCGTTCGCGTTCTTCGCAGCCGTTCGCGGCCTTCGCGCTCCAGACGGTTCGCGGCCTTCGCGCTCCAGACGGTTCGCGGCCTTCGCGCTCCAGACGGCCCGATTGCGCTATAATGCGTGCGCAAGCACTAGCACCCCGAAAGACACCAATGTCCGCACGCCACAAGCGCTGGGATTTCCGACCCTTGCCCCAGCCAGAGCTCACCCAGCAACCTGGATTAAGCCCGCTGCTCACCCAGTTGCTCGCCCAGCGCGGCCAGGAGCAGCCCGACGCCATACGCGCCTTCCTTGAGGCCGACTACCGCAGCGGTCTGCACGACCCTATGCTCATGCTGGGCATGGCCGAGGCTGTCGCACGCATCGCCCAAGCTGTTGAGCACGCCGAGCCGATGGCCGTCTACGGCGACTTCGACACCGATGGCGTCACCGCTGTGACGCTGCTTGTCCAGGCGCTCACGGCTATGGGTGGCACAATTCGCCCCTATATCCCCCACCGTGCCCGCGAGGGCTACGGCCTCAACAGCCAGGCCGTGCGCCAGCTTGCCGACGAAGGCGTGCGCCTGCTGATCACCGTGGACTGCGGGATCAGCAATGCCGTCGAGGTCGCCGAGGCCACCAGCCTTGGCCTCGACGTGATCGTCACCGACCACCACCACCCGCCCGCCGAGCCCCCCCACGCATTCGCCATCCTCAACCCGAAGCAGGCGGGCTGCGCCTACCCCTACAAGCAGCTCGTCGGCGTTGGCATCGCCTTCAAGCTGGTGCAAGCCCTTGTGAAGCGTGGCTTTGCCCTGGGCGAGCTGCGCGGGCGCGATCTGCTCGATGTTGTGGCGCTCGGCACCGTAGCCGACATGGGGCCGCTCACTGGCGAGAACCGCGTGCTCGTGAAGGCTGGCCTGGAGGCGATCCAGAGCTCGCGCCGCCCTGGCCTCAAGGCGCTGATCGATGTCGCTGGCCTCGTCCAGAGCAAGGTCACGTCGTCTGACATCGGCTACATGCTCGCCCCACGCCTGAACGCCGCCGGTCGCCTCGACGATGCCGTGCTGGCATACAAGCTGTTGCTCGCCGAAGACCAGGCCGCCGCCACGGCCATCGCCCAGGAGCTGAACCAGGCCAACCGCGCACGCCAGGAGCTCACCAGGCAGGTGCAGGCCCTCGCCCGCGAGCGGGCCGAGAGCGCCAGCAAGCACGAGTTGCCCGTGGTGGTGCTAGACGATCCAGGGTTCGCAGCGGGCGTGGTGGGCCTCGTGGCCGGTAAGCTCAGCGAGGAGTGGGGCCGCCCCGTGCTGCTGATCGAGCGCGGTGAGACGGAGTCGAAGGGCTCTGCCCGCTCGATCCCCGGCTTCAGCATGATCGACGCCCTCACGGCCTGCGAGGATCTGTTTGTGCGCTTTGGGGGCCACGCAGCAGCGGCGGGCTTCACCATCGCCACCATAAACCTGCCCGCCCTGGAGGCGCGCCTGCTTGAGCTTGCCGAGGGCCATCTCAGCGACGGTATGCTCCAGCCCGCCATCACCATCGACGCCACAGTGGATCTCAACGAGCTTGGCTGGCCCCTGCTGGACGAGCTGTTACGCCTGGAGCCGTTCGGCCAGGCCAACCAGCAGCCCCTGCTGATGAGCCCAGGGGTGGAGGTGGTGGACGCCCGCCCGCGCGGCGGCGACGGCCAGCACTTGCGGCTGCTGCTGCGCAAGGGCGGCACGACCTACGAGGCGATCGGCTTCCGGCTCGGCCACCTCGCCGACGCCCTGCGCCGCCGCCCCCTGATCGACGTAGCCTACACGCTCGAGGCGAATGAGTGGAACGGCGAGCGGCGCCTGCAGCTTAACGTGAAGGACTTTCGACGCGCTTCTTAGCGCTGACACGGTGACATGCGCTTGCTGCGCTCGCGCTGACACGGTGACCGTGCGCTTGCTGCGCTCGCGCTGACACGGTGACCAGGTGACACCTAGCGGCACCGAGACATGTCACCCGGTCACCCGATCATCGCATGGCACGCCTCGACGCCGTCAGGTGTCACCCTGTCACCCTGTCACCCTGTCACCCTGTCATCTGGTCACCCGCGCTCGTCCTGCGTCAGCACCAGACCTTTGGCGCGCGCGCGCACTAGGGCCTCCACGCAGCTAGCGTCGAGCTCGGTGCCGGAGATGCGCCGCAGGATGGCGAGGCCCTCGTCCACCGGGCGGGCCGGGCGGTAGGGGCGATGGCTGGTGACCGCGTCGAAGACATCGGCGACGGCCACGATGCGCCCAACCAGGGTGATCTCGTCGCCGATCAGGCCGTTAGGGTAGCCACGACCATCCAGCCGCTCGTGGTGCTGCGCGAGCGCCTGCCAGGAGTCGCGCAGCAGATCCAGCTCTAGCAGGCCGTTCTCCTGAAGAAACTCTACGCCATGCAGCGGGTGACGGCGCATCTGGCGGAACTCGGGCTCAGTAAGACCCTTGCGCTTCTTGAGGATGCGGTCGGGCACGCGGATCTTGCCCACGTCGTGAAGCTTGCTGGCGATGCGAACGCGGAAGATCGCGTCGTCGGGCAGGCCGAGCTCCTGGGCGATCGCCACCGAGAAATCGCTGACGCGCTGGCTGTGGCCGCGCGTGTAGGGATCTTTCAGGTCGATGGCGCCCGTGATCGCGTCGATGATGCGCGTGGAGAGCGCGGCCACGTCGGCGTAGAGCTGCGAGAGCCGGATCACCGTGGCGGCCTGGCCGGCGAGCGAGCCGAAGAGCGCGATCTCCTCCTCGCTGAAGCTGCGCCCGTCGAGCGGGTTCAGGGCCTGGGCGCCGCCGATGATGCGCTCCTCCACGGCGCCCTGATCGCCGCCCAGCACGATGCGCGGGGCGCGCAGCGGCACGCAGAGGATGGCGCGGGTAACGAAGCCGCTGCTCGCGTCGATCTTGCGGTAGAAGCGCGTGTCGGCGCTCACATCGTTCACGACCACCGTCTCGCCGGTGGCGACCACATGCCCAATAATGCCGTGGCCCGCAGGCACGCGCTGGGCCAGCATCTGCTCGCGGCGCAGGCCCGTGGCCAGGTGCAGCACCAGATCGCCCTGGATCGGGTCGCGCAGCCAGATCGAGGTCGCCTCCACCTCTAGCAGGTCGCAGGCGTGGGTCATGATCCGGTCGAGCAGCTCGTCGCGGTCGAGCGTGGTCGTAAGCTGCGAGATCACCTCCACGAGCGCCTGCTGGCGGCGCTCGCGGCGCTGGGCCTCGGCGAGCAGGCGCGCCTTCTCCACCTCGGTGACAAGGCGCGAGCAGAGCAGCTCCACAATCGCGAGCTCGTCGGGGTCGTCGGTGGTGTCTGGGGGGAGATTGAAGACCTGCACCACGCCGACGGGGCGACCGTGGAGCTGTAGGGGCACGCAGTACATGGTGCGCAGGCGCATATCGGCCAGCTCGCCGACGCTGCGATCCCAGCGCGGGTCGGTGGCGACATTGCTGATGAAGAGCGGGGCGCTCTGGCGCAGCGTGAAGCCGGCCACGCCGCGGTCGGCGTCGATACGAGTGCCCACCAGGCGCGCGCTCTCCGGGCTGCCCTTCACCACCTTGAAGATCAGGACGTGGCTGCGCTCCTCGTAGAGGTAGAGCGTGCCGGCCTCAGCCTGGGTGACAGAGATGATCAAGTCGAGCATGCGATCAAGCAGCTCGTCCAACTCCGTGGTCGCGGCGATCTTATTCGCCCGCCGGATCACCTCAACGAAGGACTGAAAGCGCGTCTCCCTGGCGGTCATGAGCGACCTCCGGTCGGTAGACGGTGGACGATGGATGGTGGACGGTGCCGTACCTACCGTCTCCCGTCTCCCGTCTCCCGTCCAGAACTAGCTACGGATTTCAGGAATCCTTGGCTACTCGCTCTGCGCCAGGGCGCGCACGTGGCGGACGAGCTCGTCGGGGTCGCCGGCCAGGGCGACGGGCACGCCGGACTCCTCGGCGATGCGCTGGAGCGTATAGTCGTCGATGGTGCGCTCGCCCTTGTAGTCGAACATCACGCGGGGCAGCAGCGCCCGCGCGCAGCCACTGGCGCGCAGCGCGGGGATCACATCCTGGGCCGTGAGCAGGCCGCTCACCGTGACCGTCTCGCCGAAGAAGGCGTTCGGCACGGGCAGCACGCGCACGCTCAGGCCCTCGATCTTGTTGAGGCGTGTGGCGACCTGCTGCATCAGGGGGCCAACCAGGGTGCCAGAGACAAGCGCGAGGTTGGTGGGCTGCGGCAGGCGGGCCGGGAGGCGGCGCCGGGCCTTCGCCCACATGTCGAGAAAGTCGCGGACCATACCGACACCGTTGGAGTACTGCGGCATGTCGTCGTAGCGGTCGGCGGCGGGAACGGGGCGACCGGCAAGGATATAGAACTCATCGCTTGCGTAGACGAAGGTCAGGCCGAGCTGCTCGCGGCAGCGCGCCCCAATCGGCTCAATCAGGTCGATCAGGGCACCGGCCTCCTCGGCGCTGAAGGTGCGCAGCGGGATGTCGGTGGCGGCGCCGAGGCGCGAGCAGAAGCCCATCTCGGGGTCGTGCAGTGGACGGTGGACGGTGGACGGTGGACGGTAGTCCGAAAGCTCACCGGGCAGACGGTGGTCGCTGGTCGCTGGTCGCTGGTCGGAAACATCACTACTTTGCAGGAGTGGAATTATCTGCTCGGCAGGCTGCTGGCTACCGTCTACCGTCCTCGGTCCACCGTCCTGACCTTCCCACAGCGGCTGGCGCTCCCAGTTCGTATCGATCCAGTCGGGCGACTCGTGGACCTGAATGGCCGCCTTGATGCTGCTGGGGCGCTTGCCATCGAAGCGATACTTGGTGAGGCCGACGGGCACGACAGCGATCGACTGAACGGTGGGGCTAAGGGCGATCAGATCCTCGATGCTCTGGCGCAGCACCTCGCCATCGTTGGCGCCTGGGCAGGCGACAATCTGGCTATGCACATCGATACCCATACCGCCGAGGCGCCGGATCTGCTGGCGCACATCGGGCACCTCCTTTTTGCCGAGCATCACAGCGCGCCAGAAGGGATCCGTGGCGTGGACGCTGATATTCATCGGGGAGAGGCGCTGGCGCTCGATGCGCTGCCAGTCGTCGTCGCTCAGGTTGGTAAACGTAACGAAGTTGCTGTAGAGAAACGAGAGCCGGTAGTCGTCATCTTTAAGGTAGAGCGTCTTGCGGAAACCCTTGGGCATCTGGGTGAGGAAGCAGAAAGGGCATTTATTGTTGCAGGTGCGCAGCCGGTCAAAAAGCGGCTCAGTAAACTCCAGGCCGAGGTCGGCGTCGGCGTCTTTCTCGACCAAGAGCACGCGCAGCTCGCCGGAGGCGGTGCGCACATGGAGCTCGATCTGCTCCTCGGCGATGGCGAAGCGGTAGTCGATCACATCGCGCAGGCGCTGCTCGCCAACGGCGACGAGCAGGTCGCCGGCCTGGAGGCCGAGGGCGTCGGCGATACTACCGGGGGTGACAGCGGCGACCACGCCGCCCTCGCCAGTGATCTGTTTGAGGTCGGGTTGATATTCCACAGGCTCAGGCCGCCCCGGCAGGCCGGTGGGCGGAGATAGTTTTAGATACGACATAGCATTATACCATGCGGCTATAAGGCAGTGTGCCGGGCGTTGCCTGGCGGCTGAAGCCGCGGCTAGGTGTAACAAAGGCCGCCGGCGCGGGCTCGGAGGCCGCACCTGCGGCCTTTGCGCGTTGTAGCCGGGCGCTTGAGCGCCCCGGCGTGGTGACACACTCGATAGACAAAAAGCCCGGCGGAGCGTACAATGCTCCTACTTTCGTACCCCACCAATAGCGGACCCACGCCGGTCGATCTGCGGCCCGCGTTGTTCGCAAGCGCATGTCGAAGCGAGCTGTAGTCCCTCTGCGCGCAGCGTTGCGCCTCTGCCTGATGCTGGCTCTGGCGACACTGCCGTTTGAGCTGGCAGTTGGCGTGAGCGTAGGCCCGCTCACGCTTACGAACGTCGAGCTGCTCATCTCTGGCGCGCTCGGCCTGTGGCTGGCGCTGCTGGCCGCCGAGCGGCGGGCGCCCGCCGTGCCACGCTGGCTCGCAGGGTGCGCGGCGGCCCTAGTGGGCAGCCTGCTGATCAGCGCAGCTCTCGCCGCCGACGAGCGCAGCGGCGCCATCAGGTTCGCGCTGCGCCAGGGCCAAGGCGCGCTGCTGGCGCTCTGCATCGCCGACACACTGCGCCGCAGCGGGGGCGCCGGCCGCCTCGCCGGGGCGCTCCTGGCGGGCGCGGGCCTTAGCGCGGCGCTTGGGCTGGTGGAGCTAAGCGAGGCGCCCGCCGCGCTTGCGC